>Ga0126334_10000467_pt1 | contig 11910 bp, 9 predicted proteins | sample InaspJWI49metaG_FD_94491 | JGI IMG/M metagenome (GOLD analysis project Ga0126334, IMG submission 94491) | Marine gutless worms symbiont microbial communities from Oahu, Hawaii - Inanidrilus sp. 2 OAHU.JWI-49 metaG | ecosystem: Host-associated > Annelida > Digestive system > Unclassified | place...
CTCCCTGCTGGGGCGCCAAATGCAGGTGGGGTGGGTCAAAATCGGCGACTTTCGACAAATAGCTGGCTATATCTCGACAAGAAGCTCAACCATTGCCGAGGGACCGCGTGATGCGTCGTGTCAGTTGAAATCTTGCCAATTGCCACGCAACAGTGCAGAAACTATACTTGTACGACAAGTCCTGACCAAATCGATGGTATGAAGTTGGAGGTTTAGTTGGAGGCAATGTGTAATAAACATGTGCACTCAACCGGTCCATGACGCGACCGAGTCGCTTTCATTGTCTCAGAGGTGTCATAAACAAACCGACCACGGACGAGTTGTGGATATCTCCTGTATACCGACGACTTGCTGTGGCGAAATTTTCTAAGTCCACAATGCAGAAATTGCTCACGTGACCCTGACCACGCCAACTCACTCGTCATAAGACTGAGAATTCACATGGCCGACCAGTGTACAGAATTTGATGTCTCTAGCGTTAGCCGTTGCGGAGATATTACATGGGGTGTAAAATTCTAAAACGGGTTAGGCCTATGTCACGGACATGTCCGGTTGTATGGGGCGCGGGAAGCACACTGGATAACTTCCGTCAGTGGCGGGCGAGTTCAGTGTTGTAATTTTGTTCCGACCGATTGATCCGATCAGCCAAAATGTTCAGCAATGGCTCTTGGGAGCTAGGAACTGCATTACAGTGATCATTGAGCGAAGTGATCACTCCTTGGTGACGTATTGAGGACTAAACTTTTGCTGATGACTTTACGACTTTTTGATACGTCATTTCAAAAAAACGTAAAAAGTCATGTTTTTTTGAAAACTGAAGAAAACGAAAAATACGTATTCTCGAACACTGATGCGAGTCTTCATCAAGTTTATCCCAAACATTAGCATCTCGATCGTTTCATCCGTTTTTGCGCGGCTCACCTCAGCAGACAAACAGCCAGACAGACCACACTACTTCACAACACATGCAGCAATAGGGCGCATCTAACGCTCCTTGCAGTGTTGGCGATGCGGCCTAATAATGTATAATTAGTCCGTTCGGTATACTATAGTATATCGCTGGACTTATGTTTTACTTGTGTTAGGGCCTACTTATTTCTTTATTTGTATTAGCCCTCCGAACCAGCGAATGGACGGCTCGTGGGTATGTTGCGAACAGTTGGGGTGTAGTTTTAATATCCCGTGATTGGATTCTTCGCTTCGTCCCCCTATTTCCGGAAAGATAGGGAAATATCTCCAAATTTTGCCAAACATTTGGCGAGCTATAGGGCCTAACCAAATGGCTGAACATATAAAATGGGAAAATATTCTTTCAAAAGAGGGATAGTCGAGCTACATTTTTGGTGAAAAATACGCAAGGCTTCCTTTACCCATTTTTGAGGAACCGTGGCGGATGCGTTGGAGGTACCGAGCGGACTAGCGCTTGCTATAGAGTATCATGTAATAGCAGCCGTCTAGTTTACTTACGAGTAAGCTCGGCGGTATCGGTCCGGTCGTCGTCACTGTCGTCGAGCGACAGCGGCATCGGCGCCGGCGGTCCTGTGTCACCTCCCGCCACCGCCAGACTCGACACGAGAAACACCAGGAGAACAGCACTCAGGCCTCGTTCACAAGACATCCTGCGCGCACCAGTGCCCGCTCTATTACCTGCAGAGACAACAGAATGTTCAACTAAAATAATGCCCGAAAAGCCTTTTCCCTGTATCATGTTGTTCAGTGCACAAAGCTTACTAGCGTTTAAAATGGTAATACAGTATAGCAAAAATGTTCGAAATATGATAGAGAGAAACAATTTGAACTGCTTCTGTCGAACTTTTTCAAGATTGTTGGTTATGAATGAGATGATGTTTCGAAAACAGGTATAACAAATTTTAAGTCGTTATCAACGATTTCGTCCTGACACAGTCCTGGGCCGCCTGACTTCACTCCCCACCTCCCTAGTTGTATTTAAGCCACTTCGTTGTTTGTTATTTTTGGCGGTATAACGTTAAATCACGTTAAATGTTTTTGAGTTATCTCAATTATTTCTACTAAACGTGTCCACATAAAACCAACCGCGTACGAAGAAAATGATAAATATACGCGGCGTGATGGCTTGAATTTAAGTACTTGCTGAAGTCTCCAACAAGCTTTTCTCCGCAAGAAATTTATCGACCACAATGTAGACTAATTCACGGTATAAAGACTCGGCCTTTAGCAGCAATGTAGCCTTTGTGCCAGCGACAAGCCGCAGTTTTACATTAGCCTTATTCACCCGCCAGAATAGTTCACTGGTCCGTAGTGAATGCGCATCGTGCACAGGTTAAGCTCTAAGTAGATCTGGACTAACGACAGAGGTGCAGGCTTTTGCAGGCTCGTCAGTTCTTACTTGTACTAGTCGGTAAAACTGCCAGTTTGCATCCCACTTTAAGGCAATACAGTCAACTAGGAAAAAGATGAAAACGTGCAATGCTCTTAATTGGCCTATAGCCTAAATGCAATTACATTGCATTACTGGTAAGGCTACTGGCACTTAATACAATGCAGCGTTAAATATTGGCTAAGCCTAACTAATTAAGTCGCTAAGCTATTGCTGCTCTTTACCGACCACTTTTGTGGTCGAGGTAGCGTGTTCGGTCATGTGTGCGTGTGTCTGTCTGCTGGTCACGATCGTGATCCTTGCAAAACGGCTGAACCGATCGTGATGCCGTTTGGGATTGGACTCGTGGGCCGGAAGTGCCACATATCAGTAGGGGCTCGGATCTCGGCTTGGGAAGGGGCACTTTTAAGGGGGACATAGGCCTACTGGGATATGCCGGGGTATGTCCAGCGGTTGATATACTCGAAATGACTCGCAAGGGAACAGCACCGAGGGATGCGGCCTGCTGGCCACCACCGTTACCGACGTTACCGTGGTGATGTGTTGCATAAAAATATCAATTCTATATCGCGCATTCAGGCTTCATTCGGAACGCATTTTGTGGAACGTGCGTTTTTCGCTATATTCATTTCAGTAGCGTGCATGTCGAGACTGTTAAGCAGTGTTCTCATCGACGCCTGCGACGGTCGACGACGTCAGTGAGAGCGCCACTTTAGTGTCGCTTCTTGACTGCAGCTTTGGCCTCAGAGCCATAGTACGACGAAACAGACCGTCCGGTGCAGATTTTCCGAGTTGCCGATCGACGCTCACTGGACCATGAAGCCCAGATACATGTAGGCCTAGCTACTCGTACCGGGGTCGCTTTCGGTCAGCCGACAAGCCAACCACGGCAAAGTAAGCCTATATATACGGCATGGATGTCGCTTCCACGTTAACTCTGACCCGAATTCGACCACTCTTTGCCGTGCTGCTGTACAAACTAGTCTCATCGTTGCCACTTCGTATCGTCTTACGTTGAATTATAGACCATAAATCGCCATAAACAAAATACTGCGCTGATTAAAGTTAAAAGAAAAATTTGCCATCATTTCTTAAGCGTAAGAATCTGCTTCATATTAGTCCAGCCGACTGATTAACATTTTACGCATAATGATTTCTAACTATTTTGCAGAAACCTTGACTGAGTAGGCCTAGGTCTATCGGCTACCTATTTAGCGCATCAAATCAATCAATCAATCAATCAATCAATCAATCAATCAATCAATGAGTTTATTTTGCGAGATAACGTAAGCTTAGTACACGGCAATTACAGTAGAATAGACACTCGACAGGCTGCCAGAAAAGCATAGCGCTCATTGAACTAGCGGCCTGAACTAAAGCACGCTGATAAGTCGTTTATTTCAGACACTGTAGGCGTGTGTGATGAGAATAGGCTTACAGCGAAATAGATTAGCCTCGGTATGCATAGGCCTAATGGCAAAACTCACAGATAGGCCATTGCCCATGTTAACTGTACTGTCGTATGGTCTCTACGTACAGCCCGTGAACACAGGTTCAAGTTTTTGGCACCCGCGTTCACGATCAGTAAACACGGCCAACGATCGAGGGTATAATAGAGAACGTCAAAATCCCGGCTGTGGAGGTTAACAAACAAAAGACGTCATAGTGACGTAACAATTACATTTCTGCAGATAACAGCAAAGTAGAGAGGCACAGACAATATTAGTCTTGTCCTGTGCGTGAATAAATATTGGAAACTGACACTGGAGACGGGATGAAGAAAGTGAAATACAGAGAGTGCCCGACCCTGGAGGTCCTTGATCCCGTCTGTCAGCGTTCGGTTTACCCGCCGATCGACGACTACGTTAGAGAGGCGACCGAGATTGCGCTGTGTGGGGTCAAACCGAGCAAGACTCGTGAGAGATCACACGAGTGGCTGGAGGTGACTCGCGGTCAGACCTACAGGCTGCCGGGCGTCCGCATCAACAACTGGTTCGAGGAGGGTCAAGACATTGCCCATCTGAGGCGCGAACACAGCATCTTGTCAGATGTACGTTGCTACAAATATTACGGCCAGTCGTCGTCGTCATCATCGTCATCATTTGCACGCAATACATTGCCAGGAGTTCAGGCCAATTCGTACCTTTGGCGTTATTTTCACTTGTCGCTGTTTAAAAAAAGTAAATATAATATAGTCCCACAACCGTTCATTCTCACTGCGCGCTTTTTTCTCTTACGCTGCTATTCGAACGTTTTGATACCGTTGTCTGACAGGCCTGTTCGTTGTGTAAGCTTATAATGGCAGCGTTTTATGTTACAATGACATCACAAAGTCCTCACTCGAGATCGCACCGACCAATTTAAATACATATTGTATGACCAAGTACGTTATGCGACAGGCTGCTTTGCAAGAAGACACAGATTGTAAGCTTAATCTTGGCTGCATGGGAACGCACGTAGGCTAATTTATAAACCACTGTATTGGTAGAATATGTTAGACTCGTCCGTCTTCACAACGCTGAACTGCAATGTTGACATAGCAACTGCCTATGATTTTTGAGAACTCAACCCTAATTTTCACGTTGCTGTCATGTTTGAAAATTTTTTTACATTGCATATGTGTACAGGGTGGGCCAAAAACGGGGCCACAGACTCATGACCATAATTTTGTCAAATCTTAACCAATTTACAAATTTTGTTCACCTGAACATTCCTTAGTAAATTTGCAGTTAAATGGATATTAAAAGTCCCCCGCACCTTGCATATGTCGCTACACTACCTCGTGAAACATTAATGTCAGCAAAACAAGCCATTAACGACAAATTACAAGGTAGTGTACATATACGATGTGGTGGGGTTGTTAATAACCAAATTAACAAAGGTTTATTGCTGAGTCTGTGAGTGAATTTTTTTTAAATCGGTGAATATTTGGCCAAGTTACAAGCAAGAGCGTGGTTGTGTTATGCACTTTGCGCGCCTGGCCAACACACTGCTAAAAGACGGAGAAAGTGCACGAAACAATCACGTTCTTGCTTGTAACTTTGCCAAATGTTAACATATTTTAAAAGACTGTTCATCGACAGACTCGGCAATAAACCTTTCTTAATTTGGTTATCAGCAAGCCCACCACACCTTAAATATGTAGCTATACTACCTTGTAATTTGTCATGAATGGCTTGTTTTGCTGACATTAATGTTTCACAAGGTAGTGTAGCAACATATGCAAGGTACGGTGGGATTTTTCATACACATTTAACTGCAAATTTACCAGGGAATCTTCCAGTGACAAAAATTTCTTAAATCGGTTAAGATTTGACAGAATTATGGTCACGAGTCTGTCCCCGTTTTTTGGCCCACCCCGTATGTTCGATTACTGTTCATTGCCGCTCATTTTCAAGCAAATAAATGACTGACTGATTAATTGGTAATTTCGTTCTACGAAAACGTAGGGACCTGCGACGAACACAACATAGTGATTGCTATGTAGCTCGATGTGAACTACGAGACCACCTACAGAAACAGTTACGGTGACATCAGAGGAGTGAGGACCGTCCCGACGGAACTCAAGAATCTCAAAAGTACGTGTCATTCATCACCGTCGTCGTCGTTATCCCTGTTATTATGTTTTTCGACGAACAATTTAAAAAGCAAAGTCCTCACTCGAGATCGCACCGACCACTCTAAATCCGCGGCTAGTGTAGTTTTGCAGTTTGCATTTTAGCAGCTCGCAATTCAGGTTCGCCTTTTCAGCGCGTTGTCGTATATACTAAAACATTATATTAATCACAACAAAACTTTATTTGACGTTTCGATCTGTCAAAGACCTCGTCCACGTCGTCGTAACTGGTTTTCCCCATTTCACTTTTTCATGACGCGAAGGAAAGAAAGACTTCCGCCTACGTCATTGAACATTGGCCTACGAGCAACCCTACCAACATGCCAGATATTTGTGATTTTGTGTTGAACGAAATGATAAACGCAGGCCAGAACACAGCAAAATAAAAAGAGTCTGAGATAAACAGAAAGCAACGTTTGTAGGCCTTTTGAAGTAATTTATTTGCTACTGATCGAACACAAAATACTGACGTTTTATGATAACAAAGATGTGGATGAGCTTTTTGTTACGAAACTCGATATGGGGCACCAAGAAGACCGCAACAACCACAAAACACCGACAACTTGGATTCCACGAAGCGTCTCTGTGATTTGTTCGCGAATCTCTCAACTGGTTGACCGATGCCGCTGTAGATCGCTATTCTCACGCGTTCCCGCGCCACCAGCCGGAGCTGGACTCGGCCTATCTCAAGGCGAAATGCAGCAGCTGGGAATCGACCAACGAGGCGGCCTACGTCGACCCACGACTCCAGCGCAACCCCGCTCTACTGGCCAACGTCGACGAAGCGCAAGACAGAGTGGATCGCGGACTGGACAGCGACGTCGACACGTCGTGGATGCTGAAGTGCTGGAACTGCAACGTGAGACCGACGGATCACGCCGTCCATCCGTCCGTAGTCGAGACGCAGCGCAGTGCCGACCAGCCTGCCGCGACCGCCGAATCGTCTTAACTCATCGACGCCGTGCAAAATGCAAAAAAGCAGTGGCGTCGATCCCGGGGGGGGGGCGATTGCCCCCCCCCAATAAAAATATACCCGGGCGAGAGTATCTTTTCGCCCCCTCAAAGTTTTAGCTGAACTGCAAAAAATTGCACCAAGAATGCACCACAAATCGCCATTTTGAGATCCAAAATCAAAAAAAATTTCTGGGGAGGGGGCCGTGCCCTCTCCCCCAGTGGACCCCACCCTCCTCGGCGCCTCCCCAAAATATATTTGGATTGACGCCGCTGCAAAAAAAAGCAAAGATTAAACTACTGTATCAACTGTGGTTCTGTGTTGGTGACATTACCAATGAACAGTCCACTCATCCAGCACCCCAGATTCGTCGTACGCCATTGTGCTTCATAAAACGCTTTATCTTAGAATAATTACCGTTTCATGTTATGCGCCATATTTCCTTTCCACGCAAAAGTTATGCTTGTTGGACTGGCACATACAGAGGATGACAGACACGTAGTTTATGAAGTAGCCTACTGTAGGCTACACACAGCCTAATTATTGTTGCGGGAGAGGAGCTATTGTGATGAGCATGTCTCTGCTCACGTAACTCAGGAAACACAAATCCAAACTCCACCAAATGTTCGGTGCATGTTGAATGTGGCTCCGCTCGCCGCTGGAAACGTTCCGATAAATGACGTACTTCCTGTCTGCGACGCCACTTTGCACATAGGCGATGACAGGCCTAATGGGGCAAGCAAAAGGCGACGCATTGTAGGCCTATATACGGCGTCTACTCAAAATGACTCATCAGGTGGCAGTACCGGACATGACGGATTCTGACAGTGACGGCTACGATTGCGACTGCAAACAATACACATCGCTAAACAAAACAATGCAAAAGTACACACTTACCGGTAGTTAACACACTTGCTTTCAGAGTTCAGCTGAGTTCCGAGTAATCCATGTGTCCTCAGCGGCATATGCCACTGAGGACACATGGATTACTCGGAACTCGGCTGAACTCTGAATGCAAGTGTGTTAACTACCGGTAAATAATCCAGAATTCGGTGTGAAGATGGATGGTGGGAAGGCCAGGTCTGGGCGACAGAAGTCTGCTAGACGAGTGCAATATTCAACTTCTGTCCTCTTTTATATGGTCAGAAAAACACAAATGACGGTTTCAGGCTTATTCATCAAATCATTTGGTGTCCAAAGTCCCAGGACTCCTGAGAGAGCATAGGTTTGAGGGCCTGCAGTGCGTTGACACTGTTGGTTGGGCGGCAGGAAGGGCATCCGGCCTGTAAAAAACTGAGTGGTAGGGTGCTGGTATGGTTATCTGTCTGGAGCTAGGTGCAGACTTGCATAATGCTTATGGCCCAGCTGATGCCACTGCCACTCACTGTCTCTTGCTTCAGTAAAATCCAGATTGGTTTTCTTTCTGGTACCGGCTCACCTGGGTAGTCCCGGAAAAAGGACCGTTAAACGGGTGTGTGTGTGTGTGTTAGCGACAAAGGTAACATTTGTAGTCGTGTACGTCCGTTTGTTTCCATTCCGACTTTTGAACCGCCTGACCACTGAACGCGATTCTGCGTGTGTATGTAATGACCATAGCTCACCAAGGACTGAAAAACAAGGTCACAGGTCAAGGGTTAACGTTAGCAAGGAAGGTAACGTGATCCCTCTGTCCTAGATCCTCGATAGAGGGCCATTTTTCTGGTTCTGCTACTGAATCCGGTTGTTGAGAAACTGGACGAACAGGTCGGCAATTTTCAGCGTGTCGTCAGCGGCGCGAGACTTAGTGAAGGTGATAAACTGACGCCGCAGTCGCTGTAACTCCATCAGAGTCAGGACACGGGTCACCTGCAGCTGAAACATACACAGCAGTCTCTATCACCAGTTGCATACTAACACGAAAGGCAACGTACAACAAGTACAGTATCAGCTGTCGCAGATGGACCCGCGCGACCCTCGCGCGCATCGTGCTGTCAACAGCAGTGGACGCTCAGTGTGATAAACTAGCCGTGGACCTCGCAAATAATGTCAACATAAAATTCGACGGACGACGGTCCAATCTGTCGTACTCAAACTACGTTGACAACACGTTGCGACGATGGACACGCCATGGAACATGGCAGAATTTTCTAAGTCCAGAGTTTAGGAAAAAATTCCAGAGGGAAGTATCCTTATTTTCATAGAAACATAAATTTCCTTAAAAGTAGGCCAACGAAGTCTCCTTGACAAAAACTAGCTCAATTCCTCCTGACACATCGGCAGAACACTGACTTGTGACAGATAGACACAGGGCCACAGCTAAACGTAGTACCACGCCAGCACTGAGTAGTGCGGGTCTCTGTTGTAGCAGATGGACTCACACAACGCGATGCATCATGCCTATAGTGTTGTATACAAAGATGGACGCTCAGTGTGATAAACTGATGACAGTCGTCAGTTGAACTAAGCCGACAACACTTATCCAAAAACGGTGCTTTTCCAGAATGCACTGAGGGCTAAAACAAAGAGGAACTGGCTATACCTAAATCTACACAAGTACAAGAACAAGTAGGATGACCAGCAGTAATTAAGTAAGTCAGTAAGTAAGTGAGAGTATCTGTATAACACACAATAATCAAGAGTCACAATGTGCTGAAAGAATGTGTAGCATAGTCTACGAGAAGAGTCTTTTGAAAATCTTTGGGACAATAAATTCACACACCATTGCCAAAATAACAGCATTAAAAGAACTAATCTGTCAGTTCAAACTTCAGCACTCAGAAGCAGCTGTAATTCTATGTACCTTCTCTGTAGTGCCATCAACAGCTATTAGACCACCAGGCACTGCGGTTCTCTGTGCATCAAGAATCGCCTGCAAACATACAGTAACACATCAGTTCATGCTTTAAAAACGTCGGTTTATGCTACACATTCATTCATCCAATATGACATATGCAAGCTGTACTAGTACTTCTTGGGAGCACGGGATCATTTTTGATATCATCATCATCGTCGTGTAGCCGGCGAGGGCCGTCGCGTCGTTGCACCATTATGTCCATGGTCGACAGCACGCCTCCAGAGGTCTCCGATCGGACGGGTGGAATCGTTTTGTAGCTGGTCAAGCCACTTGCTCCGAGGACGACCAAGTGGGCGACGCCACGTGCGGTCAGGAGGTCGGTTGAGTGATACGTTGACGTGGAGCTTAAGAGCCATGTTTGCCGGTGTGTCATCATCAAGTAGAGCCGCATGCCCAAATACCGAGACGTGTCAACGGGATAGGAGATGGGACAGTGAAGTCAGACCGGTCCATTGTAGTACTTCATTTCAGACTCTGTCGTACCATCATATTCCAAGCAGCTGTCTCCCACAGCCAAAAATGACTCATCACATTAGCATCCACTCAAAAGTGACTTAATAATTAAGCTGACTCCAAATAAGCTTTATTGTTATCACATGAATTAGCATTTTATTATCAGCTGAACAGATCTTATCATACCATGTGATATAACCAATGTAAACTAACTGCACGCTAATGTATCCTACAATAAATAATACACAAAGGGACATGGCACAGTTTGTGCTACCAAACAGTGACAACTCTACTACAATAAATGTGACTGATTTGCAAATAATAACTACAGCATGATATGCTATAGCCTCAGAATAACTTGAGCAAAGCAGACAAAAAACTAAGTCTAACCATAACAATCGTTTGAGTAGTTGTGTCGAGCTCATGAAGAAAATTCGTTGCAGATAACGGTTGCTAGAAACAATATTAACAATAGGTAGAACAACAGATAATAATAAACTTGATAATTATTTGTAGTATAAGGACAATCGTAGCGTTCAAAGTGACAACTCTGTGGCATCAGCACCATCAAAAAATAAATTACTACATACACATGTAAAAAAGATAGATAAACATAATAGAGAAAATGCCTCATTGAAAAACTTAGGGATGAGTCAATGAACTAGTCTAAATAAACAAACAACAAAAGTAGTAATCAGCATTCAATCTGTAAGCAACCGAAACTGAACAAGTAACAACTGTGAGTTTTAACGTAAACTGATATATCCATCTGACTACATTTATTTAATTTACTTTAAAAGTATAACGCTAACAAATTTATTCAATTATAACAGTAAAAAGCCCTCACTCAAGTTCATACCAATCACTCTAGCAACATTTTCCTCCTGTTAGTGTAAACTCAAAATTATCACCTAGATATTGAATTTGACCCAGATGCCTCTACGTAAACCACAATGCTAAATATTTAGGTCAAAAGTCATTTACTTCAAAAGTCATTATCAGGAAATTTGGATAAACACACACTGGATTAACTGCACTATGTGGAGTACTAATTCAGTGGTCAGTGCATCAAATTCTGCTGCAAAGTCTAATACTAACAGGAAGTGTGGAGAGGTTTGGAGGTGCAGGTGGGCGATGGTAGAGGTCCTGGTGAATTTGATCAAATGGAAGAGAGTCGGTGGCATGCACAGTAAATACTGGCGAGTCCCATCTGTTACGCGAGTCTGGAGCCTCAAACCTTGCCACCAGGTCATCCATCCTTAACAAAGACATCACAGCACTTGCCACAAAACAACATCATCAAGAAAGGCAACAAGAAAAACTGCCTTCAGTCAATGATCAAGGTCTAACAAACTGTGTTACCATGAATGCTACTGACTGCTCTACCTTGCTAACCCACCCAAACCATGACCTTGATGCTGACTTTCAATCTACAGCGAGCTATGGTCATAACCTATAAATGTGCAAAACATCAGGGCCAAAGGTCAGTCAGATCAAAAGTTAGAATGGAAACATATGTATGGACACACAGATGTGTGGATGGACATACACAACCAATTGCATACCCTTCACCACTAATACAGTTGGTAATAAATATACACATTTGTATTCTCCTAAAAGTGCTAGCTTTAGAGGCATTAATGGTGACAAAACACACACACACACACACACACACACACACACACACACACACACAC
>Ga0126334_10000469_pt1 | contig 11899 bp, 8 predicted proteins | sample InaspJWI49metaG_FD_94491 | JGI IMG/M metagenome (GOLD analysis project Ga0126334, IMG submission 94491) | Marine gutless worms symbiont microbial communities from Oahu, Hawaii - Inanidrilus sp. 2 OAHU.JWI-49 metaG | ecosystem: Host-associated > Annelida > Digestive system > Unclassified | place...
CGATCCGCTCCGACCTGACGCCGAACGGCTTCCAAGTGGCGCTCGTCTCGTTCGCCGACGACGTCGACGTTCGCTTCAACCTCAGCACGTACACCGACAAAGAGCTGATGCTTGCCGCCGTCACCGCCCGCTACACGCACGGACGCACCAACGTCACCCAGGCGCTGCGGTACTCATCTTTCAACAGCTCGTTTTTCACTGCCAACGACATAGAGGCTTATACTTCATGCCAGTTTACTTTGAGATTGCGTGCGCTGTGTCGCATATATAGACGATGGGATATTATTAGGCCTATCTGACCGCTTAGCTTTCATCGGCATAACGATGGCAATATAATGAAATGAAGTGACCCCAAAATTCAAATCTACATAAATAGAACATAACTTATCATTTAAACATAATTAATTAGTATTCATTTAACGTCAACTATACAAATGTCAACAAAATACACAACATATTTTTGCGATATAAAAGCTTTAAAAGTTGTACTTGAAAACTCCAGTTTCCAACCATACTTTTCCGGATATTTTAAGGCAAGATAAATGTTTCACTGCTGGGTGGTTATTAAAAGAGTTTCTTTTTAGGCAATGGTCATGTTTATCACTCGATTGACCGCCGTCAATCAAAGCCTAAATGATTTTTGTCAAAGCCTAAATGATTTTCTGTACTGGCAACTTGACTTACGAACTGATGGTCTTTAAATTGTCATATCTCAGAAAACAGGCTGTAAACTTTGATGAAACTGTTTAACATTACATTAAATAGATAGTAATATATTTAGTTAAAATGGTACATGTTGAGTTATGTCGTATTTAAACGGATTTAAATTTTGGCGTCACTTCCATTGGTACACAGTGTAGAAGTAACGCATACGACCTGACAAAACTGTTTTGCTTCGTCGGCGGTGTGAATTACACAATTGTTCTCAACTTGTTCAGACTCCAAATTTTCCGTCGGCGACAGTCTAGATTCGTCGAGAATCCAATTCACACTGCCGACGGCGACGCAGCAGAACAGTTTTGTCGGGTTAGACGGTGTGAATTAGGCATAACGGGTCCAATCATTATTAACCGTGTATGAATTCAATCCAAACGTACTGTACGATTTTACACGTAAACGTATACACGTACCGTGTAGATACGTTGACCTAACGGATGTCTAAAACAGGTAGTGGGTATTGCCCTCCGAAAACTGCTAGAATATGATGGACTACCAGTACGTTTTTGTGTAAAACTATGCTAATTCGAGTGTAGTGTGTCAGTGACAATTGCGTTGAATTGCGCATTAAAAGTTGCTAACCGTAAAGCGCACTGGATGTTTTCATTATCCTCCTTTAAGGTCCATACAGACTACCCGTGTTGACAGATAGTGTTTATGAAATACATTAGCGAATACTGGTCATGGGTTTGTTTGCGCTTTTGCAGGGTAACTCGCGGTGTCTTCTTTGAGGGCCCAGGCGCCGGTGCCATACAGGTTTTGGTGCTCGTCAGCGACGGCGTGTCCGACGACCGTCAGGGAGCATGGTTCGAGGCGATGCAGACTCGGCAAAGCGGAATCTACATCATTTGCGTAAATAAAACCATTCACTCACGCAGAGTCGAAATTTAGTTTAAATCTGTTAACTTATAGGCTAGGTCAAGCCTAATGGCGTTTGCACGTGACCACGATATAAAACACTGACCAACTCACAGCAAGAAGTGGAATGAAAACTTCCAAGGACTTAGCTTTTATGCAAAAAAGTTAACTGTCAGACATAGTACATGTAAATTATTGTTAGTAGATTTATCAGCCCGCGTCGCATGCATCGCGTGGAGTGCGGGCTGTTGCTACAGACGTCGTGACGTCGCGTGGTCTGTTTGTCTGCTGAGCGCACAAATGAGCCTCGCAAAACCGTTTGCAAACATTTGTTAGCGTGCGTTCAGGTCGGTGTTGGGGAAGACCTGAGCAGGAGCGGGCTGCGGGCGATGGCAAGTGCCAACGAGTCTTACACGGTGTTGATCGAATCCAACTGGACGCTGCTCGCCGACCAACTGGTCGACAAACTCACCGATATATCCTGCAACAGTGAGTCCGTTATGTCTTTTACTAGTCAATCATGTTTGCACATTATGGCTAGGAATAAGCGACACGAAAAAGGCGTATATTCAAAGTGGCTTAACTCGGGACAGCAAGGATTTCACGTTACTTATACTGGCGGTATTGACCAACCAGGGACAGTACCGGACCGGTTTGATATCTGCGATTTAGAATGAGTAAGCTTAAATGGCTGACTCATGGCCAGTGATAGGCACCAATGAATTTCGATTCACGTTTATAACTTTAGCAGTAACCGTGACTCAGTGTCACGTTGAGAAATTGTCACGAAAAGTTTTCTGACTTTAGAACGTTTCCGCCGTTTCCGGTGACTACAGCTTTACGGCCGCGCTGACCAGTAGGTTTAACTTGCAGCATGGATTTCCTGTTATAATAGTTTTTTTATGATAACCATAGTTCTGAACTACACCCTTTCAGCTAGGAGCATATAACAAACTAGATGGACGGACTGACAGATTGCAGCATTGCCTGATGCCCCCACTTTCGCATTTAATGCTTTACTTTATTAGTTCATAGTTCACAGTTAAGTCCGCTTACAGTAACACTGATCAGCGGTTTACATGGTAAAGACAGGACTAACGGAAAAAAAGTGAAAAGTTGAAAATCGTAAAAAAAACAATATAAAATAATACAACGTACAATGTAGGCCTTAGCACAGCAGACATATGTTCCTTCTATTGGTATGCTGTTGAAAAAGAAAGGTTTTCAGTTTACGTTTGAAAGTATTAGTGTGAGTGAGTTCATGCAGTGATGATGGAAGACTGTTCCAAGCTGTTGGTCCGGCACATGAAAACGAACGTTCTCCAAACTTCATACGCGTGTTTTACCTAATTTTACCATGTACAACTGACTGTTTGTAGTTGTCATTGTTGTTGTAAGATGTGCTGCGATTCTGACGGGTGGTTGCAGGAGGTGCGATATGTGAGCCGGTGAGCCCGTGTTTGAACGGCGGTCAGTGTCATCCGCTGCTCAACGACTACTACTGTGACTGTCCTTTGAACACCGCGGGTCGCAACTGCGAGAGAAGTACGCGCCACCGACCGAACACTAGTCGTCACGCAATATTTAAATACATGGGCGTCCGCACAGGGGCAAATGGGGTCAGCTGACCCCCCTGGAAAAATGGATGAAAAATTAAAAAGCGAAAACATGCAAAAAAAGCAGTTCTCTATGTTTATGTTATATATTGAGAGCAATCAGGGCAGGCAGGTGTAGAGAACGGCGCTATATGCTGACCACATATTTATTCAGATGCACTTCAGAATGCACCATTTCGTAGTCAAATTTTCAAAATTTTCTTCGCCTCAGGCGGCAAGGGGGCATTGACCCCCCAACCAAAATCCTGCGGACGTTGCTGTTTAAATAACACCATTTGTTGTCATATTACGCATTCCTTGGATACATACAACTGTATACACTACACTGACTTTTGTAACAGCTATGAAAGCGTACGTCGTTATACTTGTACGTTAATTTGTTGTGACGCATCTTCCTGTGATGTGCTATACGTAGAGGGCCTACGCTAGAGATCATAGGTTATCCGGGTATTTAACTAGTGCCACCAAGTTATTACAAGTTGCTGCAGTACTGGCAGCGAAAGGCTGCTTGGCTGCTGCCATCTACCGAATAAGGTTGAGAATATCGACTGCACTGGATATTCACTATACTTTACAATGGGCAGAGGGATGTCCCCCAATTTGCCCCAATTTCCTGGGGAATCCGGGCCCTCGCCTAATACATGGTTTCCTGGGCCCATCTAAACTCATACCACTACCACAAATGGCACCTCGATTGGTTCATCTGTTTTTGTAGAGGTCACGAATGTAACCAACAGGCAGACACACACACACACACAGACCACGCTACTGGGTGTATGCGATGCGGCCTAAACTAAAATTTCATGCAAGCTGCTGATATATCGCATTGTACATTGTGTCACACCGTGACTGTGTTCAGAAAAAGTGATACGTTTGTTTCTCCCAGTTTTTGGTCAAATTTTATCAAAATTTTAAGCAAATATCCGTAAGTGAATATGTCAACTGACGGTAATTTGATTTTGACAGAATCGGTTAAATATTCTTTGTGCAAAGCAGAAGTCCAAATTGATAAACAGTCTACAGCAGTACTTCGTAATTCTGTATATACATGTAATGTTTATGTTGATAGCATACAGCACACACGTTTTTAATTGTAAAGAATATTTATTTTAGGCCAGATATAACTTTGACAGTGATACATACTTGTAGTCTAATTACTCAGTAACGGTTACTGAAAATTGTAAGAAAATCAAGCTTGTAGTTGTAAAGTTATGTTCAAAAACAAAATGTACCACTTTTCCTGAACACGGTGTATAGTCACCGTCCGCTGCCTATACGTTGACGTTGAGAATAATTCATCGTTGGTTGTGTACATCTGTTGCAGACTGCAGCGGACTGTTGGACCTGGTGTTTGTGCTGGACAGCTCGGGCAGCATCGACCGCGTGCGCTTCAATGTCATCAAGGAGACGGTCATCTCCACCGTCGAACAGCTGGACGTCAGCATGAACAGGACGCGCGTGGGACTTATCTACTGGAGCAACGACGCGTTCGTCGCGTTTAACATGAACGACTACGGACAGGTGAAACACTCGCATCCGGTGTGTAGCTAATTAATGCATCGGCTTATCGGACTATCGGCCGCTATCGGTGTTCAAAACATGGGAAATAACTGACATCTTTAAACATGGCAATCATCGCTGCGAACGGCGCATTGTTTGTGCAAAAGAAGTTATGGTTTAGAGTTAGAGTTAACAGCGTTAGTGTGGTTAGTGTTGGGGTTGGAGTTAGTTGTCGCAGCGGTGTATCTGCCACTAGTTTTAAGGATATCATTTGATTTCCTGTATTTTTAACGCCGACAGCGGCTGACAGTCTGCGTGTGTGCGTGTGTGTTTGTCTGTTGGACATAACCACGAGCTGTGCTAAAACTTCTGAACCGATCGATATGCCGTTTGGGTTGTGGACTAGCATGGGCCAAAGGAATCATGTATTAGATGAAGGCCCGGATTGCCCAACGAGAAAGGGAAATTGGGGGCATCCTCCGGTCCATTGTGAAGTATGGGGAATATCCGGCGTGCGACAAACGTATGTGCTGTGTGGCAGCAGCGATGTGGCCGTTCGCTGCCATTACTGCAGCAACTTGTCTACATAATGACATGCGGGAAATGTTTCTGCTGCAACAGGTGAAACAGGACGTGATCGAGGCGATCCGACTCGTTCCGTTCATCGGCAACACGACCTACACTGCGGCGGCGCTGCGCCTCGTCCACGCCACCGCGTTCCAGCCGCAGCACGGCGACCGTCCCGGCGTCCAGAACATCGCCGTCCTCGTCGGCGACGGAAACTCCAACGTGCACGCCGAGCTGACGCCCGTCGAGGCGGCCGTCTGCCGCATCAACGGCATCCGGATGATCGTCGCCGTCGTCTTCGACGACCAGACGGACGTCTCCGAGTTGTCGACGATCGCCAGTCGTCCGCTGTCGGAGAACATGTTTATGGGCACGCCGGAGATGCTCTTCTACAACATCACCGAGCTGCTTATCATCTCCACGTGCAACGTCACCGGTCGGTTAGGCCTGCTGGTTTTCCACAGCATGTACACGTATCAGCAGCTGTCGCTCATTGACCTGTGCTATGGAATCGTGCTGTAGGCAGAGTTTGACGATCACCCGTGACAAACTACAGTGGTCGATCGTCGGAGCTCGGAGGTATTGTTAACTTAGTTGACCGACGAATAGACGACGGTCCAGTTATCACGCTCTGAGCATCCACCTTGTCGAGCTATCTCGATAACACGTTTAGCCCATGCCAAAACCCAGCTCGATTCGTTCAGCCGTGTCGATAGAACTCCGACTTATGACAGACAGACTGTCACTGACACACGGCCATAGCTACCCGCGCTAGCACAGCGTCGCGCGGTACAAATGTACTGTATACTGAGCAACAGTCGATGTCGCGTACGTTGCTGCTCGTCGAAACTTTTACTTTTTCGAGTCGAAAGTGAATATTTGATGAACGTCCGTGTGCAGTTAATTTGAATAAAATCCGTGAAATTTGCGAATATCGTTAGGCTATACAAAGGTGGTTAAAAGTTTGCAGAAGGGTTCGGCTTACTGTTATTGAAGTTATAAGAAAATACTTTATCACGTACATTACGTTGCATTGCATACTTAGCATGGATGCGGCGTGTTCATAGTGATAATGCATGTTCCGTGAGCTGTGTCTTTGTCTTGGGCAGACCAGTGAGTCCTGTAAAACGGCTGAACCGATTAAGATGCCATTTTGGAGGCAGACTTACGTAAGCCCATTCCAAGGAACTATGTTTTAGATGGGGATGCCATTTGTGTCACCTGGCGAATACAGCTGAATGACTCGTACGCGGCAGCGATGCGGCTTTGTGTCAAATTACTTTGACTACTTATTAACCTTGAAGCTGATGTATTTACTGCAACAGCGCGGCATATCGTGCGAATTACTCAACGCTCTATTGGATCGGGGGCGGAGTGTGATGTCAAGTCAAGTCAAATCAAGTAGCCTTTAATAAATAAAGGTGACATCCGCACATTTAACACAACTAATGAAGAAGAAGAAACACATTACAGCGAGGAGGAATGATAGAACTAAATATACTGAAACAAACGTCGATTAACGAACGTGTTTAATTGGGGCAAGGAGAACTGATGTCGTCTGGATCTGAGTGACTACCTGGAAGAAGGAAGGCGGGAGCTTGGAAGAAGATTGTCGACGATTGCGCTGTCGTGTACGCGCTGTGTAGAGTTGGACGACTGTGCGTTGTCGCCGTGTCGGTTCGCGGGCACCTGCGTGGACGGCCTGTCTCACTACACGTGCAACTGTCTGCCGGGCTTCGCCGGACGTCACTGCGAACAACGTGCGACAGCGTTCACTTCACTCACTTCACTTCTGCTTGATGCGGATTTGCTCTACAACAATTAAGTTCTGCTAAAATTTAGAAATTCCTTAAACAAAAACAACTTTAAAATGTATACTAAGTATTAATGCTTTTAGCGTGCGTGTCCCCCTAATGTGCTCATTCCCACTGTATAACTGTCATTTTATCTTTTTATTGTATTGTTTCATTTTGTATTATTGTTTATCATGCATATATGTTCATTGTACTGATTTTACCGGCATGTAAGTGGCTTCCGCCCTTTGCCGCCGATGTTTAAATAAAAATAAATAAAAACAGATCCACAGAAATGGAACTAATACACCGTGTTCCGTGCGGTAGATTAAGCTGACTCATGTTGGCTTTCGAGCGCACGTTAAAATAGCATCTCGTATCGTATCGTATCGTATCGTACTTTCCGTGGCGGAAGTGGATCTCCACATTTTTGTCGCGTCAGGTCGGCCACTCGGGCAGTGTGAATTGGGCGTCGATTCACCAATGTCCTGATCCATAACTCCATTGTTCTTTCACTCCCGAGTGAAAACCTACCCTTTTCACAAATCATTCACACCGTAGACTTTCATTCCTCTCTGGCAACTGACTCCGCGGACTCTATACAAAGTTACCGTTACTTCAGAGCATAATCGATTTTTTCGTCTCATGCCCTTTTACTTTTCTGTTCATTTTTCGGCTCTGTTCGCTAGATTGAGCGGGCTTCTGCCACCGTTCGAGCACACGACTAGCGTGTTATATCGTATCGTAATCGACGATGACAACGTGGTTTCTGATGTTCTGCGCACTGAGAAATGTGGCCTGGTGGTGTAATGGTTAGGGCGTTGGCTCGCGACACAAAAAGTCGCGGGTTCGATTCCCGGCCGATTCCCAGCAATGCGATTTCAGGTAACGACCTTGGGCAATTGTTCACACACATGTGCCTCTGTCACCGAGCAGTATAATTCGGTATCGGTCAAGAGGCGGTGATGCCCTGCGGCTGGAAAGGTAACCGTAGGTCTGGCGTCGCACTGGCCATGCGTCACAGACTTAAGTGGTTTATCCACCTACGGGCTCGCGGCCTAGACAGAGAGATGAGCACCCCGCTTACGCTGTCTTATGGAGTATGGCCCATTTACCGTTTTACCGGTGCCCCTCGACGTGTGTGGTCTGCGTGCATGCAGGCTGTTCGTCGGTGGTGGACGTGGCGCTGCTGCTCGACCTGTCGGGCAGTGTGGAGTACGAGCTGGTGACGGAGTTCGCGCGAGCGCTCGTGCTCGAGCTGCAGGTCAACACCGACGCTGTGCGCGTGGCGGTCGTCACGTTCGCCGACAATGTGACGCGCGTCATCATGCTCGACGAGTTCGTCGCTCAGCAGCGCAACCTCATCGAGACGCTCAACTTCCAGCAAGTCCAGGGCAAAACCAACATACAGGTCACACCGCCCAGTGCTCGGTCTACACCGTCCCTCCGCGACGGCTGTGTAGCATCGTCTCACGCAATCTGCACTCTGTATTGCGTTGATACTCTTCTGTCAGCTGGTCCAGTCAACACGGTCTCCTAAGTCATCATCATTAGTCATCCGGTTGGCGGCGTGGCGTAGTGGTTAGCGGCTTTCGTTGCATGAACGAAGTTAACGCGTCGTCGGGCCCGGTTAGTACTTTGATGGGTGACCGTCTTCGGGCGGGTATACATCTCGGTATGTAATGAGCCAATTAGGTGAACTCAGCCTTGCATCCGTCCAGGGTCGCTTAATCGAGTACCAGCTTTGGCTGGGGGAAAGGCGGCAATGTCACCTCTGTCGGGTGGCAGGTAACACTGTATGATCCTATATGGCATGTGAGTTCCCGTAGCGGTGTGGCAGGTTAGACCGCGAACTGCTATATCCGTATACTTTATACTTTATCAGGCCTCATCGCTGTGCAAACTGCAAAGGCATGAGATGCGAACTATTACTACCCACGTAGCGTGGTTCGTCCGTCTGCGTGTTTGTCTCTGTCTCTGTGTGTCTGTTGGTCACGACCGATCGAGGTGGCGTTTGAGGTGTGGAGTGTGAACCACGTATTAGGCAGGGCCCGGATCTTTCCAAAGAAAGAGTCACTTTGGGGGCTAATATATTTGCCTTTTGGCATGCCCAGGCTTTGCTGCGATTAACACTCTCAATCTTATTCGCAAGGGGGCAGCAGCGATGCGACTGGTGCCATGCGACCTCTGGCTACCAGTACTGTTGCAACTTGTTATGTCACTATTACATCTTAAGTGAACTGAGGTACAGCAAAACAGCACGCAAAAAGCAAAGCTGATATACACTATAGTCCATAAAAAGAGCCAACCCATGGCACTGTCCGCATAATATGCGGAGCAGGGGCCTTGAAACGGTACGCTGCCCGTCCATCTGTCCGTCTGTCTGTCCCAGCATGGGCCCAAAGCAGCAACCCCGCTGCTGCAGGTTTGCTGCTGTTGGCCGGGCGGGCAGGAAATATCGATCGATTGCTGCAGCAGCGGCCGGCGTGCGAATGCGGGCAGTGCGACGTTGTCAGCGTACGTAGGAAGCTGAACACGGACTGGTGTTGTCAGGCGGCGATTAACGAGATGCGCACGGGAGTGTTCGGCGGAGGCGCCGGCGACCGACTGCACGTTCCCGACGTCGGCATTCTCGTCAGCGACGCCTACTCGACCGTCAACGCGAACCGCACGCTGCCCGAAGCCACTCTCGCCAAGGACGCCGGCATCATTATGCTCGGGGTAATCGTCAACCCCGACCATAACCTTGACGATATGACGGCTATCGTCACCGATCCCGGCACGGACCTCTTCTTTCTCGTCGACCCCAGCAATTTCGACTCCGTAGTAGCGCAAGTAGTCGACCGGCTGTTGGAAATCGAGATTTGAGTTCGACCATAGCGGGCATTCACGAGAGCGAATACCTCCGCCACGGTGTCGTTATCGGCAACCCGCTATAAGGTGCGCTTACAACCCCGACCCTGGCCCCTAACATTAACCCAAACTTTCTAAGAGTTGATAAACTCGTCTGTGGTCCACAGTCTGCCTATTTCCCGAGTTTCATTAAAAATCCGTCCATAACTTTTTGAGTTATTCTGCCAAAAGACAGACAAAAACGCGGGTCTAAACGGTACCGTATCAGAAGTGGCGGAGGTAACCCCAGCTGGACTGGAAGTAGCGCAGTGTAAGGGCCCATACTGATCATATTAAGTTGTGACTTTACCGGTATCAGCTTTGTCACTGTTTCAGGTCGTGCAACGTTTGCCGTTTATCAACCGCTACATCGTATCTTTTTGTGTATATCAAATCATTAAACCTAACATGTAGAAAACGTAGAAATAATTTGGAGTTGTTTGCATTCGTATATCAATTGAATCGATCGTACGGAATGCATTGCAAGTCTTTTATATGTTGGCGTGCCGTTTAAACACCAGCCACTTAATGAATCTATTGAATGCTTGAATTTGGGCATACGCACGGTGTCCAAAAAAGGGAACAACCGCATTTCTATGCGTACCAGACGTGTACTCGACCTGCTAAATTGCAGTAATGCGTTTGAGTTGGTTAAAGCTGGATGGGAGCCTACGGTACGTCGTTGTACCCTTTTCCCGGACATCGTATATATTGTAATTATTGTAATTTATTTGCACTAACGTGTAGTTGTATCATACATATTGTAGAATATAATATAATAACTAGCATTAGAATATGATATGTACCTGGTGATTGAATTTTTCCTATTTCGATTTTCCAAAAATCTTATTCGGTTTCTAAGAAGTATAACGAGAAGCTCGGCTATCGTTGAAAAAACCCGAGCGACAGTCTAATAGTTGTAACTGATTCAGAGCTATTGCTATGCAGTTTCACGAGCATTATGGTTATCAATATAAATTAATGACGAGAAATTCATAGGCCCCTACAGTTGAAAGGTATTAGTCAATTTTAGCCAATGAGAACATTCATTGCAGAGTACACATGTGTAAAATGGCCAGTCGGAAAAGACAGGTAAACATGTCAAAATAAGCCAGAAATTTACGTAAAATTTGTGCTGTACAGTCTGAACAGTCTGCCATAGACTGCGAAACAGTAGCGGGTCACTACACACATGCAAGCGGCGACTGAAAACGTACTTATTTGCATGAACACCATCCGGCACTTTTGCGAGTCTGGCGCACTTATATTACACTCTTGACTGACTTACTTACTTACTTGAATTTGACAATGAATGGAAAATCATTAAAAAACAAAAAATAGTGATTAAAATGTGGTTGCCACATTGTTTGGATGGACAGGAGCAATGCTTACATAAACTACCATAGGCTATAGTGTTCGGTAAAGAGTGTGACGAACAAACTGAATGAGGGCAGGCGGACGGACAGAGAGCACTAACGTAGCCGATACTAAGGCTTTCAGATGGCGAAACAACCGGGCAGTGCTAATAAAGCAATTAAGCAACTCTTCGACGTCCCGCTGTCCACACTGCCTGAATAGCTCGTCGTTCTCTATCACTGTAGGATGGCAGCCTGGCAAAAGCGAATCGATCAGTTTGTCGCAATATTATTCACGCGACGATCGGCAAATTATCGAAGCGCGTCATTTAACTGGACGACGACGCGAGCGCGCTGCAGGGACGCCGGGGTGGTCCGTTGCCGCGAGGTCGGTCCGATCACCGCCCACGTAGCTACTTACGAACGCCCGATTACCCCGGCGCGGCGTCGGCCGGTAATTGATTGTAATTGTGTCCGCGGCAGCGCGGCCACGCAATGGCTGTGGGCGGGTCGCAAGTCCACTAGTGTCCGGCGCCGGCGGCGTTTGTTGACGGTTGCTACGCGCCGCCGAGGCCTTTTGTTCGGCCTCGGTCTCTCGGAC
>Ga0126334_10000471_pt1 | contig 11890 bp, 6 predicted proteins | sample InaspJWI49metaG_FD_94491 | JGI IMG/M metagenome (GOLD analysis project Ga0126334, IMG submission 94491) | Marine gutless worms symbiont microbial communities from Oahu, Hawaii - Inanidrilus sp. 2 OAHU.JWI-49 metaG | ecosystem: Host-associated > Annelida > Digestive system > Unclassified | place...
TAAGCCCCAGTAACTCCCCAAACCAGTGCTGTACATGTACATTTATTTTAGTAATTAGATTGGTTTTTATATGATGCCATATATACTCTAACATAGTAAAACATCACTGAAATGGGTCTGGAAAAGGTTGTCAATTGTCCTGAAAATTTTTCTTTAAAATCGTGGCAACCCAGTATAAGTGATTGATCGTTGGTTAGTGTTCATTTCCTGAAAATGTTTCGTGCAATTTGTCTACTGATATTGCATTTTGTGGTGTTAATTCCAGTCTTATTTGCCACACTCGTTAATAGCAGTTACTTCACGTTTGGCAGTAACATAGTGACTGTCTCGGATATCATGTGAGAGTTGTTTGTTGATGTGAAGTGTTTTAGTGTTAAGTGACATATTTGTAAGTACAGTGTACTACCAAAATTGTCACTGTGACCAGACAAAGGCAACACATGAAAGGTTATGCCTGTCACACATACTTGGTGTAAGCAGTTAATTGTTCATTTACATTTTGCTTTTATGTATGCTTTCTCGTACAAACTTTAATCCCGTAGCCCCATTTTGTGCTATCTCTAGGGTTGTGTTGGAATCTTTCAAAATAAATTGGCTGTTTTCATTTGGAAAACATTTGTAATAACATAATTTGCAGCTCTGTCAAAAAGTGTTAATCTTCAGCATGTAATATCTGTGGGTTAATTTTTAAAGTTGAGATGTCTATGCAGAAAGATGCATGTTGAAGCAAGCATACCTAAGAGATTTGGTCTTCAGGTAGCCTGATTACACATTTAGGACCTAAGTCAGGTTACAGTAACTCACTTTAGCCATTTTCTAATATCGCTGTTGGCAGCTGTCTTGTGACATTTGCAACACCACTGGCTTAACCTGCCGTTGTTATCAATGTGCTTCGAGTGGACATGGATGTTTGTTGCCGATAAAAGTTTGTCAAAGACGGATAAGATGCCTGATCAAACATATTTGCATAATAAAGTTTATAGTCTCAGCCACCTATTTGAAGGATTGTTTAGAGTCAAAGGCAGTCACATGCGCTAGACAAGAAGTGTCATCTTGTATTGGACAATTTGAAACAACTTCATTTCCAATTACGATACTGTTAGTGAAACCGCATCATTTTACTATTGCTGACCTTTTTAAATACAGTTTTTACCTACACAAAACTGCATACACCTTGTTTTTGGCATGGATGTTTTCTTCAGCCTATTCTACAGTATATTTTAAGGTAATGAGTTTTCTCTAAACAAGGGTTCTTACCCCTGTCCATTACATCCAGGCAGTTGTATAACCGCTTGTATTGCGCAGAGTTTATTCACACAGAATACAATATAAAATAGAGATAGCAAACTATAGTGCCGCATAAGGTGATATGATCGGGAAGCGCCTGTCAGCGATTAGCCTGGAACTAAAGACATAAATGGCCCGATGGCTACTAATCCACCAGATCTACAGTGAAACATTGATAATCTCTCTGACTGCTGCAGTTATCTGCCAAGTCGCGTTCGACCCTTTCTGAACGATGCTTCGGCTGGGCTGTTGGTACTGAGTAGTTTTTTTTCAGTTGACCTTGACACACCGACCCTGAAATATTGTTACTAATAGCGAAAGGGATACCCATACGACATATAGAGCTCTTCAAAAAGTCATTGCATTCGTGTGTGTGGCTAGTCTAGCAACGGGTAGACCATGCAACCAGGCAAGACCTTCGACAGCACGTGCTGTTCAGTTCTTTGCATACCGGTAGGCTTAAACATCGAGCGGTGAAAACAGGACTGTTCTGTTAGTGATATACATCTAATCCAGCGGAACTGCGGTCAATCGATAGACAAGAGCGAGACAGGTAGAGGTGGGCCTAATAGGACGAACGGGTATAGGATAACACAGTGCGCTGCAGCGGAGACGTAGCTTACACATGGTGCGTTCAGAAAGACCCCACTGTACGTGCATAATTAGCATTTCCTTGACTTGCAGCCAGCGGCCGCATCATTGCTGCCCCTGGTAAATACGGTTGAGAATATCGACCACGGGCAAGTATGGGCATGCCCAAGTATGACCCTCTAGAGTTCGTAATGGGACTGCGGATCCGGGCTCCCTCCTAATACATGGTTTTCTTGCCCCCAACGAGTCCACACCCCAAGCGGCATCTCGGTTCAGCCGTTTAAGCACAGCTCACGCTCTTGACCAACAGACATGCAGATGACCATGCTACATCCTACAGCGGTAACAATAGACCGCATCTCATGCTACGGGTAGCGATGTTGCCTAAAATTGCCATAACTGCGGTCATATGTAATGACATTATTATTGCGCTCAGCTGTAAAGATAGCCCATACTCAATTACGGAGCGTTGGGTTCCAGAGCTGATCACGGTTCTTCGCAGACAGCCTGCAGGTGACGTGAGTCATAAACCCGGCGGTATAGGCTGCCATTAGTTTCCGCCAGGCCCGCAGTTACCCTCGCAACCCCTAAGAGGGCTGCTACCAATTTTGCTGCTTGGTGAACAGAGGCACAATGGGTGTGAACAGGTTACCTAAGACTCTTACCCGACAGCGTCGCGTCTGCGATTTGAACCCAGGCCCTTCTGCGCCTGAGTCCAGCACGCTAGCCACTCGGCTACCGAGCCACCACAGCTTCGGCTGCAGTAAATTGAATGTTAAGTCGTAAATTCCGGAGAAATTCCAACTGACACGTGGCGGGATGTTTTAGCGCGGCACCGCGTATACGACGCTGTGGTCGAGGCCCTATACTGCGTAGGTCGATAAAGACGACCGGTCGACCGACGCAACGTGACGTCATGCGACGACGCCGTCGCGTGCTCGACACTCGATATGCGGCGGCAGTTAATTGGTGCGGCTCGGTGCAGTACACCGACCGGCTGATGGCCACTCCCTTGCAGTCCGAGCTCTCCCCGCCGCGTCCTTCCCCGCCCAATGTTCCATCCGACGTCGACACAGGTATGCACTCGTCGCTAGAACGTCCGCGCGCGCGCGCGCTTTTTTCCAGCCGCTTTCGCCGGTGTTCTCGGCCATTGCAGATGCGCTCTGCTGGTTCTGTCTTGAATTTATGCGTCCAGCCTCCACATTCGCATCGCAGTTCGATCCAGTGGGATCCGGCGGCTGTTCGCCGGTGCCCGGTGATAGAACAGTTCGCCACTTCGCCAGTACGAAGAAAGAAGCGTGTCTATACAAGCAAGCAGCCGACTGTCGGGCTTTGTCGGTTTGTATATATAGGCCTATTACGATACACAGGCATAGGCCTATAGTTAATACGTTAAGAAGTCTGTTGCCTCCTTCGTCCGTTCTCAACATGATGCTATCCGCATTTGGTGCTGAACATTCGCTGCTGAGCGCTGACGCCTGCAGCCCGCAGCTATCGATCGATATCTTCTGCCAGCATGGCGATCATCAGCAAACCCGTCGGCCGCCGTTGCTGATGTCGATCGATGGGACAGACAGGCGGAAAGACGGACGGACACCCGACCGTTACGTAGACCCTGCTCTGCATATTGCGTCAAGAACCCGTCTATACGGAAGTCGAAGATCCCGTCCGTCTACGATATCAAGTTGCGCTAAAGATCGCGCCCACGGCGCTCGCAACCGTGGTTGAGCGCGTCGCGCGGTCCCTCTGCAAAGATACGGCGCTCAAGGTCATACGTATGAGTCAAGTTCAAGTTCAAGAGGGTCACTCTCCTCCCTCACAAAAATTGGGGCGTGAATAGGCATATACAAAAAGCCAAGCGCTCAGTAGAAGTAGGTTTCCATTGTGACGTCATCAGCTGCGACCTAGAGTGGCGAGAGTGCGGCGTGGCCAGGCAGCCTGCGGCATGCGAGTACCTGCGCGCAATGAATGGAAGTGGGCGTGGCCAGAAGAGGCTGACGCGGACGCTCTGACGTCGATCCAACATCGACGGCAGGATTCCACTTACGGTTGTACCGGGAATCCGCCGGCCGCCGTCTTCTCGTGAAATTTAGCGTTTTCGCTGCGTTTTTGACAACAATGCAAGCTCACATCTACCTGACGTAGATGCAGCGGCGAGCGTTTTTAATTCGCTAGATACCGTGCCTTGCGAGAGATTCTATGTGGGCCGGAACACGTACGGTAGGCGTGGGCCTATGTCAGACGCCGACGGCGTGCCGGCGGACGGAGATCGTTGCGTTTCACGGGGAAGATGATGGGCAGCGCGGCGCGGTTGCGGCGCCAGATCGCATTACTACTATTGCTGCCATTCCCTCGATCTCTGTGCTATTCCTGCTTTACGGGGGTCGACTCGACTACTTGATGCTGCAACAGCGGCGGCAGCAGCCAAGGCCGTAACCAAGATTTTCGTTTGGGGGCCGGATACCGCGCCGGGTTCCGAATAGGCTGTATGCTAGCCTATACCGGCCTAACTACATGCAAAAATATACGCGTAGGCCTAAACATGAAATAACCAGTAGATGTCTACAGTGTATAGCCTATAGACCTATAGTCACGTGATGCCGACCGTCATTAAATACATAGGCCGCTAGATAGCGTGGCCGCCCTATCTGTTGGTCATGACCAAGATAGTTTTTTGGCTGGGGGCAGACTCGCATGGGCCCAAAGAAAATACATGGCGGCCTGCACCATCCAGTGGGAAGGGGCACTCTATAGGGGACTGTCACTATCACGGGCTTTTTGGGGAGGCGCGGCCCCTGGGCCCCTCTGGATAAGCCTACGCCACTGTCAGCGTCAGCAGCAGGCACAATGTGGATGCGGGGCTGGGTTGCTGTTATCGCTGTTGTGTCGATACGAAGCGCGGCTGACTGAGCCATATGCGGTCTCGTCGAGATGAGGAGGGGGGCTCGAAAACAATCAACACATTTGGAATGCCCTACCCAACATTGCCTATTTATTTTACAACCTTTATGACAATTAACGGTCGTCTACATTTGGGAGAGGTGGTTATTCAGGCCAAAAAAAGTTCAAAATTGGCCCCGCAATAATGGCGGAGTCAATGGGGTCACTGTTGACTCCTTAGAGGTCGGGACTCGGGGTCAAGGCGATTATCTGACCCCCCAATAATCCGTATAACACTGATCTTGTTGAAGTTGGTGTAGGCTACGGAACTGAAGTGGGCTAAAGTCACAGTGAACAACTTGTGGAGCACATTTTCTTACCCATAACGCACCAAAATACAAGATTTTGACCCCAAAATGTTCCAGGGGTGCTGCCCCCTGACCCCGCGGCGGGAGGGGGCCACCCATTCCCTTCCCAGTCCATGCTTTCTGACCCCCCAGATATTTTCGCTGCTCCGCCGCCACTGCATCTCGAGTATACGGGGATATCGAGCCGTCGGCCGGCAGACCGTAATGGACCTAAACGATCGCTCACGCTGAGAGACATTGATTCCGACGATCTTAAGGCTTGTTCGCAGCGCATATGAACTGAACTCCAGTTCGCGAACCGGCGAGCTGCAGTGAAAATAGCCGCGATGTGTTTAGAACTATCCGAGCACTAACCGTCCTAGTTTCGCTGCAACCAATCAATACCAGTGGCGCAACAATGGGAGGGCAGGGTGTGCAAAGTCCAGGGGCCCCGAGTTCCAGGCCAAAAATTAAAAAAAAATAATTTTCCCATTACAGTGAAAATTAGGATATTATCTGGATATCAAACACTAAAATGTTTTATTGCAACACTCCCAACTTAGGTTTAAATCCTAGTCTTACTGTCTTATCTCTTAGGCCTATGTGGAAATACCTGTCGACGTCGGTCAGATCATATCCATGTAAGTACTAAGTAGTAACTACCCGAACACGAGTCCGTAAATACCCAGACAGCCCAGCACTGATTTTTTTTTTCAATTTGTGACAACTTGCGGTGAAACTAACAGATTTACAGATTTTGGGATGTGAATTGCACAAAAAATGCGTTTTGCGGCCGAGCTCTGCCCGGACCCGCTGGGGGAGCTATAGCGCTCCCCAGACCCCCTAGCCGTTATAAGGGGGAGAGAGGGAATTAGGGAGAAAAAAGGGTTAACAGGGAGGGGGAGGAATGGAAGGGTCGAAGGACGTGAAAGGCTGGGGAGGCATAGAAAGGGGAGGAAGGGAGCGGAAGGAGGACAGAGGGTAGGAAAAGGGGAGGGAAAGCTCGACTTGGATGTTTGTCCAGGGCCCCCAAGTTCCTAGTTAGGCCTACTCCACTGATCAATACGAAGTATATACTGACGCGCGTTACCAATGAACGCGTCGTGTAACTGGGTCGACTTGTTCAGGACAGTTCAGTTTATCTGCTGCGAACGAGCGTTAACGGACGATCGCTCACGCTGAAAGACATTGGTTCCGGCGATCTAGACGGCCAAGTGCAGAGCGGTGCGGACCGTGCGGTAAGCCGAAATCGATGGATTCGTGTATACGGCGCACGAACGTTTAGGCCTAGCCGTCGACACCAAGATGATCTACTCCGGCCGCAGACCGCAATGATGCGGACTCGTGCCTGCAGCAGCAACAATAGTCGGACTGACTCCGCTGAGTGAACAGTCGTCAGACGATGTGTGCCATGCCGACGAAGCGCCGATATGCAGCGTAAACACCGGCAACATTATTCGAAAGTTACGACTACCGACCGTTTTAGCAGGTAAGATAGGCCTATATAGGCGTATATAAAACCGCATGCAACCTCTTATCGACCAGTCTCGTCGTCCTCAGCAATCAGGCTTTACCGCTGGCAGATCAACAATTGACGCCATCCTCGCTCTGCGACTCCTGTCAGTGTCAGAGCTACACCGTGAATTTAACCGACCACTGAACGTTGCATTCCTGGACATTGTCTGCTTTCGACTCCGTCGACTGCACTGCCCTCTGGAAAGCACTTCGCAGCAAAGGTATGCCTGACGTCATACTCCATCTGATCCCCTTCAGAACACCCGAGAACACCGGTGTACGTATCGGGGTCGGACAGAAACTGTCGTCGAGAATTTCCACCACCTCTTGTGTCAGGCAAGGTTGCATCTTAGCACCCATACTGTTATGACTGTGTTGCTGCCATTGGCAGGATAATTCAGCACATGTCCGTTAACCCCGGTATCACCGTGGGCTCCTCAACGTTCACTGATCTAGTGTATGTGGACGACGTCACACTGCCTTGCTTCTTCCGTCGGCCACGGATGCTACCACATCACTCAAGAGCTTCAGTGATTCTGCTTCACGTCTAGGACTCAACATCTCTTGGCCGAAGACAAAACTACAGAACATTGGTTCAGGCCCTATAAACCACCAGATATTTCAGTGGACGGTAATACCGTCGAATCAGTCAAGACTCAAGAGCTTTGGCAGTTTGCAATCATCGGATGGTCAATGTCGTCCAGACCTAACACGCCATATCCCATATCGGCCTCGACTGTGGCGGCGGAGCAGCGAAAATATCTGGCGGTCAGAAAGCATGGACTGGGAAGGGAAGGGGTGGCCCCCTCCCGCCGCGGGGTCAGGGGGCAGCACCCCTGGAACATTTTGGGGTCAAAATCTTGTATTTTGGTGCGTTATGGAGGCTGGACGCATAAATTCATGACGTCTCTAAAACGGATATGGAGCGACAATTAGCGCCTGACACTCGACACCAAGCTCCGTGTATACCAGACACTTGTTTTGTCTGTGTTACTGTACGCCACAGACACCTGGACCTTTCTATCAGGTGATATGAGGACTCTGGATGCTTTCCACCAGAAGTGTCTGAGACAGCTGCTTGGAATCCGATGGTACGACCGAGTCCGAAATTACGAAGTACTACAACGGACCGGTCTGACTTCACTGTCCCATCTCCTATCCCGTCGACACATCTCGGTATTTGGGCATATCGACTTGACAACGTAATTGGCCGTCTCCTTTAGTCTGTTTGTTTTCACTCCACCGGTAGCTTATCTTTTGAATCAACTGACCTTTGACCTTGATAATGACCATAGAATGCCGGATGATTGAAAGTGAAGGTCACATATCAAGGTCAAGGTTAGGGTTAGCAATTGGCAGCGTTCGTGGTAACGCGGTGCATGGGTTTTATTTAATACATTGATTACATTCACAGTTGCACAAAATACACAGAGTGCCAGACAAACGACAGTCTTATAGAATACAACTGTAAGATATCAAGGCAGAACACTGCACTTACAGATACATGGGTCTGACATCGATCCTTCAAGTTGAGCAATTGGAAAGGTTGCAAGTGAAGTTCTTTTTCTGATTCTTTCATGAGACGAGATAACGTGAGACCGAGAAGTGCGGGCTGTGTGGTGCCCATCTGGAGGACGTGTGGATGCGTCGAACCCCCAATTTTGGGACACTGTCCTCAAATCTAATCACTGTTTGGGTACAAAGATGAACATCCTCAAAATTCGTTAAAATGTGATCATTAGTCCTCGTCTACCTAGGGCCTACGTCAGATGTTATGCTCTTCAAAAATTATCGTTTATTTATTATTTGCCTAGACCACGAAAGTGGTCGGTAGCAAGGCACAGGATACGAACAAGATTTATGTAGCCGTCTGTGATGCCCCCGGGTCGTGATAACGTGTCAGGTTTTACTGGGCCTGTGTTTACGGATGTGAGCGAACGTACACGATGGCCGCATAATACCGCAAGCTGATGTACATTTAGTCCTAATATAGTGGTTATATTACACCACCGGTAGTTTTGTTCATGACAGCGTACACATATATGGAAGTGTCAGCTAAAGTAGTAAATACATGTAGTCAGGTGACACTGCATGTGTTCTCGCCGTACAGCACACCTAGAATTTGTCTCAGACCTGACGTCACGATAAGGTGAGCAAATTTTCAGGTGTGTTCTTCGACGAGTAGTGAACATCACTGCTTTTTATCATGCAGCGTTTAACGCGCCGTGTATGTCATAAGCATGACGAATCGCAGGCGCGAGACGTTCTGTGATTGTAGGCCTACGTCTGTTTGTACTACACCGAATCGCTTCCTATTACTGACGCTACCCGCACGGTTCCCGTAACGGCCGGGTGTGCGTCCGTCTGTCCCATCGATCGACAGCAGCAACGGCGTGCGAGCGGCTGATCTGCTGCAGAGAATCGATCAACAGCTGCGGGCGCCAGCGCCGCGTACCAGCTATCGATCGATCTCCTGTAGGCGCCGGCACTCAGCAGCAAATGCGGGTAGCGTCATGTTGAGAGCCGAGGCTGAACAGGTTTTAGCGCGCGTCGAATGATGCGCACACTGCACACGCCTTATGTCCCGTGGTCTGTGTGACGGTCATGACTAAGACCTGCAGAAAGGAATAAACCGATCGAGATTTCGTTTCAGGGTACGGACAAACTTGCGAGGGCACAAGGAACCACAAACAGTTCATATTGCTGCTACGACGAACAGATCTGTACGGAGGCAGCGATGCGGTCTGTCGCTACCGTTGCTTTAACAACTTATTGTTTCATGGAGTTAGACAAATGCTATGAAGCCGTTACTCGACTCGCGGTCATACTGGCACCTATCACTTAGCAGCATTCTCCTCCTGTGACCGCGACCACTGAACCAAAAACCTCGACCTTCGAATATGACCTAGACAGTGTGAACATGAATCACCGTGCCAAATATCTACGTCAAAGGGCATTTGGTATTAAAAGTCACACACACACACACACCATACTGATTGTTCTACTTGGACCACAGAAATGGTTGGTTAACAATTTCTGCCATAATGATGCATGCTGTATTTTTTTCAACGGGCCTATTGGTTTTGGTAAATCTTAGAAGATTACTCTAGGCAACAATGCTTTTGGTAGAGCAGCAGGAACGCAGCCTCTGGTGGTACACTGCACTGTTAGTATTATTTCTTTGAAACGTCAAGACAATGTCATAAAAGTCACATGCACGTTCTGTAATTGTACAACTACGCATTTGTGAAGTTCGTAAGTTGCAACTACTATATGCGTTTAAACCTGTCAGCACTGTTAACATACGTGCCTGTACACAATGTATAAAAACTGAATAGTCCATATCTGTCTATACGCTGCAGTTGTTATTGACAGTGCTCACACAGTATGCAGAGCAGGGTCTATGAAACTGTCGAGAGTCTGTCTGTCCGTCCAATCATTTGGCCACCACACATCACTGCGGCGGGTGTGCTGCTGTGGGCCTTTCGGCCAGGATATCGATCTATTGCTGCAGGGCCGGCGCTCAGCAGCAAATGCGAGCAGTGTCATGCTGTCAGCTGACACAGGAAGCTAAACACAGATGCATATCATATGCATAGAAATGCGTATCATAATTACAGAGAATAAAATATCACTGAACGTTCAAAGCATACACCACTAATTTACGTTCCATGCCTCAAGTACTTTCAACTGCCTTGGTAAATGCAGTTAGGAAACGCCGACTAAAATGTTTACACAAAACACTGCAAAAGCAAAGTTATTATCACCAGATTACACACATGCCACAAAATGACAAACTGCCATTTTGTGCTTCATGCCAAGCAGCTGCTACACATATATACATTTGATAACAACATCGTATCATATACACTGTGTCCCAATTAAAGTGATGCCAAAATTAAAATGAACATAAATAAAACATAATTCAACACAGCCTTATATCATATTAACCTAACTAATTGCTATTTATTTAGCGTGTACTACACTCATTTCAACAAAATACACAGCAAAGTTTTTCTGATATAAAAGTTTAAAAAGTTGTACTTGAAAACTTCAGTTACCGACATTGTGAATTCCCACTGGTTACTGAACGAGCTGCCATAGGTGACATTGACAGCCTTTATCATGGAAAAGAGTATCACACACACACACCCGTTTAACGGCCCTTTTTCCGGGACTACCCAGGTGAGCCGGTACCAGAAAGGCAAAACCAATCTGGATTTTACTGAAGCAAAGAGTATCATTTGAGGCAATGGTCCAGTTTATCATTCGATTGGCCGCCGCAAGTAGGCCTACAAAGGCTAAATGATTTTATGTGCTGGAAACTTGCCTCAACTGATGGTCTTTTCATATCTCAGAAACTAGGCAGTATATTTTGATGCTATTACATATTATAGTAAATAAATGATAATATATGTAGTTAAAATTTTATGTCTTTAGGTTGAGTTATGTCGTATGTAAGCAGATTTAAACTGTGGTCAACTGGGACACAGTGTATAGTGACAAACAAGCAAGCATATACACATAACGTAGACTCCCACAAACCAACACAAAAATATAACGCAGCAAAATACACACTGGAAGGCTATAACTGTAACTAAGTATGTGCAAAACTACAGTATATGAGTTTTTTAATAAAACAGTTATTGACGAGATACCTAGACAAACAGTTTATGGGAAATTTTGTGATGCTTTTTTTGTCAGAATCAAACACTCAATACAAGAGATATACAAAATCAGTATGCTAAAATCAGTATCTTACACCTTGTTACCAATAACAATAATAATACAGCTTGCTTGTCAATAGTTATTACTCTTATTTTTGAATTATGTAAATGAATGACTGCAAATTATTTCAACAATACTTACACACATTTCATTATAACAGCTAGTATTAAAATCACAGCCACAGCAAACGAACAAATTATGCAACTACAGTATGGCAATAGACTTTGCAACGAACAGTAATCTTTCTGTTTACATTGACAAGACTGGGCAATACTTCTGAAAATGTGAGTACATCACAGCAATTATGTGTGGCTGTTAACTATTCCACAATAACATTTGGTTTTATCTACAAGTAATCAGCATAAAATTAAACATTAGACTGCAGGAAAAAATAGCCAGTTAAACAACTGGAAGATAGTGTTCTAGCAGTAGTGGATTACAGAATAGGCTGCAACTATTTCACATTACCAGATTAAGACTTTGCTAACAGATAAATCATCCACACAGCATCAGACGTTATCACTGTCTGACAGCACTTCTGA
>Ga0126334_10000472_pt1 | contig 11878 bp, 3 predicted proteins | sample InaspJWI49metaG_FD_94491 | JGI IMG/M metagenome (GOLD analysis project Ga0126334, IMG submission 94491) | Marine gutless worms symbiont microbial communities from Oahu, Hawaii - Inanidrilus sp. 2 OAHU.JWI-49 metaG | ecosystem: Host-associated > Annelida > Digestive system > Unclassified | place...
CATACCATCGATTTGGTCAGGACTTGTCGTATAAGTAGTTTCTGCACTGTTGCGTGGCAATTGGCAAGATTTCAATTGACACGATGCATCGCGCGGTCCCTCGGCGATAGCTGAGCTTCTTGTCTAACAAAAGAACGGATCTGTTTATTCTGTATGCATATGCATCAAATTTCACCTTGACTGGTGCAATGTGCTGTGCTACAGCACAAAATGCAGTACCGATAGTTTGATCTGTAAACACTTTTGCAGGTAATCCAATTATAATGCAATGGCTATGTAACTGCCGTAACTTCAAGTCTGGTTTACATCACATGAAACAAACTGAAAAGGAATGAACTGAATTGAACTCAAGTTCTAAACACGTGTACTCCAACTGGACTATTCACACTACAGTTCGCCAACTTCAGTTCAGTTCTGTTCAGTTCATGTGTTGTGAACAAAGCTTTAATCACCTGAATCTCTTTAGGAAAAGTTGCACTGAACATCAACGTTTGTCGATGGCCAGTGGCAGGCATGGAATCCTGTTCAACAATACGCCGGATCTGTGGCTCAAATCCCATGTCAAGCATCCGGTCGGCTTCGTCGAGCACCAAGAATCTGCATCAACATAAAGACACTAGAGCATCAAACTGCGAATTTCTGCAGCGAATTACACGCGCTTCATGCAACACAGAATCAGCATAGCAATGCTAAATCTACAGATATACGCACAATGAGGCGAGGAAAGGTAAGTGAAAGGAGCTTGCAATCAATGCGCTCGGTTATTTTTAGCCAGCGCAGAGACCGCAGGATGGGAGTGATGTGACTGGATTTGGGGGTTTTGACAACAGAACGTGTTGGAACCGGGTGATCTGAGACTTGGGGAGGTTGTGATAAAGAGAGTTGCAGTAGTCAAGCTTGGAGTGAACAATGGAAGTGGTGATGGTGGTTGGAGGCTATTTTAGAATCAAGGTATGGGCGGATACAGCGAAGCTGACGAATATAGTAATAGCAGGATTTGCAGACAGATGAGATCTAGTCGGAAAAGGTGAGGTGTCGGAATATTTTGCAGTCATCCAGGAGGAAATTCTAGTTAGAACACTCTCTAGGTGATCAATACTGAAGTCGAAGTGAGGTGGGTGGAAGGAAAAAAGAGCTGAGTGTCATCTGCATAGAGGTGATGACTTAGGGAACAGGAGGAAATAAAAGTACTCAGAGGAGTGGTGTACACGATGAACAGTAAAGGACCGAGAACAGAGCCTTGGGGAACGCCGCAGGAGGATGTGTACCAGGAAGACAGATTATTGTCACATTTAAGCATGGAAGCATGGCTGGTAACACGTTCCATGCTGGAACATGTTACGGGCGGACAGACAGGAGACCGTAGTTCGTAGACTTTGCTGCGCATATTATGCGGGCAGTGCCAATTCAAATTACAAATCAAACCACCGATCCTCCTCGGATCACAGCACTGACGCTGCCCGCTCGCTGCTGCGCGCTCTGGGAACATCGCGTCACAGCGATCGATATCTGACGCCGGCGCCTGGCCTAACGCCGGCGCCTGGGCTGCGGCAACGTCGCTGCTGCTATCAATCGACGGAACGGACAGACAGACGGACGGACGGACAGACACCGTACTGTTGCATAGACGCTCTGTGGAAAAAAACTCTCAGGAGACCTGATGTTATCAAGGCGGATGCGTCCTCGCTCCATCATGTCGACAAGTCGGCCTGGCGTCGCAACAAGCAGATGGCAGCCGCGAGCGACGTCGCGTATCTGACTGCCGATGTCCGCGCCGCCGTACACTACGCATGGACGCACGTGTGACCTGTACGAGAACTGCACACGTACACAGCAGACAGGGCGGCTCGGTAGCCGAGTGGTTACGTGCTGGACTCAGGCGCAGAAGGGCCTGGGTTCAAATCGCAGTCGCGATGCTGTCGGGTAACAGTCTTAGGCAAACTGCTCACGCCCATCGTGCCTCTGTTCACCAAGCAGCGAAATTCGTAGCAGCTCTCTTAAGGGTTGCGGGGGTAACTGCAGGTCTGGCGGAAAGTAATGGCAGCCTACCGCCGGGTTTACGACTCACGTCACCTGCAGGCTGACTGCCAAGAACGGGGATCAGCTCCGGAACCCTACGCTCGGTAATGTTACACAGCAAACACAGTCATCTATCAGTAGCGGCATATCTATAAGTCTACAAACGAGGCCCACCGATGTCAAAGCTCACTCGCGTCTCTGCACTGACTGACTGTTCTGTTCTTTAGCCGTCCTCGATCCGAGGGCTGGCCGCACCATGGACGTACTTTCTGCATTTATCTCTGTCTTCTGTCATTCTAACTGACTCTTCCACGGAGAGTCCTGTCCACGTCTTGATGTTGTCCATCCAGGCCGTGCGTGGTCTTCCTCGCCTGCGCGCACCTGGCATTGTTCCTTGCATTATCTCTGACTGACTGCTAGACCCGCCTGTCTATATCGCGATTCGCGCTCCGTTCACCTACAAATGTCACGCTTCGCACCTTACTTCCTTCTTCCTCATTCGCTCCATGATTGAGAATCCGCCGTAACCGCTTGCTTGTCACGCAAAATGGCTCCAGTAAATATGCTGCTGCTGCTCGCCAGAGTCATTACACTCTGCAGAATTAGGCTATGCCACATGCCACTGCTGCTGCTGTGACTTAAAGCCAGCGTTACTGCCATATAGACAGACGCCTCACATATTAGTATAGAGATTAAGTTGCCAAGTGTAATGATAAGGGGGGGGGGCTTATGACAGCGCACAGATAGCCACCAGCGCTATAGCCGTTGCGAGCGCCGTAGGCGCAGGCCGTATTAGGTGCGAACTGGGCTAGGGCAAAACTAATGAATACAGATCAGTCAGTTTTTTCAGTTAACGAAACTCTTGAAAGGGGCAAGCGAAAGGGCCCCTTAAGTACACAAGTGCTCATCAGCTTCGTTAAATTCTGCAGAATATCACGATGTCATTGAATCACTGAGCACAAGGCCATGCTGCACACAGCTTACGTTCACAAACACCTCTCCACTTGCGTTTCTGGTCATCTTTATTATTTATTATTAGTTATTATGAGCCAAAAATAAAATATTAATTACGAATTTACTAAACGCGACACAAGACATTCTGCCGTGAATCAGTGCAACGTCAGGTTGAACAGTTACAAGTCAAGCAGTCTCCAAGGCTGAGAATCAGACCTTTCGAGCCTCGTCATAAATCTGACAGGCTAGTTCTCTCGTCGGAGCAAGCACAAGTGCCACCGGGTACTGAGCACTCTGGCGGAACGACGAGCATGCCTGAAATATGAACAACAGACTCTACAAAATACAGATGAAATATAAGCAACATTGAAGTAAATAACAAATACTGCTACTCATTTGAAACTGGTCGGTATCAAGAAGGCGTCACGGTTACACAGAGATGGACATGGGTTGGGTCCATCAATGAGTACAGTTGGGTTGGGTCCATAAGTTGATGGGTTGGATTGGGTTGGGTGAAGAAAAATGGACCCACGTCCATCTCTGCGGTTACAGAACATATAATGTAGTAAGTTAGTAACATGTAGTAACTTGTATCCATATTGTCTAAACAGTGCTTGTTACAGTCCATTTCTATTAGATATCAAACAAAAATTCTTATTTTCTATTAACATAGCACATACTGCAGATATTATAAAGAAATGATTTCATTACACCAAAAAAAGATTAAAAACAATGTTTCAATATCACTAACACATAAACCTGTGCCATTTCTAAGAAGACAACCCCTTTAAATGAAAAAGCAGCAAAAGAGAATTTTCTCCATTGAGCGTCGTAAAGCAATAAATATTTAAAAAACGAATGAAAACGTAGGATTGCATAACCGCTACAAAACGCAGCAGTTGCACTTACAGCGCCCGGTCGAGCTTTGGTCGTAGTTCGTAGGCCAGTAGAGATCATCTGACTGAGTATGGGCAACAGGAATGCGGCCGTCTTCCCAGACCCTACAGAGTCATATAATTACAATCACAGAATACTGAACAGAGATATAATTATCATAATACAGAAAAAATCACGTGCAACTCAAACCAGTGTGTGTCACTTGAAATGCGACAAAGTTGACGCGCTATGCATTCGCAAGCAAAGACTATGAGCAGTGAGTCTGTCTGTCACTAGTCGGTGTTCTGTCAAAACGGACAAACAGATCGAGCTAATTTTTGTACGGTGGCAATCCTCGGCTTGTCCTGCACGGTGTTGGAAGGAAACTCGGGTATCTAGAAAGCAAGAGCATTCCTTCTGCGACAGTATCCCAAAATTCTGAACTCAGAAAAATTTCGCCTCGGCACGTCGACCGTTGCAAGTGTTGTCAACTTAGTTCGACTGACGAGCGGCGACGAACGCCCCGCCCATTTATCAGACTGAGCGTCTATCTTTGTGTGCAACAGAACGGCGCGACGCAGCGCGTGGCGGGGGTTCGTCTACTGCAGCTGAGACTTGCAAACTGATCGCTAGCCGCAACAGCACGAGGATTTCAGTAACCAGTGCCGGGGCGAAATCTCTTGCAGAAAAGTCACAGTGACACTCGTCTAAACTCTACTCCAATCAATCAAGTCATAATTTCGCAGAAATCCACGCACAGGGAACGAACGTGTGCCGAGAATTATAACAAATGACACAACTGCAATAGACATTTTGGTAATTTCAAACTATAGTTTCCAAGTGCTGTTTGATAAAATTGCTTCAGCATATTTTATTTGAAAAATATACTAACATTTTAGCATTGGAAATGGCCAGTCCAGGGAACCGGCACTGTGTCAATTGTATCGGCGCACTTTTAATCCCTATAATTTCGCGAAAATCTATGCACTGTTACCTGTCTGAGCACACGCCATGACGTCGCGCTGGCTCATGACTGACGGTATCGCGTGCTTCTGTATCGGCGTCGGGCGTTCATACCTTGACAGCTTGATGTTCCGTCCGATCACGTCGCCAAAGTCGACGTGACTGAACTAAACAGTGCAGAACACACAGCGCGAAAACTACACAACAGAACAAGTCTGTGTTCAGCCTCGTCCCCCAGCTGTCGACGTGACACTGCCCGCATTTGCTGCTGAGCTGCTGCGTTAAATACTAATGAGATAACGAAAGATGGCATTCTAGGTAGATACGTACACTGTCGATGTGTCCAGGGCAATTTTCTCCACTGACTTCAACTGGGATGTCTTCGTATTTGTCAAAATTGATGCCAGTGTTGCTCACTCCAAACAAGTCTCTGTACAACGTCACAAACGCGACATGCATTTACGTTTTTATTGCAATGCCAAGCAGTTGAGTAATTGCAGAAAACGACGAACGAAAATGCTGTAACACGTGAAGCGCTTCAAGAATAACGTTTTAGTAACAAAACTCTCTCTGTAATGCCGTCCTCAGATCTAACACAAAAAAATAAAATGAATGGTTCTTGCAACATTTAGTTCATTTTTATTTTATTTCAGGCGTGCAGACGTCTGCGATGAAATAAGTTAAAATAAATGCTGCATAAACATTTATTTTATTTCACATTTATTTTAATTAAGCGGGTTCGACCTACTGAAATAAAAATAAAATAAATGCTAAAAGAAGCATTTATTTAATTTTATTTCATGTTAGATGTGCGGATGGTTTAATAAACTTATGCAAGGCACATATATTTGTGCCGCAGGCTGTGTTACAGATAGAACAATACGTTCAGTCTGTTTTGCAGCATCTGACGACGTAAAAATTACAATATAACATTGACAGAAATTATGAAATTGTACTGCAACGTGTGTAAAAATACAATGACAAGTGACATCGTAACAGAGGATTGTCGGGGCAAGCAATAAAAATCTGCACGAGTACATTCACTTACAATAGGCGTAAATTTAAAAAAAACGATTTTATTCGAGCTTTCCGTTTCAGTTTCAGCAAAACCTGATTTACAGAGTATCTACCGATCTACCCAGTTTCACGAAATGAACTGAGTAAAAAGGTAAAGGTAGCCAATACTCGATTACCGAGCGTAGGGTTCCGGAGCTGATCCCGGTTCTTGGCAGTCAGCCTGCAGGTGACGTGAGTCATAAATCCGGCGGTAGGCTGCCATTAAGTTTACTTTCCGCCAGGCCCGCAGTTAACCTGGCAACCCTTAAGAGGGCTGATACCAATTTTGCTGCTCGGCGAACAGAGGAACGATGGGATGAACAATTTGTCTAAGACTGTTACCCAACAGCGTCACGCCCACGATTTGAACTCACGCCCTTTTGCGCCTGAGTCCAGCACGCTAACCACTCCGCTAACGAGCCACCCATGAACTGAGTACGCGGAGCAAATTGACAGACAACCTCTCCAGTTTTTCGCTGCCCTTCGCCGACTTTGACCAATCTGAAATTCGGCCGGTGTCCGACATTCGTCGTCGGTAGCGGTTCGGCTGCTCCGCGCAGTCGCCGGACCAGTCGTCCACGCCTCCGTCGCTGCCCCATCTCCCGCTGATAGCCTGCGACGTCGCCAGTATCGAGTCTTGCCACGTGTTGGCTCTACTCTCCGGTGGAACGGCATGCTCGTGGCGGGCGTCGAGGTCGCGCTCGCCGCTGTCGCCGCGCATCCGGCTGACCGCTGAACCGCCCCTGAATCGCAGACGCCAAATATCTGCACGAAGCTCTGCTGCCGCAGACGGACCGCGCGACGCGCTGTGCCAGTCGAAATCTTGGATCAACCGCAGCAACAAGGTGTACAACAAATCGAAGTAACGGAGTTAGAGCATAATGTGGTAAACAGCCACGACACGTCGACAGTCGTAGGTGTGGTTAACAAGCTCGACCGTCGACGAGTTTTACCATGTGACGCTATGCTAGCGCGGTGTCAGTCTGTCATAAGTCGAAGTTCTACTAAAATGGCTAAACGTAAGATCAAGCTATAGTGCCGCACGATGATAGCCCAGGGACTCTATTTTTCTGACGCCAAAGATCTCCGCGAAATTCCACCGGGGTCACCCCCGACGGGGGCGCCAAATGCAGGTCAGGTAGGTTAAAATCGGAGACTTTCGACAAATAGCTTGCTATATCTCGAAAATAGTACGAGATAGAGGCATAATTTTTATAAAGGTTGAATAGAAAGTTGTGTATGCGCTCTATCGAATGGTGACATTGCCGACGACTTAGAGTGACCCGTAACCACCCATACCACCCCATTTTCTGCATTTGCTCCGCCTTTCATATCTTCAGGTGGAGGAGACTTCAAATTTAGTTTGTAGGTTGACCATAGCAAGTCCCAGCCGCCGATGAAAAATTATCCCTAAAAGGAACTTAGTACCCCGGGGTCACGTGACCCATTGTAAAATTTTACAACCTGAAGTATCTATGGAATAGTTAAAGCTAGAGACTTCACACTTTGTACACGAGTTGGCCATGCATCAGGTGGGGCCCAGATCCCCCAAGGAAAGGCATTTTTTGGGGGGGGGGGTTGTTTGCCCTTAAAGTAGTTTAGACTGTGTAAGCAGGAAACGCCGCAGCAGCAACAGGCTGCATACAGACTTGTCTGCACGGAACATCGCGACAAGGCGAAAGCGCGGCTTCAGAATGGACTCACCCGCCGCGGGGGTGACAAGTGCGGGGGCGATGCGACCTTTCGTCAGAATTCTTCGACCACTTGTTGTTGTTGTTGTCTCTGGGCTCCAGAACTGTTTTGTTGTATTTTTACCCGCGCGACGCGACGATGCGCTAGCGCGGTACTAGCTATGACCCAGCGCTGTGTCTGTCTGTGTCCGTCACTAGGCCTAGTCGGTGTTCTATCGAAACCTCCAGACGGAGGAAACTGGTTTTCGACACGGGTGCCTCCTTTGACCTCTATCGTACACTGTTAAATGCGGCGACCACTAGGAAAGGGAAGTAAGTAGGGAAGTCTAGTAAGCAAGCAAACGATTTAGATAGCGCCGAAATCAACAAATGGGCGCATTACAGCCCCGGAGCCATACGGAATGCGCTCCCTGGAAGGTGACCTAGCCTACATAATATTGACATTTCTGATGTCCAACAGGGCGAGGCTGCCACTACGCGCACCTGTATCGGTATTGACCCGAGCCCACACGCTAGCGTGCACACACAATAAATAGCAAACCGTGCCAGCCGTGACAAGAGGGAGCTCTATAGCGAACTACAGTGTGTCCCAATAAAAACGGTCGCCTTTAATTTCACTGATAAGTCAGTCAGAAATCAACCAATTTAAACGATTTTTGGTTAACAGAGCAGAATCTTAAAGGAATTTCACGCAAATTTCAACATACCTGAGAAATGTCAAAACTTAATTACCTTGTGAAATGCAGTTCTCATGCATCTGATCAAATATGCACAGCTTCCCCGCAACAACTAGATGTACTTTATATAGCCAGTTGTTTACCACATGACAACTTAAATTCCAGACAAGCAAAACAATTGCTAAAACAGTTCACCGTTTACATATGTTTCAAGTTATTTTCACCACCAATCAATCGCGTTATCTACCATGCTTTGCTGAAACTCAGCACACTATGAATTTGTCGATTGTTGGATGGGATGCAAGCACAGGAGATGGACGGCACATAGGCCTATGTACCTCACGCTTCTTGGCTGCCGCCCCACATATACTAGATAAGTTTTTAAAGTTCATGGATTGTGATTTCTTATCAGTTCTGCAAGCATATTTGTTCACTGGCAGCTACGAATAACAAATACGAGTTATTGTTGCAGATGGCTTCTTTGGGACAATTTTGTGAACAGTTGTGTCAAATTTCTTCAGAGTTCTGTACACCAAAAAATATTAAAATCCGTTGATTTTTGGCTGAGTTATTCAAAAAACAACAGACGGACGTTTTTAATGGGGAACAGTGTATATGCAGTGTACGCCTACATAGCAGCAATTTGCGAGCTTCGCAGACGAAGTAAGCTTATTGAATAGTGCCAACAGTAGACAGCATGCTTTAGAATGGCACACCTTTAATATCCGAGTCATGTTGATTTTTTTGTGTCGAAATCCACTAAAACAGGTAAACTGAAAGTTATTATTCTGTCTGTTTTCACTGCCTATCTAGCCTACTGCGTTGACTTTTCCACTTGCATTAAGTATCACGGGACGTGGATTTTTTCATTAAAAGTTGCCATGCCAACCTGCCATAAGATGGAAAGTTGGCACCTCTGTGAAAGAAAGCTTCCTTTGGATTCATAGAAAAGACAACTTAGACAAAAGTTTTATTAAAATCTCACAGCCAGAAGTATAGGCCTAACAAAAATTCAATAACCACCAGTTGTTACCTACAACTTTAGAGGCCCAGGTAAAGTATTTGGCGTTGTGATTCATCTTGACGCTATCCAGGTCACTTTTTAAGATCACGGCCACAAGTCAAAGGTCAAGGTCATGGGAGGAAAATGTGACCGTAGCCTAATTGTCGGAGCGACCTTGAGTGATGGTATTCTAGTCAGTGTTGTATTAAGTTGGTAAATGCTGGAGTCTTTCAGACGAGAGTGTGTCATTTATTGGCACTGCCCGCATAGCATGCGAAGCAGGATCTATGAAACGGTATGGTGTCCATCCGTCTGTCCCAGCATGGACCCACAGCAGCAAACCTGTTGCTACAGGCTTGCTGCTCTGGGCCGGCGGGCAGTAGATATCAATCTACTGCTGCGGCAGCGGCGGGCGAAGGTGAGCAGTGCCACGTTGTCGGCGTACGTAGGAAGCTGAACGCAGACTGGTTCATTTGTGTGTTTTGGTGTATATTGCAGTGACCACTGCTGTAGTTCTCATATCCTTCTGCGCACCGACTGCCGGTCAGAGAGACTAACGGTTTGCGTCGACGCGTCAGAAAGTCTCACCGCTTGCTCTCCTGTATCAGTCATATTTTCCGCACGCCCATGCCAGCGACCACCTCATGCAGACGATAATTGCGCCGATTGGCAGACGATGGCGACTGTGTTTTCTGCTCGTGCTTGCCGCAAGCCTCTGTGTCATTATCTACATACGAGTCGACACGGACTTTATAAAACACGGGGAGCTGGCGAGTCAGCGGCACGTTACAGTGACGTCACGGGTGTCAGCTGACGAGCAGCGGGGGCGTCGAGATGGCGTGATAAGAGTACAGTCGGGAGGCAACTTCTCCAACAGACTGTCCGCGTTCAACGCGTTCCTGTCACGTTTCAGAGCAGAAGAGCTGAAGAGGCGAGGAGACGGAGCGTGGCAGAGGCCAACATCCGGTCAACTGGGCGTAGTGCTGGGGGCCAGGGACGACTACCTGGAGGTACTGGCCAACTACAGCCACACCACGACCGTTGCTCTGCCGTGGCTGACCAGCACTGGTCCGGGCTCTGCACGAGCCTGGAGTTCGCTGCGAGACACTGCCAACTTGCCGATACAGAGTTACTACGAGTGGACAGCGGACGACACGCTGTGCTCGTGGATTGAGGCGCCGGGCAAAATCCAAATGAAATACGACGCGGTGTACAACCGAAGCTGCAGCCGAAACGTCAACGACACTCGACGGCCGTCGTCGTTGCGGCCGCTGTTTCTCAACGGAAAACCGATCAACCGGAACCACTACTGGCCGAACGGCGGCAGCTCGTACCCGGCCCACTTCTACACCGACACTCCGCCGTACGTCCTCTTCATGCATATTCATCGAGATGCTGTTATTACCGAGCGAGCGCACGTGATCGCCGACGGTCTGAAGCTGGTTCCGTACGCGTGCGGCTACAACGTCATCCCGTCCCTCCCGTCACAGCTGGACAGCATTCCGCTCCACAACGAAGTGTTCGTCAGCACCCAGTACTGGGGAATATCGGTATTTCATCGCATGGTCGAAATTATGCCGAGACTGGCCATGTTCGTGGACTTCCTGACAGCCAATCCGGAAATACGGATCCTGGCGCCGGAAACCGGAGGCCGAACGGCGGAACTGCTGGGAATCATCGGCGTGGACGCTTCGCGCCTGGTGACCGGGGTCACTCGCGCCAAGATCGTCTATCAGCCGAGACCCATCGGATGCGGATTCGCCAGCGTGCAGGAGAGCCAGACGCTCTCGCGACTCTACCGCGACTACATCGAGCGAACGTTTTCTCCGCAGCCGCGCAACAGACTGATACTGATCCGTCGATCGCGAAAGCGGAGGTTCAAGGAGCAGCGGGAGATCGAGGCGGCGATGAAGCGCACGGCCGCCGACTTCAACCTCACCTACACGCTGTTCCCGGACGACCCGACGCCGTCCCTCAACGACACAATGGCGATGTTCCACTCCGCCGCGGTCGTCGTCGCCGCGCACGGCGCCGGCCTCGCCAACCTCCTGTTCTGTGCGCCGGCGACGTACGTCGTGGAGGGCGTGTGCAACTTGCCGCACGTCAACCTGTGCTTCCAGTGGCTGGCGTACGTGCTCGGTCATCACTGGCACGGCGTGGCGTCGCGAGCCGGCTGCGAGGCGGTCGTCGATGTCGCGCCGTCGCGCATTGACGCCGCCGTCAGACAACTGCTTCGCGTCCGCTCCACATCCCCGCTATCGTGAAACACAGCGTGGGTTTACCCCCCCCCCCTGTAACGATGATGCGGTGGTGTAAACGCACCTTTAGAATAAATGCGAATAGGTCTTAAGTCAGACTCGTTATAGGCCTAGCACGTGTTGGCACAGTGATTGACAGCTGAGGCGAGACAGTTGTCTAGTCGTCTTGTGATGGGCAGCGTGTATATATGATGATTATGCTGCAGAATATTCTATGTCTTTTAATGCTCAGAAATCCAAATGCCTCGTTATACTTTCTAATGCATGTCGTTATCTTAGGCCATTGCTGCAAGATAACGTGTTCTATGTTGACGGCAAACCGATTGATTTCGTGTCCTCATTCCCTCACCTTGGGCACGTCATAACTGACACGCTGGACGA
>Ga0126334_10000474_pt1 | contig 11867 bp, 8 predicted proteins | sample InaspJWI49metaG_FD_94491 | JGI IMG/M metagenome (GOLD analysis project Ga0126334, IMG submission 94491) | Marine gutless worms symbiont microbial communities from Oahu, Hawaii - Inanidrilus sp. 2 OAHU.JWI-49 metaG | ecosystem: Host-associated > Annelida > Digestive system > Unclassified | place...
CCATATGCAAGTCTGCACCTCGCTCCAGACAGATAACCACGCCAACACCTCACCGCTCAGTTTTTTACAGGCCGGATGCCCTTCCTGCCGCCCAACCAACAGCGTCAAAGCACTGAAGGCAGTATTTTACTGAAGCAAGAGACAGTGAGAGGCAGTGGCATCAGCTGGGCCATATGCAGCGTGACACACTGACATGACACACTACTACACAGTCAATATTCTCGACCTTATTCAGTAGGTGGCAGAAGCGGTGTGGCCTTTTGCAGTCAATACTGTAGCAACTTACTATTCAGACCAATATTCTGACACCTGGTCTGAAGCTCAAAGCCAAGCTCAAGAGCAGTACTTACAATAATTGAACATGAGTGCTCTTAAGACACAAGTGACAATCTTGATATCATAAGTCTGACAATGCGAACTGGACATCATCACAAAAAGCAAATTAAAGCCAGGCGTTTTTGGCCTCTACATCCGAGAAATACTTCATAATAACTATAAAATATTACTTTAATATCAATTTAATACTAATACTATTACAACTTAACACTAATTCATGTTACACACAAACACACACACACACACCCGTTTAACGGCCCTTTGTCCAGGACTACCCGGGTGAGCCGGTACCAGAAAGGTAACACCAATCTGGATTTTACTGAAGCAAGAGACAGTGAGTGGCAGTGGCATCAGCTGGGCCGTATGCAAGTCTGCACCTTGCTCCAGACAGATAACCACACCAGCACCCCCACCACTCAGTTTTTTACAGGCCGGATGCCCTTCCTGCCGCCCAACCAACAGCATCAAAGCACTGAAGGTACAGCACGGAAGGTACTAATTCATGTTACATTAATATAAATACTGGCCACTATTACCGGGTGGCAAAATACGAGATCAGTTTCACTGATACGTTTAGAATGACTTAATCACTTTGCATCATTTTGTTAAGTTTCAAGTGTCATTTTGTTTGGAATAAATCTGTTAATTTTATTTTCTTGAAGTATAAAACACAAAGCATTGCAGCTGTGCAACACGGCAAACGACAAACACTCGATTATTCCTCCTAAAAATTCAAGTACCGTACATGGCTTTACATATTTATGATTCAGTTGGTTTATTTTTTCAGTGATGCCACACTGATACTCTTGCTGGTGACACCTGCTGCTGACATTGTAATGTTGTGGCAACTCTCAAAGATATTCAGCATTGTCTTGAATGCATGACTTATTAGAACGGTAAGTATACTGAACACATTTTAAACTAACATCTAACAAATTTAAGTAACACAAAACATATTAGTTTTTGTGTACTTTTCAATTTTCATAATGATCACTAAAGTAAAAAAAAGGAAAACAATAACGTTTGTCATTTGCAATGCTGGGCCACTTTATCTTGTATACATCTTGATGACAAGTTACCAGATGTACGAGTACTGGGATTGATGTTTAACATACTACTTGGTATAGAAACAGGTCATGAGAATGTTTTTCAAAGTCAATCATTTATGCTGTTTGTGAATAAATTAAACCTAACACAACAAAAACAGACGTCACTCACTAAATATATCAGTACTTTATCAATTGCATTACTACAGTCTGTCTTCTAACATCTGCACAGACACAGATAAGGGTCTGTGCAGAATAAGAATATGCCAACAACTGACAACTATTACGTCAATTCTCACAGCTTTGCTTACTAATGTTTCCCGCAACATTGCTAAAGTTCAGAAATGCCTCAAAATGAGCTAAATATTACCACTCAAGTGCAACTCACGACCTGTAGCAACAACACTAGAAAAAATGAGAAGCATAAAGTGGCATCTTTATGACTGCTGACTGGCAGGATATGATGCTCAGAAGACTGCCTTTTCTTTCTCTATATGTTCTGGATTCCTGCATCCACTCCATTGCAATAAACTGTCTTTATACCGTATTTAACATCATCGCACCTCATCTTCCTTAGAAATAAGGAACACTGGCAACAACACAGAAAAACAACGAGCTAGTTGATTGACGCTTGTTGCTGAGGTGATTCGGATGGTAACAAAAGATCCTCGTCATCACTATCATCAGCAATGTAACTGGTAGGGCCTGAAGGCTGCATGTCGGCAATCTGTCTCTGTATACGCTCATTCCTCTGCCGACGACTTTCATTCAGAACTTGACTCTGAACACAAAGCAAAAAATGAAATCCACCAGTCTTCACACTTGCAGTTACTTAAAATGCTTTACTGCAGTGGCCGAGTGGTTAGCACGTCTGAGTGCAGTACGAGAGGACACAGGTTCAAATCTCACCAAGGATGGTCACATTTATTGCGACTGCTGCTGCGATATACAGCCTTGGGCATGGGCTGCGCACCCTTACTGCAGTGCCTAGGTCTTCTGCCTTCCATGGGATGGTAAAATGCGTATCAGCTTTGGCTGAGTAATAATAAAATTGTGATGGTGGACGGGGATGGTAGCAGCCTACCGGCGGACTCACAGCCCAAGTCATCTGGCTTGGTCTGACGGTTGGCAGCCATCTGGCGCTGAGTCTACATTCACCAAGTGAACCGGGTGAACTCTCACAACGGCTCTGAGCCATGATGACAGCACCATAAATCTTGTCACATATATTATTATTATTATTTTGTGGATACTGTAATGATTTGCATAAAAACTCACTTTTGCAAAAAAAATTAATAACCAAGGTTCTTAAAATAAGTACGATATTGGCGAAAAAAAATAAAAATCAGAAGTACAACATATCAGTTAAACACGCAACATGAAACAGTAACCTTCTTCCAGTCCACTATGTTCAGTATAGTCGTGACCACAATGCAAAGCAGCGTGTTGCCAAGCAGGAAGATCATCACATATTTCCATCGTCGCATCTTCTCTGCCAGATCCAGTCTGAATTACACCGTGCAAAAATCAGTAAAAAACACAAAACTCTCTACACTCTACAGTGTTCCTCTGCCAAGTCTGTGATCCTGGCCAGTGACTTTATACCAATGTCAAGTACAATCAAGGATCGACTGAGTTCAGGTTTTGCATTCTGCTCAGCATAAAAATAGCTCATGACAGAGATGTACTAGCCAGCCAGTCACTTAGCATGGTACTGAAGAAACTTAACCTGATATAAGAAAAGCAAACATTCGCCAGTAAAGGAAAATAACACAAAATAAAGAAAAAGAAACTAAAGCCAGTGCTAGTTGCCCTGTATGATGTCCAACCGACAAATGGATTACTATATTGATATTCACAGAATGTCTTTAAGTAAGACTACATACAGCATAAGCAGCTTACTTGTCATAGCTATCTCTGCCGAGAATTGCTCCAACACACACATTCGATACACCAATACCAATCATCTGCATTGATGTCGCAAGACCCATTGCAGTGCCAACTGTTGACTGGTGGACAACCAGTGGTATTGATGGCCACATGCTAGCCTATAAACATAAATCCATAGACATGCTCTCAATGTGTTCAATATCAATCAAACCGACTTACTCTGAACACTAGCAGAATATTATATAATCAACAGTTAGCTGTCAGGACTTCCAATCACAAACATAAACTGGAAAACTTTCATTTCAAGACTGATTGTTAACACTGGCCAACTGCATTCACTAGATTAGTTGTAGACAGCAGCAATGTGTTAAAGAAACTTCGAAAAACAAAGTAGATAAGAGTCATGACATGCCATTTCACCCGTGTTCCAGACTATCATCATCCACAAACACAACAAAAATACAAAGTGATAAAATTTTCCATTAAAATGTAGAAGGGCCAAAGAAACGGCTCCCTGTTGCTTACAGTTCCATAAATATTTGCTGCCAGCAAAACAAGGCCTGGTCCTTCTGTAATATGTATATTGATACTACATAAACACTAAACAGTTCATCCATGCGTCATCTGCACACTGACCTACCTGATAATAAAGTAACAACATACTTACTAAAAGAGACGATATTTATGCAACAACAGAAAATGTATTGTGCCAGCGAAACATACTGCGGCAAATGAGTAGGTGATGCCAAGTAACAGTGTCGAGACAAGTGGATATACGTTCGTAAATCCCAGAAGCACAAAGACTGGTACTGTTAACACTCCACAACTCAAAGCCAGTATGCCACGTTTGCCAATAACATCCTACGACACAATGACTCACAATATAATACCAACATCAATGTGGCCTACAAAAATAGAGGGTACAAGTGCACACAAAGTCATTTGGCGTCGATAATCGGCCAAAGCTTTATCGGTGCACCTCTACAAAATATCACCACAATTGCAAGCCAGCTTTGGTACTCACATTGTAGAGCTGACAGACAGGATGCAACACCTTTTCCCTTGGCATCAAAAATAAAGTAGCTCAGTATCGAGGAACCACAATCTGATCCAGATTTGCATGAAAACTGGCATTAAACTGACATCAAGGTTTGTGTGCAACTTGCAAGAAGCTTACAATGAAATCATTACTACAGTCGAAGGCTAAGCTGAGACCACTACTGCAGCCATTTAACAACTTAATGCACGTGGTGTTGCAACATTAGTAACATCACAGCTTTGCTCTTGCAGTTGTTGCATCCACAGACAACACAAAATTCAATCCATGAACACAATACCAAAAGATAATGTACACATAAAAATATTAAACATTTACAAATAAATACTAAAATATGACAACAATAATCAGACTTACTATAACAAAGCCAAGAAATGGAGAGAGAACCATCGACAGATAGTACACTGAACCGGCAATATATGCTGATGAAGTAGGTGGCATATCATATTTATCCTGTATAAACTTGCTGCAACAAGAAATATGCCACACATACTTGCATCAACACAAATTGCTGCTGCTGCTACGACTACTACAGTGTATATAAAATAATGAAATAGAGAATGAAAATACTGAAAATACTAAATAATCCTCGCAGACACCAGTTTTGATATGACGCACTGCTAGTTCCTCAGAATCTTACTGCAAGGCTAGATTCAAAGTCAATCCACAGTTTCATGTCCAATTCTCAAACACAGCAATGACAGATGGCCACCAAATTCAAATGGGAAAACGTGCAACAGACTCCACCCCAATATAAGGTTAATGGTATCAGTTCTGTCTCAATAACTTGCTTTGGAACACCAGGCTGCCTATTTTCCATGCTCAGCTATTGTTTGCTGTGAGTTAGGAAGCTGTCCCAAATGATCTTTGTAGAGTTTGGCGTGCCTGACACCCAATCAACAATATCAAAGCACTGAAATTCATGTGAATTCACATTTCATGTGAATCTGAAGTAAAATGAAAGATGCAATGCTACTGCAAAGACAAAACTGACATTAGTGCATTAATGTGCAACAGACTGGTCAGTTACTTACTGTGTTGTGTTTCCTATACTACTCAGAAATGGGTACTCCCTTCAGTTTAAGCTACAACTTGGAAACCATGACACTGACTACTGATGAGCAGTTTTACATTTTATGACTGTGCTTATTAGCAAATCTGCTAAACTATCATGAGAACATCACACGAGTTTTTAAAGTAGGCAGTAATTAGTTGTGTTTCTAAACGATTTCTGTTTTATTATAGATGCATTGTAAATGATCAGTAGTCTGTCAGAAGTAAATGTGTATTATTAAGCCACCATGTATGTTAGTGCTCTCACGAGAGCCTTGACATTGGTATGTTTATTATTATTATTTTTTTAATAAACGCAGTTATAACATGCAAACTGTACTGCAGAATTATACCACAAAACAGACATTAGTCAATGCTACCTGCACATCACATCAGATAATTATTTTCACACGAAATTTTTATAGGTATGACACTGAGATTTAGTTTCTACTAAAATGACTTACTTGTAAAAGACAAACATAAGATGGCAAAGTCAACAATTAAATGATTTGCAACAAAAGAAATTTAAAAAAAAAACAAAAATGTAAAAGTTGCACCTTGCATCAGCTACAAATGGAAAGACGCCATCATAGAAGAACATAATACTCAATGCCAACAGCCAAAACAGAACGTCAAAATGTTTGATGTCGGTGATTTTCTGCAATACAGACATATGATTACATTATTCTTAATTGTGAAATCAGTTAAGATAACTGGCCTGAAAGAATATTACTTTCTGTTAGCCATGCATGATACTGACCTTGAACAATGAACACCTGGCAAAAACTGTACAGTGACCCTTTCTTCAGAAGTCTGTTGGTTGACCAAGAATGGACTAGGCCAGTAAGTAATTGTCACTGCTTGGAATCAGTGCTTTGACTCTGCTGGTTCCTACTGTCATGGCAATGAAAATGGCATCCTGCGCATGAAAACCAGCTGAAGTTATCTACAAAAGTTCTCTTTTGTGGAACCCATCAAAACGTAGAGTAACTACAGAAATGAAAGCCAGTTAAACAAAATTGGTGTGATGTGTCTGTGTACACGCTGTGTACTAAACACAACGTTAATAAATCATCAAACATGTTTGCATGTCTTAAGTTTAGTTTTCGTTTTATCTTTGAGCAACATGTCCAGCACTTTTATATATACATACTGTTTGTCCCTTGTGTATTATTAGATAATAAATAAAATTCACCAATTTCTTTGAGTCTTGTTGCAAGCTGACGTCTTGTCCAAGCTGTTTCACTCCATATTTATCCAGCAGTCCAACAATAATGGCCGACAAAAATCCAAGGGCACATAAAAATGCACCTACAGCAAAAAAACATAAAAACTAAACTTATAGATTTTTTAAAACAACAGGAAATAAAACAATGTCATTTAGCGCATTTGTGGCCCTGGCGAACTTGCGCTATATAAATGCCCTTAATAATAATAATAATAATAATGGCTATAATGGAACGAGTGCCACGAATATTAATTTTTCTGCAACTTGTTTGCATGGACAACTGGACATCACAACAAAAAAGACCATTTTGCTCTATTATCTACACAACACTAACAAGTCAGTGAGTGAATCATCTGCACATCACTTTTTGTCTAAAAAATACAACAGTGATAAATTTAGCAGCTACGCACAATACGACTACTATCTAATGAACTCTATATTTTACAGCAGTAACTACTTTCGCATGAAACCAATACCAGTGGCCGATTCCACAGCAACCCAAAACTCTGGTTTCACATTTTAAAAACAAAAACCCAGCATCCTTAAAAATACTCCAGGCTTCCCAAACACAAACTGTATCTGTGTATCATGTATATCTTTTATCATTACAAGAACAGACAAACAGTTTCTTTGAGGTTATTCAGAAATTAATGGTAATTTAGAGATAAACAATATTAGACTTACCAGCCCATAATGTCCACTGCAGTCCAAATTTTTCATCAAATCGAGCCGTTAACAGAAAATTTAGCACACTGCCAAGACGAGAAAAAGCAAGTGTAAAGCCAAATGCCATTGCAAGTTCCTTGTCACGAAACCAAAAAGCAGTAATGCGATTCTGAACAACTAACAGTTTGCCACATACAACTCGTCAATTAAGGAAACTGATGGACCAAATACTCATAAAATATAACAGATAATGTGCTACGATTGTCAACACTTGCAAAAAAACTACTGTAATGATCTCAAACAAAAATTTAGATAGATCAAAATATAACACGGAACAGCAGACACTGTGTGAAAACTGATGCCTATATGTCACTTCAATCCAAAAGTGCAATAAACATACATCAACATCAGAAACTTCCAACTACCGCTATGTCACTACCAAATTGGAAAAAAAAAATTTAAAATGTTCATTTTCCAGTTCCACTTGCATTTACTACGCCAACTATGTGAACTATGATATGTCAGTATACAATGTTACAGAACAAAATCAGAACATAAGAACCTTGTGCAAATACTTTGCAAAGTAGCTTAATTATTTGTGCCTCATAAATGACCAAGGCAACACCATTAATATGTATCATGAAAAAAACAAACGTGAAAATAAGACAACTCTACCTGTCAACATCAAGATGTCAATAACAGCACACCATACATTAATAAGACTAAGAGAAAGATCAGACAGAAACTGACTAGTAAGTGATCCATTGCCAGAGCCAAACAGAAGTCGACCGAGCAACAATATCGGCAACATTGCTGATGTGCCACGCAAATATGTCCCGGCAGCAAATATTGATGAGCCAATGAGACATAACAGTGAAAATAAAAATACTCCCACTGGTATTCACAACACAAAGCACAAAGATGCATCTCAAATTAGCTATTGGATTTGAATGTCATCTTCAGCAACAGCCAGTACTTGCCACTTTACCTTTTGCTAAGACCAAAGCTCAGACGTTAGTGAAAGAACAAACATAATATGAACTGCTAATACCTGATTTTAGACTAAAAATGTCCCATCTCACTGGTAAATGCAGATATATTTTATATTTTCAGCAATCTACATTAAATCTCACTCTCAGCCCAGACTTTTTGTCTTAGCGCAGGATAAAGCGATCCACTGTTTGGAACGATTTGCAACAGTTGTACTAATAGCAGCTTTGTGTAACAAAAACGCCTGACCAGCATATTCCCAAGTTTGGGTTAAACTTATGGGAAGCCTGGACAAGTGTCCTTTACAGACATAACAGTGGTATCTGTCCCGTACTGTTTTTTGTTTGTTTATGAACTAGGATCTTACAAGACCACTAGCAATAAAAACAGTCCTTAGTTTTTATCGCGTGATGCTATGCATCCTCAGTACTAGCCATAGCCCTGTGTCTGTCCGTCCGTCCGTCTGTCTGTCCATCACAAGTCGGAGTTCTATTAAAGCGGCTAAACATAGGATCACACAAACAACACCACGAGATAGTCCAGTGACTCGTTTTCTGTAGCCAAAGACCTCTGCGAAATTCGACCGGGGTCACCCCCTACGGGGGCGCCAAATGCAGGTGGGGTGGGTCAAAATCGTCGACTTTCGACAAATAACTGGCTATATCTCGAAAACGGTACAAGACAGATGCATGGTTTCTATTAAAGTCCAATAGGAAGTCGTATGCGCTCTATCGAATGGTGACATTGCCGATGACCTTGAGTGCCCCCTAAGTGCCCCAAACTACCCCATTTTCTGCATTTTGCACCGCCATTCATAGCGTCGTAATGGGTGAACCTAGGAACTTCAAATTTGGTACACTGACTTATCATAGCAAGTCCCACCCTGCCGATGAAAAATATTCTCTGAAAGGAGCGTGGTCAGGGTCAGGCAAACCGTTTTAGAATTTAACACCCCGTGTAATTTCTATGCAACAGCCAACACTAGAGACTTCAAATTTTGTACACGGGTCGGCCATGCAAAGTCTTAGTCTTGTGATGAGTGAGTGTTTCGTAAGTGGGCATGGTCAGGGTCACGCGAGCAATTTCTACATTGTGGATTTAGAAAATTTTGCCACAGCAAGTCGTCGATATACAGGTGATATACACAACTCGACCGTCGTCGAATTGTTTATGACACATTGCCTCCAACTAAACCTCCAACTTAATACCATCGGTTTGGTCAGGACTTGTCGTATAAGTAGTTTCTGCACTAATTGGCAAGATTACTACTGACAAGACGCATCGCGTGGTCCCTCGGCGATAGCTGAGCTTCTTGTTGAATGCAATAAGAGTAGAAATAGCAGCTTGTGTATGACATATGACCAAGAGAATTAATTTATTCATCAAAGACACAGGTATTGAAGATTAAAAACTACTGAAAAGACCTAGACTGCCTATAAGGTAATCGTTTGATACACTTTATATCAGCAATCCAGATACAGCATTAAAGATATAGCAAGATATGGTCTAAACAGCAAATAAAACTAACGTCTGTTGCCAAGTTTATCGATGAAGAAGCCAGCCACTATGACAACAGCTGCATTTCTGTGCGCAAAAATAACCATACAACGTTATCTAACATGTCCATATAAGTGTAACTGCCAGAGAATAACATCACAAACTAGAACATCATTACTGCTAAACCCAACCTTTCGTAACTTAAACGTTTAACTGTTCTCTTATCTACCTACCACCGACTCAATGTGAAAATTCACCAATAACTTTTTGAGTTATCCTATAACAGGCATAGCAAGGAAATCAGAGGCATGCAGGCGTATGAGAATGACCTGACTGTGGTTGCTGCATGAAAGTGAATAACAGACAATATTAGGGCTGCGAAAAATAATGAATAATTAATGGGTTGTTTAAAAAAAAAACTGTCCAATTAATTTTATTATAACTGATTAAAATGCTATTAAAATTTTAGCCGTATTAACATCACAAATATCACTAATTTGCACATTTCCGCTGTTTTGCCAGAACATGTAACATCACTTGCTTGTCTGCGTGATTGGCCGAAGCCTGAAATGAGTGCTAATGAACTGCAGCATTCACACGTACCCGATTCTGCATGAAAGATAACAAGTATTCAAATTCTGCAGTTTTATGGCTTTTCTGATTGACTACAAAATTTGTTTAAAATTAATCAATTAATCAAAGTTAATTTTTGGAAATTAATCGATTAAAAATTCTTTAATCAGTACCAGCCCTAAAAAATATATAACATGCTGAAACGACTCGGTAAAAGTAAAGGTACACATACGTCCAAGCATAGATTGCATAGAGAAGGTTGTATTCTTGTGGAGATATTCCCAGGCAATCATTGCAGCAAGATCTGTTAACTGACGAAGAATTAGTCTCATCACAAGAAGAATTCTGTAACAATCAAATGATCATTAAACATCACACATCTCATAATCATATAGTATAAGCAAGTGCATGCCAACATTTGTATCATATTATAACAAAGAATCAACAGAACTGTATCTTTTTTCTAAGTAAAAATAGTTACAAATCAAATTTTCTGCCTTACACGTGCCAATGCCGTTCTCACTAAGTTTGTATGCTAAGTCTGTCATGATCTAATAGAAGTGATTCCTCAGAATACAAATATATAAAATATCAAAGAGCAAAATCACATAGTAAGAATTCTAGAAGAGTCCTTTTTAGGTAACTGGCATAATATTACAGCTTATTATACAGGTTGCGTGTGTCTGTGAAACTGATATACACTGTACACTGGTAACACAAATAAATCAAGTTGGTTTCTGGTGTCAGGGTTACCACAAAGGACAGCTACTTTGCAAATTACACTAGATCTACCCAGGGAGAAGGTACATATGTGGGGTGTTGCATTTTTGGCTGTCATCAGCAGTCACTCCATTACTGATTACTGAATCCAGCAGAAGATGTGATATAATGAGCATACTGCATTTATGTATGTACTGCTGACAATCTAGGCATTTGTTGCATTTTCATAATTATAACATGCTTAAGCAATATTTAAGTCTTTGCAGCAACAAGAATAATGAAACAAAATGTGTTTTAATATTGAAACCAAATTAACATACCACATTTCACGAATATTTCTGCTTATGAAAAACTATTAACACCTACCGACTGAAACTTATCCTGAAGAACACTTGGCATGTCAAAGCAGAAGTATGATCCAAATGTGAGCAAGCAGTTGAAGAATAGAACAACAAAGCGGAAAACAGCTGCAGAATAACAAACAATAAAGTCATACATCAACTCCGGCAAAAAATGTATTCACATATGTATACATTCAATACGTACTTATTACCAGATAGTCTACTTATGGTGGCTTGAAGGCAAACTGCCTACACTGACTATACCAGAGTAGCACCAGACAATCAGTGTTTAGATTACTATGCCCCTGTCCATGGGGGAGGATGGATGGACAGAGCAAGGCTTTACAACAAACCGTTTATTGGATTCTGGCAGCCTCGAAAGGCTGGATTAAACAAACATACAGAAAAATCATGCATACACAATATACACAAAATCACATCGCTGGAAATGATTTAGTCCAAATAGAATA
>Ga0126334_10000476_pt1 | contig 11866 bp, 7 predicted proteins | sample InaspJWI49metaG_FD_94491 | JGI IMG/M metagenome (GOLD analysis project Ga0126334, IMG submission 94491) | Marine gutless worms symbiont microbial communities from Oahu, Hawaii - Inanidrilus sp. 2 OAHU.JWI-49 metaG | ecosystem: Host-associated > Annelida > Digestive system > Unclassified | place...
AAAAGCAGACAACCTAAAATACAGCAAAACTAAACTAACCTGGTTCAGTTGCCTCTTACAACACTCGGCCAGGAAACGAGGTGGGCTTATTCTACACCGCCCCCGAGCCCACACGGGGCGGCCTGTAATGACAGTAACCTCAAAGCAAGCATGTGAGATTGCATTCCAGTATTAGGTTGCGACTTTTGAGTGAAATGAACTGTGCTTTGGATGATAATTGATATATATTTCTGGTTTTTACTTTGCGATTAATTGTGAGATTAACTAAGATTAATTTTTTTTAGTCGCGAGATTAGTCGCGATTAAAAATTTTAATCGCACTGTAGCCCTAAAAATTACGAATGACATTAAAAGTACTGTCTTCCTAAGCCTGCTGAATGTCAACTGCCAGAGAACAATATTCTTTGAAAGCACGTGGATACTGTTATATTTCCAGAATAAATGTACAAAGTGACAGTGTTACACCATGAATATCTGCAGCTGAGATGTTCAGTGATTTCTCTATACATATTATAGCGTACAAAATTTATCAGTATTATTTCATGACATCGATAAAATTGACAGCATCGGTATAAACATCAACATCAAACTAGCAAAAGAATTACTTTCAATCTATTTTAACATAAAAATACTCCACAAAATGCTGATTGCAGTAACCGACTGGAATATGACAGTGTAATGTGAGGCAGGCATCATGTACAGTATAACAACAAAGCAGTGAGACAACACAAGAGACCAGACATCATAGAACTGTTAGCGATGCTACAGACTAACGTGGCAAAGCACAGTGAGCAGTATACAAGCAGCACTTTACTATGCAATATCATAAATAAATTAATCTGTGAAGAAACCAGCAATTTTACACTGTCAGTTGGATGACAAGAGCACACAGCCAATAAAAACCTATGCTACTTAATCCCAAGGTTAACCTACAGAACAAGTGTAGTAAGAAAACCGATGAAACCGGCTAATCTACGTTAGCTGCCAAAACAGCTGCTGAACAGATATATAGGTAGGACAAAATTAATAACAAAAGCCATAAATGCACTACATGATAATTACACCTTGAAATGTCATTTGTAGTGTGCACAGTATGACATGATCTAATGTCAGATGGTAGTGAGTTCCAGGCGTGTGGAGCCCAGACTGAAAATAACCGCCATGCGAATTCAGTCGGCGTTCTTGGAATAGACAAAGATGACATGAAATAACCAAGAAAATAACTTTTAGGTGTTTACTATGGAAATACACAAGTTGTAACCACTTGTGAGTTTATTTTCGATCACTCTTTTTACTTAACTAAAAATACACTGTAGCAGGCAAAATTTCCACCAATTTATTTCGTTACAACCGAGAAAGTTATCAGCGATACATCTGGAAAGTGTTACACTGACTGCATAAGGTGATGCACAAATAACAGGTGGACATGAAGTCAAACATCTAATTGACAACTGTGCAGAAAAATGTTTATTCATAGTTCTTGCCTAATATCACTGGACTAGTCTGTTACAACAAAAAGGTTGTTAGCCACTCTTCACGGTGACATGCAAGCATTATGCAACTACACAGTGACCACACGCAGCCACATGTCAGAAAATAACTTCATCCAATAAGGCCGCCAGAACACTCACAGACTTTCACTAGTGTTGAAAGAGAAAGCCAAAACAAACATCAGAGATACAAATGCACTTTCTGAAACAAGATTCAAAATTTACAACAACAATCATCAACTAACAAAAATACGTTTTATGGCAGCTGACTGGTGGCAGGCAAAAAGCTGCAACACTGGCACAATGAGGCATGAATCGAGCGAGCTGCATCACCATGCAGCAACTTACCAGCCAGCACAGTGCACAGATAATGAATGTTCCCGAGTCCATCAGGCCTGTCACTGCTCTACGCCGACGAAAAACCGCCATTGTATGCATAGTCAGCCTTGTTGTGCATAACAAGGCTGTCGTCAACAAAATAGAAACTGTCGGAGCGAGTTTCATAAGGACTGGCAATCATCTCACGCACTAAAATACAAAAAACAAGTGAAAGTGAAGTGTGAAACCCGAATATCAAATTCATGACCCATCCCACAGCACTAGTGGTTTTTGGACATCTCACAAAAATATTTCTTCACTGGAATACTAATGTACGTAGCAAACTAGAGGCATTGGAAGTGCTGTGATTCACACTTCATTACATTACGTGCAGTTAAAAGTACCAGGTCGAGCAAACCCCGAAATTCATCAATGATGTCATTATCTTCTGTTACATTTAACTTCCATTAACTCGAGTGTGCGAATTCTCGGAAATGGTGTAAGACAGAAATGCTCTTATTACCAGCCACTAATAGCATGTGATATGACCTACGCAATAGTACAATTTCCAATGACTTTAAGTTAACTTAAGGTCACCTGCTCCAAAAATGTGCAAATGTGTTTCCTTACAGCTGTGCAACACTTAACAGAATTTCAACTAACAAGCACAGAGCGCCGAGCAGTCCCTTAACACAAGGCAAACCTGTCTTTAAAATAAAATATATCATGCTCAAGTATATGGTATCTTCTCACTCTACATACTCCACTCATTAACTATCCTGTTGAGTATTCTGAACACTGCCTAATCACACGCCGGCAAACACGGCTCTTCAGCTCCACATCAACGTATCACTCAACCGACCTCCTGGCCAAACGTGGCGTCGCTCACCTGTCGTCCACAGAAAAAGTGGCTCGACCAGCTACGAAACGATTCCACCCATCCGTTTGGAGACCTCTGGAGGCATGCTGTCGACCGTGAACATGGTGGTGCAATGACACGACGGCCCTTGCCAGCTACGTGACGATGATGATGACGATAATCATATTATTGAACTTTCGTAAATATGACTGTTTCATATATACATCATTATCATTACCTTCAAATGCCTAAGACTTTTAAAAATTCTCTTAGCTGACTTGTTTGAGTCCGAAGTACAAGTACGAAGCCTGGATGGCCACGAAGACTGTTACTAGGCAGTACTCACACTATAATTCAGGTAATTTTCTAGACTACTAAAGCATACTATACAGTTTTAAACGATAAATTCTGATAATTTGTATGATTCACAGACAAATTTGTTAATAAAGTTAACTATATAACAAAGTTTGTGGCCAATAGGATGGTGGCACAGGCACAATAATAACTGTGTCATGACAACATTGATTCAGTTTTGGCCCAAAGCTAATAATGGACTCATATTACTAACAGACATTACATACAGTTCACAGCCACAACACACACACACAATTAATGGCCCTTTTTCCAGGACTAACCGGGTAAGCCGGTAGCAGAAAGATAAAAGCAATCTAGATTTTACTGAAGCAAGAGAGAGTGAGTGGCAGTAGCATCAGCTGGGCCATATACAAGTCTGCACCTCGCTCCAGACAGATAACCACACCAGCACCCCACAACTCAGATTTTTACAGGCCGGATGCCCTTCCTGCTGCCAAACCAACAGCATCAAAGCATTGAAGGCACCCACAACACAATCACAATCATAGCTACAACAGGACAGATATACACTGAATCACTTGTCATGCCTCCGTATATGGTGGTGCAATGACGTGATTGCACTTTAAGGCGCTATATAAATCTGTATTATTATAGGCTCCAAGAGCCTTTATTGCATTCACTTTGGGGTCGTGGCAGGGTTTTTTGGTTATAACTCCCCCAAACGTGAACAGATTTGGATGAAACCTGAAATATATGAATGGGACCAAAGTGCACACTCGTAGAAAAAATTTGGAAGAAACTGCCCGAGGGGGTTGTGTCATACAGTGCAAAAACGTGCTTTGTTTTTTTCTGTTACCAATACAATGAGGCCTTTTGGACACTTATCCTGCACCCAGTTCGACCATGTTTAATATAACAGACATGAATCGCTGTGCCGGAGTGTACACCTGTGAGAAATTTCCAAGTTTTTGTGCATGGGCAAGCCCAAAAAACTGCCCCTGGAAGCGGTATTTTGGGTGGGGTGCTTGTCACCAGCGTACAGCTCAAACAGCACAATTTCAGATGACAGAAATCATTTCAGGGGCTAGTCAACATCCCAAGGATGTGCCTTTTGTATGAGTTTTGGCAGGGATATACGGTTTGGGCACTACGACCCCCAAATAAAGGGTATTTGTCGTAAACGCAACACCACTTTCGCTAATTCCGGAAGTAGAAGTCCCAACGTACTGTCATCATCAGTAAGAGACGGTAACTCATACTGTGTAAAACTGGATCATGGATAAGTAAGCAAACTTTACTGGTATGTTGTTGGAATCCTAAAATGTGGATATTATGGTTAGGGTTGTGTTAAGTGTCAGGGCTAGTAATTACTAGCTAGGGGGCAGCACTCCCTCTTCAAACCTGTATTGCAGTAAGTCCCCAGATCCACTGCAACCCCTCTTAGTTATTATTATTATTACTAACACAGATATAATGAATGGCAGATCTCAAGCAACATATCAACGTACTGTCATCTTCAGTAAGAGACGGTAACTCATAGATATGTTCCATTGTGTTCTTGCTGTGTGGCATCACAAAGCCAAACTCAAAGTCAAAGCTCTTGAGCAGCCTGTCACGGAAGTAATGCCGTTCAATCATGCGGAACTTATTCACTGGCTTTTCACCGATGGTAAACTCCACACTGTACAAACCAACAGCCACTCATATAGACAAACAGTTCATATCGTACTAGTCACTTCACTACTGCTATTATATTGTGCTTTTGTTTAGCCAGCCCAGTTTTCCTAAACAACCCAAGTTAGGCTTTGACCATGAGCTGTGCTGCCGTCACTATTCCAGCTGGCTGGGACCAATTCTGGCTGGCACGTTAGTGCGCTGTAAAAAAATCCAGCTGGTAGCATGCCAAACTATTCTGGTGATGGCGGTTTTTGCTGAGTAATACTTTCACTGGCCTAACATTCTTGCAATGTTATGGTACCCTTTAAGACACTTAATTAGTGCAGTTTGCATTACAAAACTATCTGATGACTTCTTGTAGACTCGGCACTTGAAATTTCATCATTATCGTCCGTCAAGGAATCCGGGCTGGTCTGTATTGGGGTGATGGGCCAGCGGCAGTGCAGCTTGCGCAGGACTCTGACGTGCTGAGCTGTAAACAGCAAATGCTGCATGTAGTACTACCAGATCAACACGATCATGACTATAACTCCATCCTAGACTGCATAACATTTGTTGCTTTGTGCGTTACTGTTGTACTATTTTATATGCAGTTATTACTCCACCCCTGATAGGGGAGCGGAGTATTCTGATGAGAGAGTATGTCTGTCTGTCAAGTGCTGAGTCTACAACAAGTCGTCAGATCGTCCTACTTCCCAGACGGCAACAACGGGGGCAGAGTATGCAGTCTATGACTGCCTTGTTGTTCAGTTACATTCTGTCAACTGTGTATCACCAGACGAATATGAATAAATAAATACCAAACTATTTCAATGATGATGATGACGAATAGATTGACATGTTCTATTGTAAACAGTTTATATCACAGACTGACCTCTGCAGGCTTGCAGGTGTCGCCAACTCGCCACTCGCCATAGGCATCCACTGTTATTATTACTAATACTAACCACAGTGGCATGCCGACCATGGGATAAGGTCTAGTAGACTACTTCCCACTCCCTCAGCCTGGACTTGGCTTACAGAGTTCCAAAGTTTGAATATGTGAGTTGTAGTACACTCCAATCGACGCACTAACTGTAACCACTAACCAGCCATGTTCGTTGTTACTCAATAGGCTTACAGTACTATGGGTTAATTTTCAGTAATACAGTTTTAAGTTCTCACGCGTAAAATGACTGACTGGTGGGCCACAGCGACAGCAGCATTCGTTAATTCTGGCTGGCACTGCAGCATGTATCAATTTTAGGCGGCTGTGGCAAGACACATTTTTGGCTGGTGGCGGTGGCAAAATTTGGCAGCTTAGGCTACATCTCCTAAAGTTTGTATGCTGTTCCAGTCACCAAACCAACAGCATCAAAGCAATGAAGGAAAAATAATTAAAAAAATAAACAACAGATAATTTTGGACATACGTGAATCAACAGAGATGAAGCAATAACAAAAATGGACTTGCCATCAGTGTCTCAGCACTAAAATGAATGAGAAAGCTAGTGCATAAATAAACACAGAAGTAAATTAAACTCATATCCATGGCTATAAGGTATGAAAAAGTGCAATGACTTGTTATTCACTTATACAGACTACAAAATATATACAGATTGTGCTTCAGTTTTGAGTCATATAACATGACCACAGAAACATTAACACAGCACTCAATAATAAACACGTAATATTTTACAATTCACACTCAAAGCCACTTACGTAGCACCAACAGTTCTGAGTTTGAGAAACTGTGGAGTAAACTGATATCTGACAAAACGACCAGCATTTGGGTCGGAATCATCGTTTTCAAGCTCATCTCTGTCACCTGCAAGCACCACCATTGCATACTCACTGACAAAGCATACACCAATGCCTAATTCATCTATCACTGCACTAAATCAATTCTCATGATACCGGTACCTTGTTCAAATGTATCAGTAACAGCAGAAATGCTGCATAATATACAATTATGAACTGGCAAACTTACTTGATGCACATAAAATGATTTACTGGCAGCTATCATATACAGTGAATGCACCCTTAAGTCACACAAGTCCATTTTAGTTTTGGTTATACACATATAGCAAAAATGAAAGTTAACTTGGCACAACAGTTTCACTCTTTAAATGCTTCTGCATGAAACATCCTTGATACTGTAATTTCAAAGACTGAAATATGACTATAGATGCGAAATACAGCTATCATGCTCACAGCTCTGCTCATACCTGAGATGTACAGGCTGCCATCAGCCATAACAGTACAGGAGAGTAGGCAGCATGCTCATCTCCCTTCCTTTGGCCTTAAGCCTACAGCTGGATAGACCACTTAAGTCTGTGACTCATGGACCTAGAGACCTATGCCATTGCCAGATCTACAGTTACCTTCCCAGCCAGCCAGATGACAATACTGCCCTTGACTAGTATGAAACTATTTTATTATTACATCACCATGCCATACTTGTATACCTCAATAAAGCAAATGTGTTTGGTATTCTATTCTATTTGTCTTATCGGAAGCATGTGCACATGGACTAGTGTAGCAGTAATGCTAATGCAGTTAATGTGATGTGGTGCCCCAGTGCACAGGAGGATGCAGCAACAGCTAGAGTGTGCCAAATGGGCCAATGGGGCAACAACGTGGAAGTGGAGGTGGTGGAATGCTGTATGCGAGAGTGTAGTATGACTTGTACGAGGGAGAGATGCAAAGTAGGGATAGCTTTGGGGTCATCAGGGTTAGGGTTATAATACTGGACTGATGATAAATTAAGGTATCAGTCCAGGGCACAAGCAGATAGGAAATTTTCGTATCAATCTGGTTACAGACTACAGACTGACAATAAAGCCGACCATCTGATTCTTGGAGTCATCTACATGCTTGATGGCTGGGCCAATAATGTGTGATAAAAAGTAAAAGAGCAGCAAAACAGTTGGTAGCCCAGCAAAATGAAGCTAATTTGCCCAGCTGTTTCGACACAACTCACTTCCAAGAGAATCTTGCAACGTTTGAGCTTCAGGAATTTTTAGGCCTCCAAGGTCACTACAATTTTCATATTCTGACACAGCGTAACAAACAACATTTAGCATGGTTGGAGTTGAATCGTTGAGGGAGGTAGCACTTCCGATTCTGGTCCAGGATGATGGGTCAACCTATATCACTGGTCGACCTACCACTTCCGCTATGCAGATTTTCCATAAATTCCAGCATGATAGATAGGCCTAATGTATGCAAAATTACACTGTGAAAAATTTTTCGTCGGTCAAGTCATAAGAGGCTTACTCCTGAATACACCACAGAGAATGGGTATATACGAGCAGCTTTGCAGATAACTGTTGTGGGCTGACTGCGACTTGTGACACGAACAATGGACTAACACAGGGCCATTAGACGATGCGGTAGCATCGTAGCCAAGAAATAAAAGAGATGCTACCAGGAGGAGTCTTAAGTAGAGATTAGGGCCGATCTTTGGCAACCCCAGAAAAATGAAACAAAAGCGGAATTGATCAAATATTGACATCTGCATGCTGTCCTCGACAGAATGAACATATCAATATCACAAGAGTTGCATACAACCATGTCACGGCCATTTTACAGCCATGCCAAAAGGCCAAAAATGTGTCGTTTTTCTTTTTCCTCGTCACACTTTTTATTTCCACGAAATTTCTGAGCAACTATTGAAGATACAGACATAATTAATATACCTCTAGAACCGTTACTACCCACAGATGTGCCTTTTGGGGGTTTCGTTGATATTTCTACCCATTTGGGGGTAAAATACCCCTAAAACCCCACTTTTTGGGGCGTGAATAGGCGTTTTCAAGCCAAACGGGCAAAATATTGAAAGTTTCATGTTATTGAAACTACTGCATCGATTTTAACCAAACTTGGCGTAACGATAGAGACCACCAATTGGTCATCGCGGGTAGCCCCAGTAAGTGCCCAACAAATCCAAGATGGCGGACGGCCGACATTTTGAAAAAACCCGTTAAATCACCATATATCTGCGACCGTTCAACCAATCTTGATGAAATTTAACATGATGACGCATATTGGCCCCTTGCACCGGTTCACCCGTAAAAATTTTGAATTTTTGAAAATCCAAGATGGCGACGGTCACCATCTGGAAAAACCACAAAAATCGTGATATCTCCGCAATGGTTTGAGTGATCTCTACCAAATTTGGTACGCTGATGCAAAATGGCCTCTTAACCTCTCCCACCACAAAAGAATTCAAATTTCACAAATCCAAGATGGCGGACGGCCGCCATTTTGAAAACCGTTAAATCGCCATATCTCTGCAACCGTTTGACCGATTTTGGTAAAATTTGGCACTGTGACGCAAGCTCGCCCCTTACAGCGGATCGATCATGAAAATTTTGAATTTTTGAAAATCCAAAATGGCGGCGGCCGCCATCTAGAAATCACAAAAATCGTGATATCTCCGCAAAGGTTTTACCAATCTTTACGAAATTTAGTACGGTGGTGCAAAATGGGTCTCTTAACTGCTAAAAATCCAAGATGGCTGACAGCTGCCATTATGAAAACTGTTAAATCACCATATCTGCCACCTTTTGACCGATTTTGATTTGGCACGGTGATGCATGTTGGTCCCTTAGTGCCTGGTGTAAAGTTCAAATTTTTAATTTTCAACGAAATGACTTTTCTTGACCACATCAACATGCCAATGACTTGCTGTGGCGATATTTTCTAAGTCCAAAATGTAAAAATTACTTATGTGACCCTAACCATGCCCACTTATGGAACATTCAGTCATCACATGACCAATACTTCATATGGCCAACCCGTATACAAAATATGAAGTATCTAGGTACACCAGTTATGAAGTTATGAATGGCGGTGCAAAATGCAGAAAATGGGGTGGTCAGAGGGTTTTAGGGGGCACTTGAGGTCATGGGCAATGTCACCATTCGATAGAGCACATACAACTTCCTATACAACTTTAACAGAAACTATGCTTCTATCTTATATCGTTTTCGAGATATAGCGAGTTATTTGTTGAAAGCCATTGATATTAACCCACCCCACCACCTGTATTTGGTGCCCATGAAAGGGTGACCACGATCGAATTTTGCAGAGGTCTTTGGCATCAGTCCCTGGGCTATCGCATGGCATTGTTTGTGTAATCCTATGTTTAGCCATTTTAGTAGAACTCCGACTTGTGACAGATGGACGGACAGATAGATGAACGCATTGCGCAGTAAAAACCAAACTAATTTCACATTCATAACCTTGTGTTTTGTGGAAATAACAGCACATACCATACCTGCTCCATCTGGCTTAGCAACTTCAAATAGCACTGCATTACTATCCATGTCTCTCAGCTTAAACCGTGTAAAATCAATGTTGTAAATATTTGCTTCTGGCCGACAGAGATAATCTACAATGCAATACACACCATATATCCATGTTCACTCTCATACTGCTGGGCATGTATGCCTGCTAAGTAAACAATGTAACAATTAAAAAATACAATGTACACATCTTTTGACAAGTGTTTGCTTATAGCACTGTAAGCCACAAGTTACAAGATGTTGTGCTGTGCAACAGAAAGTGTGCATACTCACATGTGGCATCAGTTATGGCAAATAAAAATGAAGTGTTAAAAAGAGATAACCAGTAATTTCACGATAAATATGATGCCACCCTATCTATTATGAATATTTTTTCCTATAAAAAGCAGTTTATGTATAATTATAACAGCAGTGGATCAAAAACTAAGAAAAATTATTTAAAAAGTGATATTACCAACCACCACAAAGCCTTAATGTGAATGTAATGCAAAGTAATAAGTAAGGTTTAAAAATAGGATGTCACATCTCCAGACCCACAATCCCACATACATCGGCTGCTTTTGTAGGATCAAATTAGGGTACGGTTACATATAGCATTTAGGATAACGGTTAAAGTACCAGACTGCTAATAAGTCGTGTATTAGACTGAGTCCAAGAAAAGGTCATCTTCAATGAAAGCCACACTAATATCTAGACAATCGTATGGTGTATCTTCAGTGCTGCAAACCATGGTGGACTAGGCATGGCATAGTCTGGCCAATGACAATCCGTCAGGCGTGGCCTCTGAAACGAGGCTGCCACACAGGTTAGCCGAGTAATGTCTACATGTCAGTGGGGGCAGCATCAGTGGCATCCAGGGCTGGACTGATACCAAAGAAATCGAAGTCGACTTACTGTCTGTAGCGCGAGTTAACCTAAGGACGTCGCTTGGCATCACATGATCCTTCTTCAATAATTCCTCTTCAGTTGCCCCTTTCGTCTGAGCCTGACGAGACAGGAATCCACCACCTTTCTTTCGGCCACCGCCTGTACTTCCGTTGGCATTCTTTGAGTTGGCACTCATGACAAGAGTCCTTACAGAAGCCACTACAGCCACGATCGATACAGCAACGACTAATGATAGTCAAACTATTGATCAGGCACGCGCAGGTTTGCTGCAAATGCTCTGAATTTCAATTTTTGCCACGTATTCCTCCGTAACTAACACCAAAGCGTCCTTAGTAAACACGATACACATACACAGTCAAGCATTATTGTTTATACAATATGGCGGATGCGGATTACCGCAAAGGTTGCTGGGAAATAGTAAGTATTAGTGATGGGCAGTTCATCTCCATCTTCGTGCTTCCGATAACGGTGCCGACTCGATTCCGAGCAATATCGCACCACAAAATAATAAAACGATTAACTTCGATTCGCTACAGCCAAGTGCTTTAACCGTTTTGCGACAGAGGCATGGAAAATTGTTTGTGGAATGTTTGATGGACAACTTTTATACACAGCAGGTCACTCAACCAACTATAGGTACTGCAGTTTTAGATTTAGTTATTACTAGTGAACCGGATATGGTAGATGAATTATTGGTTTTTGAGGGTTTGGGGTCTAGCGACCATAGTATGCTCTTATGGACCTGCCAGTTTGGCAAAAAGAGGTTAACTGAGCGTATAAAGTTAAATTATCGAAAAGCCAATTTGGATAAAATAAAAAATACATTAAGTAGTAGTGATTGGGATCGATTACTTGCAGGTAAGATTGAAACAGCTTGGAATAAATTTAAGAACTTAATCTTGTTTTTGGTGGATGCTAATGTTCCAAAAATGAAGGTTTCGGGTACTAAAAAGCTTAAACCAGTTTGGTCAACTAATAAATGTGTAAGGTTACTAGACAAGAAAAGGAAGACTTTTGTAAAATATAAAG
>Ga0126334_10000478_pt1 | contig 11859 bp, 4 predicted proteins | sample InaspJWI49metaG_FD_94491 | JGI IMG/M metagenome (GOLD analysis project Ga0126334, IMG submission 94491) | Marine gutless worms symbiont microbial communities from Oahu, Hawaii - Inanidrilus sp. 2 OAHU.JWI-49 metaG | ecosystem: Host-associated > Annelida > Digestive system > Unclassified | place...
GTCATGACCTACTTTATACTGACTGTCTACTTGCACCGCAGCAAACTAGATCGCTCAGCGTGGTTCTGAACACGTGTATTCCATTGAAACTGTTCACACTGAAGTCCAGTTCAGTTTAGTTCGTGTGATTTGAACGAGGCTTAGGCCTGATTTGCGTGGAGACGGCGGGCTCATTTGATCGGAGGTCGGCAGCTAGGCCTGTGATAGAGTGAAGCATGGACTGCTATATAGGCGTAGCCGGTACTATCAGACATGGGTGAAGTCAGTGCAGGATGGAGGAGACGGCGTGACGACAACGACGTATTGTCGTGGTGACGGACACGCAGGGAATTCATTTACCGCGGTCATCACTGCATGCGCGTCCAGAGGCCTGCCCGCTGACAGCCGCTCAGACGCAGAGATCTGATCCGACGCCGCAAAGATTGCCGACTGCACGGTGGCACGCGCATGACGTGAAGTGATACAATATGGTAGTAGGCTAAAAAGGTAAAGGTAGCCCATACTCGATTACCGAGCGTAGGGTTCCGGAGCTGATCCAGGTTCTTTGCAGTCAGCCTGCAGGTGACGTGAGTCATAAACCCGACGGTAGGCTGCCATTACTTTCTGCCAGGCCTGCAGTTACCCTCGCAACCCTTAAGAGGGCTGCTGCCAGTTTCGCTGCTTGGTGAACAGAGGCGCAATGGGTGTGAACAGTTTGCCTAAGACTGTTACCCGACAGCGTCGCTGCTGCGATTTGAACCCAGGCTCTTCTGCGCCTGAGTCCAGCACGCTAACCACTGGGCTACCGAGCCACCCTGGTACGTGGATCTAAACTGAGAGCGCGGAGGCGGAGTAGGTCCTAGAGATCATTACGTACACCATGCCTGACAAACTGCCCCAGTACTGTGTCTGATCAGTGTGGGCCACACCCCCGGCCGGCCTGTTGCTATACAGACCGAGTAGCATGGTCTGTCTTCGTGTCTGTCTGTTGGTCACGACCGTGAGTCCTGCAGAACGCATGAACTAATCGAGATACCGTCTGGGATTTTCACTCGCGAGGTCCAAGGAACCGTGTACTAGATTAAGACCGAATCTTCCACGGAAAGATGCACTTTGAGGAAGACATACTGGGAAATGCCCGGACATTCCTGGCAGTCGATATACTCACAGTGACTCACAAGGGGCAGCACGTGGCGACGCGGACAGCTTGTTCGGGTTTCCTTCCCGTGAATGGGATACATCATAAGCTAGCCTACATGTACCGACCCGAGTAAAGTTTGGAAGGATAGGCGACCTTTACTAAGCTCTGTTCTTCATGCGATTTTCCAATATTGACTGCCCGTACTTTTGGACAGTATATGGAAGTCGTGAAAGTGTATATTCTTGTGATGATGTGCAGTTAGGAGATACATATCATGCTAGTGCTGTTGTGTTGCCTTCTAGGCGCGGCTTTTGACTTACAAATGGCGTTTTTACTTACTGTACGTGTTTCTGTCCTTATCTGCTTCGCTTGTTTGCCTCCATTGGAGGTTTTTCTCGAGCAAAGCCGTTATGTGGCACAACAATGCGCACTCCATTTTCTTGCAGCGTATTCGCGACAGTCACTCTAACCATTATTACGATATTGACAATAACAACAACAAAAACAGCTACAACCATTGCTGTTTTCGCGCAGTAAAGTTTGTATAAAAGTAACAGTGCGATAATTACTTAGTACAATAGTCCTTAAGTTGTAACAGGCAAGCTATTACTTTTGATAGGCTATAGGCATGCATTCAGTTCCTTCTCGTTGTATCAAATTACTGTTCGCTAGATCGAAACTACTGCGCGGGAAAAGTGTGAAATTTCGCAGTGATATTTGGCAAATGTGCAGAATTTCGCAAAATATCATTTTATACTGGCCGCGTATGTAGCTATAAAGCATAGAGCAACGATCTGGTGTCTGCCCGTCCGTCTGTCTGTGTGTCCCGTCGTAAGGCATACTATCCAAGGAGTAGCGACGCAGCCAGCGTACGTCTCGACCCTTCTGCCCGAGGGCCTGTATACTTGTTTTTGGGCAAAAATCCTTTAGTGGTCTCACTAGCCACTCAATTAATATTTGCATTAGGTCAACTCGACGCATATCATGATGTCGATCAACAGTGTGAGTGGGGCTGCGTCAAGTAACTGGAGTAAAGCGAGTACTCCAATTTAGAGTGGAGTAATTTTTGCTACTTGAGTAAATCAGTAAGTAATATTAAACGATTTGTCAAAGAAATTCATTTTCGTGCATATACATAAAGTACAACTGGAACAAAATGTAAGGCTGCGATTATGCATAATTATTTTGATTATCTACCTTTGTCTGAAGAACATGTTGACATGCTTTGTTCTATAAGTTGCAGCCCAGAACTGCTGTAAATTTCTGGTGTGGTTGACAGCTGTTAATATGGATGGGATGGCGATAGTATAAGTTTTTTTTATCCACATCATATGTAAACTTTTAGCCACGACTGTAATTCTGTGGTATATGACAGATGCAGTGCATTCTGCGTTTTAACTATACACTTGAAACATGTAAACATCATCCCTTTTATACTACAATACATAGGATGAAGTGACGTCACAGAGTCTGTGGTCACGATACGATCGCCATGTTGTGGGTATAACACGACATAATGCGTTGAGTCAGATGTCGTGTTTATTCAAATAAAATTAAATCAGTTAGTTTAAGAAAATATTCGTATGATCACTGATTCACCAACAAAGCGTATTTAAGCACTATCATAGTGACAAACATTTCTCAGAGTTTTACCTACAAGATGGCGGCAAAAATCAACTGGCATAGATATGGAACTAAATTACGTCACTGTCACCCTATATAGACCCATATTGGTAGTCTATCGGTAATATGAGAACACAAAAAAACATCAAAGGATGGTCAGTAGACTACAAGAGAGAAAATATCCAGGTCACAATGTACAGAAAACATTCAGGCTAAACACACACAGTGTAACAGAAAAATTAACTAAAATACAACATCGCTATCACTTTTTTGTTGTTTGTTTTCGCCAGCTAAGCTTGTCGCTTATTTTTCTGTTGTTGCAGAAATATAAAGTTAGGCCTACTGTTAGTAATTGCAGCAAGTAATTTGGCAGCTTCATAATTGAACTATAGTATTTGCTTTAAAGTATGTAAGTAAATGAAGTTCCGTGTAGACAGCAACTTCAAGTGTCAATTAGCAGCAGTAATGTAGGTGCTTCTGGTTGTTGGCCAGCGTTTTTGTACTCGTTAAGATACTTGCCAAGTATACTCAAGTAACAAAATACTGGGCTGAATTTTCCGTTAATATGTTCCGTTAATTTGTAGTACTAAGAGAGGCTTACAGGCTGTTAACTTTCAACGATTAACAAAATGGAAAGAAGAGTTTGCAAATAACAAAATCAACCATAACGAAGCGATAATTTTTTATACACTGTGCTGCAAAAAAGTATACCACCCAACCCTGAATTGATGACTTTAACACTTGTGGTCCGATTCCATTGCTTTTTGGTACAGTTATTACTTAGTAAATATGCCACTGAAAGGTGGATTAATTTCCTACCTCACCTCATTTTGGTAAACTTTAAGACCCTGAAGTTGCTGAAAATTATGAATTTTACCTCAAATTGCATTCTTTGCAAATAGGCCTATATCTGGTGTATGAAGCTAAATATGAAACTGTAATTAACAGAAAAATTTTAACTATCCTTAAATGCAGTGAATTATAAGGTCTAGAGTGTCTAAAATGTTATGCAGCAGCAAATGTATGGATGTTAAATGAACAGTGTTGATGAGCTGAAGCGGCGCTTCATTAATTGACGTCTGGCACCGTGTGATGCAGAATGCGATTGACGCAGCCATCAACAACTGGAGAAAGCGACTGCATACGCTTGAATGCGTGCAGACGGACAACATTTTGAACAATTATCGTCAGCTTCTTGTGGGACTGAAAAAGTTATGAACAAATAAAATGTTGTTAACCTTGTTTATGCCCAAAAATGATCTTTTACCGCTAATTTTGCCATTATCACGATCTTAAAGTTTCCCAAGATAAGGCATGTACACTGAACAGGTGAGGTGAGAAATTAAACCACTATGCGATGCTTATTACACAGGAATGACCGTATCAAAAATTACTGGAATCAGACAGCTACTTTTATAATTATCGGTGGTATACTTTTTGCAACTCAGTGTACGTACATGTACATGTAATAGCACTTCCAGTAAGTACAATCGTTACTTCCCGTGACAGAATGAGTTTATAATTACCAGATTTCATGTTACTTTCTTCGAATTCTTGGCGACTGGTTCCCATGATTGTAGTTTGACATGCTATGTCGCTGACCCATGAGCGCCATTGGCAGCAGCGTAATGTGTGACACTTTGTTCGGTTTCCGCATGTCTGCTAAACTGTTCTTGTCGCTAATGACAATATCTGCAATAAATACTAAATTGAGATGTGCTCAAGAATGTACCACAAAAATAGGAAAGTATGTAAAAAAAGATGGAAACGTGCCAACATTTCGCGGAAAATTGTCGATTTAGCGGACAGCCCGTGGACAGCCCGTGTCTCGGCCGCAAAATTGCGAAATATTGTAGGGCCATATTAAGCTTAGTGCCTCGTAAATCGTTTTGAAGGGCAGATGTAACGGTGAAATGTTGACGAAATGCTGTCTCTATTGTGGAAAGTTCAATGCACTAGAATGAAGATTCGGTCGAGTATCTGCATTGTATGCCTTTGATTCTCGTGGGAAACATGCGGTGGCGCTATATACATTTGTTTCGATTTACTGATTGAGCGCCAAAGTACCAAGTCGACACGAAGCAGAGATCAAACGAAGATGCCGACGAGTCCCGGCATCGGTGTAAGAGCGATAGATAACACTGATGTGCGACCGTTGCTGAGAGAAGCCTTGCACAGACAGTGACGATCCGATCATAGGATGTGGCATCACGTACTCACAATGCACTGTGTGCTGTAGTGATTAGATGGACGCAGGCTGTGATGGTCATTCGCCGACCATGTCACAACTTGATACGCCCGTTAGGTCCTTGCAACTGTGCCTCGCTGGGAAATAAACAACTCATCCAATCAGCCTACAGGATCGACACAGTCTGCTCTACTAACAAATAACATTTCAACCGCGCCGCGTAGCAAAATCGTCTCTATAAATAGCCAGCGTTCTTTTTCTTGTTGTTCTTGGGAATTATGGCCTATACACAGGGTGAAGTGACGTCACAGAGTCTGTGGTCACGATACGATCGCCATGTTGTGGGTATAACACGACATAATGAGTCAGATGTCGTGTTTATTCAAATAAAATTAAATCAGTTAGTTTAAGAAAATATTCGTATGATCACTGATTCACCAACAAAGCGTATTTAAGCGCTATCACAGTGACAAACATTTCTAAGAGTTTTACCTACATGATGGCGGCAAAAATCAACTGGCATAGATATAGAACTAAATTACGTCACTGTCACCCTATGTATAACTCGACAGCGGTTCCACTTAGGGTCATTATAAAGTGGCTCACAAGCACCTGTACTGTACTGCACAACACGATGCCCGTCAGAACCAATCATCTGCGGTGACCAAAAGTGTCTTTGGCAACTATTGTATTGACTTCGTCACTCGATACCCGGCAACTGGCGACGCGGCTAGTGCTGGTATCCGTATTCGGGTGTTGTTCATTCACTTAATACGAAATTCGATAACAATACTGCATGTGTTTTGTTGCAATGAACGGCGATAGGCTCAACCACCTACATGTGTAATTCCACTAAGAAAAAACTTGCTTTTAGTGTAGCACATATACACCGTGAGGCAGCAAAAGGAACCAGTTTTCTTTTGTGTGCATATTTTTAATGCTTGACAGAAACTGATGAATTTTTTCACATACATTAAGGAAAGTACAAGCTACAATTTCGTTTATTTAACTTCGGCATGCGTTAAGAATTTTTTGTAATAATGAAATTGAAACTATAAACACTAGCCGATATTCGTCAATTTCATTACACCGTGGTTAATGACATAATAACCTAGTCACACTTTTTGCACAGTAACCTGCGGAAATTAGTGTAAATTCCAGATAATAAATGACATCGATGATAATATTCATTAGCAATAAGAGTACTCAATTTTGTCAAATTATCTTGCGTATTAAAAGATCTATTCATAAGAGAAAAGTGGTCCTTTTTTCTGCCTCACGGTGAACATCCATTGTATTGCGAATTAACAAATCTGGATAGTGAATTGAATGAATTCTTCGTAGTCATTCTCCGAATTCTCCGAACTGAACAGAGGGCAAATGTTACCGTTAATTATGAGCATATCCGGTTTTACCGCACGACGCTATGCACTGTATATGCTGTCGTCAATCGTTATGTGTCCCTCCCCATCCTTCCGTCACAAGCAGTTATTGCATCAAAACGACTGGACAGATTGAGCTGGTTTTAGCGTGGATGCTTCCTTCCAACTGTCCTATGCTGCGTTAGAAAGAAATTAGGATATCTCAAAAATATGAGTACTCCCCCCTGGAACTTTGTCCCAAGGGAACTCTGGACTTTCGCCACTGCAAGTCGATCGTGTTGTCAACAAAACTCGTCGACGGTCGAGCTTGTTGACAACACTTACGACGGTCGCCGCGACGGTTGACACTCACCGCGTACATAGTTTATTACACTTCCGTCCACCGTAATGCTGTAACTCTCAATGTGTTGTGGATTTGTTGTGCAACTTGCTCCTACAGTTATGCAGCAGTTGGCAAGATTTCGCTGGACATAGCGCATCGCGCGGTCCCGAGCTTCTTGTTTTTATTAACTTTTCTGATGTTTGGTTCCATGCGCTAGATACGGTCGGGTTTCGAGCACATGCACGCCAATGTATCGTGTCGTAATGCAAGCGGTTTATGGAATGATGGGAACTGATTCTATCACGAAGTCAAGCGGCAAATATTGCCTCCTTGATATGTAGAATAGCAGTGAGCCGCAAAACTCACGTCTGGCTAGCTGTCTGTCGCTGAACTGTTGTGTCTGTCTTGTGCTGAGGTCGTTTCTAGGCTTACACGTAAAGTAATGTAGAGTGGTGTTGGTGTCTCGTTGTAGGACAACATATCTCGTCGAACGTTTATTGCACTTCTACAATCGCCAAGAGCCGCCGATGAAAGGTCGGTATTGCCGGCTGCGTCGTTTATTGCGACTGTCGTAAGCTTGCCGAGCGAGCGAACGAGATCAAGATGTAATCAAGTTTTACCGAGTACAGACGCACACACAGACGTATTTAATTACTTAAATAATTAAGTATTTAATTACTCAAACACAACCAAAATACAGACTGTGTTAGCTACGACGTTTCGACCTCCGATATCAGGTCTTTATCGGGACTGACTTCCTGTTTCCGACGAAGACCTCAGATCCGAGATCGAAAGGTCGTCGCTAATAAAGTGTGCACTTTGGTTTGTGTTAGAGTAATGAAATAGTATGTTAATGTCGTCCTGATGAAACTACTGACAGACACACACAGACGTATGTGTGGGTACGCGGGACTGTAGCGGTCTCTGCTGCTGCTGCTGCTGCAATAAGCACACAGCACTGACGTCAGACAATGCCGCGCCGCGTCAACCCGCTCTCAGCCTGCCTCCCACTTCCGTCCTCCTGCCCACTCCTCCATCACCATTTTCTCCACCTCACCAGCTCGCGCCTCGAGTCGACACCCGCCGACCTATGAACTATACGCCACGTACTGCGCGACGCATACCAGCGCTGCGTTTGATGACGTCACTTGTAGTGTCACGAACGAGCGTCCGTTCAGGAAGCACGCTTCACGACGGTGGCCTGCGAAGACTGCACTCTGGCTGGAACGAACGGCAATGAAAGCACTCGCAAAATATTAGATGACGTCACTTGCAGGTACCGCTGACGTCACGGCGCACGCGTCGGCGCGCCGCGATTGGCTGCGACAAAAATAGCAGCAGCAGCAGCAGCAGCAGTGGCAGTGGCAGCAGCATTACCACGGCAACGGTCGAGGAACGCAATACGACGTCGCCGGCGTGCATCTGTCGGTCGGTCCGGCGACTGCGTGGTCCTATTTGTTGAGTGTCATGCGATACCAGGCAATATGTCGTTGGTTACGCGTCACGTGGTCGCAAGCACCTGCGGGCTGCCGCGGCGGGAAACGACCGGCGAGGCGCGGGCACTGGCAGTCAGTCAGTCGCCGTCGCCGATATTAGTGTAACGACCTGTGCCCGTGCAGCGGTCGTAAATTAGCGCGGCGCAATCGTCGCAGCTTGCCAGCCAGTCGGCAATCGTTTAACGGCGACGTCGCACACTGCGACATCCTCCATCTGCGTTCTCCCGTCCGCCGCCAGCCTGCCGTGCCGGCTATCGGCGGTCAATATTAGCATTCCTGGAAGAAAAAAAAACTAAGTCCACGTCTGCAATGAGATCTGTCACACTTGTGAATGCGCTCGTTTACAATTTTCACTCCGTGAAATGTTGTTCGATATCCGCAGTCGAAATCATACTGTATTATTAAATAGCGCCGAGAAAGTAAGTGCATTGGTCTAATATTACTGTGAATGTAGAGCATTGTTTGATAGACTTACGCCTAACCACAATATTGGAATTTGAATATTACAGATTTGGACATTGTTAAGGCTAAGAACCTATCGTTTGAGTTTTAGCTCAGACGACAAGGCATAACAGCTATATAGCAGGTCGTAAAAGCGATATTTTTATTGCGTTAAGTCATCAAGTCACTGGCAGTATTAACTCGCCGTTATTTCATTATCTAATCCAATAACGCACTTGTATACCGCGCATTCTGACTCCTATTCGACCAAAAGAATTATCTACTTCAATTTTAAAGTGTTTACTAACTAAAGCCAAAATTTTATTAGGTCTGTATATCTTGTTTGATATTCAGTCCCGGTTTTGTTACAAGTTTTGAGCAGAAAAACTGCTGCCGCCAACACTGCTGTGTGTTTGTCCTTTTCAAATTCCACTGTATCGGTCTTCGCACAAAAGTTTCTTTCAGCAGAAATATCTTCAACTTGTCGCAGAGCAATCGGACGCCTGCTCAAATTACACCACGTCGAAAAGATGGTTTGAGTGGGCTTGGAACACGATAGATCAAAAGGCTTGTTCACGGCTCATGAACTGCACTGAACTGACCTGACAAGTCGACTCTCACACGACGCGCGTTCACTGGTTCGCGCGCGTCAGCATCACGATTACTTCGTGTCGATTGGCTGCAGCGAAACTAGGGCGGCTAGTGCTCGGTTAGTTCCCAGCACATGTAGAGGTAAAGTAAAAGGTATACGGAGTATAGCAGTTAGCAACTAGCCTCACCGCTACGGGAACACACGTGCCATATTGGATCACACAGTGTTACAGTGTTACCTGCCACCCGGCAGAGGTGACATTCCCGCCCTTACCCCAACCGAAGCTGGTACTCGATTAAGCGACCGCGGAGGGATGCAAGGCTGAGTTGGCCTAGTTGGCTGGTTACATACCGAGATGGTATACCCGCCCGACGGTCACCCGTCCCAGAACTAACCGGGCCGGACGTGAGTTACCTTCGTTCATGCGACGAACGTGGCTAACTACTATGCCACGCCGCCAACATGTGTTCCACTGCGGCTGTTTACACTGGAGTTATCGAACTCCAGATCGCGAACTGGCGTTGAGTTCAGTTCGTGTGCTGTGAACAAGCTTTAACGGAATGCGGACTTGAGCGGAGATTACTGAATCCGACGACGACGACAACGACGTCAGTGATCGATGTTGATACAAGTCGTAGCGAATGGCTCCTCTGACGCCGTGTGCAGCATTTAACTGTACATTTAATTATACTTCTGTAGAATCTTACACGGTCATTATCTCCAACAGTCATAATTACTATTATTTGGTATTCCATCACCCACTCACTCTTTCATTCCAGGCTTAAAAGCTTCCTTTTCTGCAAATCCTTCCCACCGCAGCCTTTCCTTTTTCTTTTTCAGGATTTACTACATGGATTCCCCAGACTGTTTACTGTTACTTCTGAGCATATCCGTCTTTACTATTTAGGTTTTCTGTTTTACACTTTTTAGTTGTCGGTTCCGTGCGGTAGATTAAGCTGACTCATGTTGGCTTTCGAGCGCACGTTAAAATAACATCTCGTATCATATCGTATCGTATAGGCCTAGGATAGCCGAGGCGCTCCAGGTCCATGCACACTGTCCGTGAACACGGCCCGTAAACACGGACAGTGTGTATGGACGGGCGCTTGTTGCTAGTGCTGCGAGAGCGCGCACTCCGTTCATCAGTCCGCTGAACGGCTACATCGGCCGTCATCGGCCCGGCTACACGACGTCGGATTTGCGTCACTAATCGACGTCACGCGAACTGTTCGACGCGTAAACAATTGTCGGCCACTAATGGATGCGGCGGCGGCGGCGGCTGCGTCGTCGTCGTCGCGCCGGCCCTCTAGTCGCTGTAGTCGTCGCAGCTGCTGCAGCTGGTGCACTGCAGCACTGCATTAGTCGTCGCTCAGTGACTCACATCGTCGCGGCCTGAATGACTGTTGAGCGGCTGACGTGCAGGCTGGAGCTGGACCGTGCCGCCGCCGCGCTATCTGCCGCCAACAGACTTACAGCCACCCAGCCGTCACATCCACGCGCAGCTCGCACCGCCATCGCGCATTTCTCGCCGTCGCTTTGTTCTCACCAGCCATATCGCAGCATTGTCGGACGCCGCTGCTGACGACATGAACCGATGCCCGTAAAGGCCGAGACACACGGGGCGCAACTTGGGCGGTCGTGTTGGCTCATGTCGGGCCGCTGTGTGCGCTGTCAAGAAAGACAGCCAACGTGACCCGACAACAACCGCCAAGGGTATCGAATGAAAGGGACAATATTTGTTTATTGCTTTTCTTATTTTCCTAGTTGTATGATTTTTGTCGTAATGCCGACTTTAAACACAACAATGCCAAACTGTGCAAGAAAAACGCTGTGACTGTCGCTAGACTTTAGCTCCACGTGACGAAAATACTGACTGAATTATTTACAGTAAGTGAAATTTAAAAGAAATACTTTAGATGATATTGTCGATAGCACCGTTGAGTATAGCGGTCGAGTGCGGAGGTTAACGTTGGCGTTGGCTGGCGTCAGTGCGACTGTTAACAGAATTAGTTGATGGCCGGTGCTCGGAGACGTCGTGAACGGTGCATGGCGTGTACACTCGAGGTGACTGACTATTAGCACCTCTCAGCGACGTGCCGGCCGTCGCCGCTGCATCCCACCACCACCAGCAGCAGCCTCAGCAGCAGCAACAGCAGCAGCAGCTTAATTAGATCGCGCCGGCGACGTTATTGCGACCCGCGAGCATGCCGACCGGTCAGCAGGCAGGCTGGCTGGCCCAGAATGTCCCAAGACATTGACCCCCTCGCGCATCAGCCCCTAACGCTATCAGTAACTCTCACTGTGAACCCTAACCATATCGACGGGGCAGACATCCGCGATAGTAGTTTTTAGAGTGTGGCTAATTGCACCGGCGTATCGGCCTATCGGCCGCAATCGGCGTTCAAATGCAGGAGAAAATCATTAGAATCCTTAAAACAGTGTCCAGTGGCCGACACGCTACGGCGACAATAACCCTAACATTAACCCGCGAACCCTACTCACCGTAACACTAATTTCTACAACTTCTGCACAAACAATGCGCCGTTCGCAACAACAAATGAACATACAATACGATACGATACGATACGAGATGCTATTTTAACGTGCGCTCGAAAGCCGACATGTCAGCTTAATCTACCGCACGGAACCGACAACTAAAAAAGTGTAAAAACAGAAAAACTAAAAAGTAAAAAGA
>Ga0126334_10000479_pt1 | contig 11848 bp, 10 predicted proteins | sample InaspJWI49metaG_FD_94491 | JGI IMG/M metagenome (GOLD analysis project Ga0126334, IMG submission 94491) | Marine gutless worms symbiont microbial communities from Oahu, Hawaii - Inanidrilus sp. 2 OAHU.JWI-49 metaG | ecosystem: Host-associated > Annelida > Digestive system > Unclassified...
CGGTGTGGGTCCGAAGGTCATGGAGCGGCTCGCCAAGGTCGGCGTCACCTCGGTCCAGGACCTGCTGTTCCATCTGCCGCTGCGCTACCAGGATCGCACCCGGCTGGTGCCGATCGCCGACCTGAGGCCCGGCGCCGAGGTGCTGGTGGCCGGAGAGATCAGGGATGTGGGCATCGCTTACGGTCGCCGCCGCTTCCTCAAAGTCTGGCTTATGGACGCATCGGGGCCGGCCGGCATCCTGTTGCGTTTCTTTCACTTCTCCCGCAATCAGGCCACCGCCCTCAAACCGGGGGGCAGATTACGTTGTTTCGGAGAGGTCCGCCGCGGCCCCCAATCCCTGGAGATGGTGCACCCGGAATACCAGCATTGCGACCACGACAGCCCACCACCGCCCTTAGAAAACACCCTTACCCCCATCTATCCGACTACCGAAGGGCTGCAGCAATCCTCCTGGTGCTTGCTCACGGATCAGGCGCTGGCGTTGTTGGGCCAGGACGGTGCCATGCCAGATGAATGGTTGCCGCGAGAGGTCCTGGAGCGATTCCGGTTTCCGACCCTGGCCGCGGCCTTGCGTCTTCTCCACCAGCCACCGGCCTCGACCCCGGTGGCGGACCTGCGCGCCCGCCGTCATCCCGCCCTGCGTCGGTTGGCGTTCGAAGAGCTAGTGGCCCACCAGCTCGGCCTGCGCCGTTTCAGATACCATCAGAAGCGGATTCGGGCCCCGATCCTCAGCGGGGACCGGGGTCTGCGCGCACGGCTGCTGGCAGGATTGCCCTTCGAGCTGACCGCCGCCCAGCGACGGGCGACGGAGGAGATTTCGGCGGACCTGGAGCGAGCGCACCCCATGCTGCGTTTGCTGCAGGGGGATGTGGGCTCGGGCAAGACAGTGGTCGCGGCCCTGGCGTCCCTTCAGGCCGTGGAGTCCGGCCGCCAAGTCGCCATCATGGCGCCTACCGAGCTCCTGTCCGAGCAGCACCTGCGCAATCTGCGCGGCTGGCTGCACCCCCTGGGGCTGGAGCCCCTGTGGCTGACCGGCCGTCACAAGGGTCGGGAACGGGCGAAATTGGTGGCGCGCATTGCGGGGGACGAGGCCCCCGTGACCGTGGGGACCCACGCCCTGTTCCAGGACGACGTCCGTTTCCGGGACCTGGGGCTGGTCATCGTCGACGAGCAGCATCGGTTCGGGGTACATCAGCGCATGAAGCTGAAGGAAAAAGGGGCACGGCAGGCACAGGTACCCCACCAGCTCATCATGACCGCCACGCCCATCCCTCGCTCCCTGGCCATGACCCTGTATGCCGACCTCGACCTCTCGGTGATCGACGAGCTGCCGCCGGGCCGCACACCGGTGACCACCGTTGCCGTCCCCGACAGCCGGCGCGAGGAGGTGATCGATCGGGTATGGGACGCCTGCGCCCAGGGGCGTCAGGCCTATTGGGTGTGCACCCTCATCGACGAGTCCGAGGTCTTACAGTGTCGGGCCACCGAAGACACCGCCAAGATCCTCGCCGCATCCCTGCCCGAATTGCGTGTGGGGCTGGTCCACGGCCGCTTGAAGGCCACCGAGCGCGAGCCCGTGATGGCGGACTTCGCCGCCGGGAAGCTGGACCTGCTGGTAGCGACCACCGTGATCGAGGTCGGGGTGGACGTGCCGAACGCCAGCCTGATGATTATCGAGAATTCGGAGCGCCTCGGTCTGGCCCAGCTCCACCAGCTCCGCGGCCGGGTGGGACGCGGGGCGGTCCGGAGCCACTGCGTGATGCTCTACCATGCCCCCCTGTCCCGACCGGCACGGGCGAGATTGGCAATCCTGCGTGAGAGCACCGACGGCTTTGAAATCGCCCGCAAAGACCTGAAGATGCGTGGCCCTGGAGAGGTGTTGGGGACCCGGCAGACCGGGGACATCCAGTTTCGGATCGCCGATCCGGACGGCGACGAGGCCCTGTTACCTGCAGCCCAACAAACCGCAGATGTCATCCTCGGTCGACATCCGGAGCACGTGCGTCCCCTGATCGAGCGTTGGTTCGGGGGACGAGTGGAATACGGGAGGGTGTAGTAATCTTGAATTATTCGGCGCTGTTTGGGGGACCGGATGTTGCGTTACACCGCGCAGGATTGCTAGCGGCTCATCATCAGCCGCATCAGGTCGGCCGCCTCGACCTCGCCATCATAGCTGAACGGCACGGGCAAGTAACCGCCGGCGAGCTTGAGGATACCCGAGATTCGGTAGTCCCATCTGCCGCCGCCGGTAAGGGCCAGTTCCGGCACCTTCCGGAGGAGGTCCAACAGCTGGGTATTGACCTCTACATCGACGACCTCTTCGCCGAACGCCGGGATCTGCCGATCGAGATCACCGCTGCCGTTGGCGATCTCGTGGCCCTCCAACTCCAGCGCATAGGTCGCGCCGTTGACGGGTAAGGTGCGATCGTTGGGGTTCTTGACCTTGAGACTGACGATGAAAGTCTGCTGGTTCGGGGTGAATTCCCCGGGGCGGAACCCGGCCATTCTGACTTCAGGCGAGGCTAAAGGCTTAGAGGCTGTCTAAAAAGACATAAGTTAATAGGAAATCACCCAACGGTCATTTTATAGGGCATCTGGTTATTACAGATCTGTCGGAGAAGCAAGCGACTTGATGCGAAATAAACCTGAGCTTCACTCGAAATTGGCTTGTGTTCGTAATCTGGTAGTGGTGATTTTTGAAGTGATAGAGTAGATGGGTTCATCGGTAATGATTCCGATTGCCACCGTTTTTCTCGTTACCTGATTCTAGATTTTAGCCCTCTCTTCTGGAAGAATACGCTTGGTCTGAATAAGTTCGTTCATTAATGGAAAAGCATCCTGCCAGAAGGACAGGAATCCAAACAAAGTATAGGTTGCATAAGTCTCACCGGTATTGTTGTCACCGCAAATAATCGTCAACTCACCGAGAGTGAACTCCACCTGTTTGATAGCACCTAGATTCTTTATTGAAATCTTCATATCACCTTAGGGCACTTTGAAAAATACGATTTTCGTCAACGGCGTGTCTGAATAATCAATGGATTAGAGTCTCTCGATTAGTGATAACGCCTATTTTTTAAGACAGATGCTCTCAATACCGATAATATTCCTCGTTTACCTCCGAACGTAGCGCAGGCGTCTCGCCTGCAGACGATGGAAAGGTGGGGACACCTGCGCTACGGTATCATTCCGCACTCATCATTCATTCGACTAGCAACTCTCCATCAGGGTTTGAAGAGCAGCCTCAGATTTCTGAACTGTCCGAACGGCCGCCCGGAGGGCACGGGCAGGGGAGAGGCCTTATAGACGGCGGTCACCACGGACTGGTCGAATGTCGGGTTGCCGCTGCTGTGGGTCACCCGCACACCGCCGGGGATCACTTCTCCTCCGGGGATAAGCCGGACCTCCACCCCGCATGAGAGGTCCCATCCCATACCCGGTTGACGGACCCAGATTCGGTGGATGCGCTCTCGGATCTCGCGCTTATAGACGCCCAGATTGCTGGCCGCTTGCTCCGCCTCCAAGGCCGCCTGCAGAGCTTCCTCCCGCGCCCGCTGGGCTTCTGTTTCTTTCTCTGCCGTTCGCCTAGCCTCGGCCTGGCGTCGGGCCTTTTCTTCTGCCGTTCGCCTGGCCTCGGCCTGGCGTCGGGCCTTTTCTTCTGCCGTGCGCCTGGCCTCGGCCTGGCGTCGGGCCTTTTCTTCTGCCGTGCGCCTGGCCTCGGCCTGGCGTCGGGCCTTTTCTTCTGCCGTGCGCCTGGCCTCGGCTTGACGCCCCCCGGCCTCTATTGCCTTGGAATCGACGATAGTGGCCTGCACGACCCGCAGTTTGGTAGGTGCCTTATCGGCGGTAGCCAACCAGTCCACGCTCACCAGAGTAAGCGCCGCCAGTACCAGATGCAGCAGAAGGGCGGCCCCGAAAGCCCGCGGGTCTCTGCGCAGGATCTGCCACATCTCAAGGGTCTGGATGTTCCGACGGGACCGTGATCAGACCGACGCCCGGCGCCCCAGCAGCCTGGGCCAGCACCATGGCCTCTACCACGCGACCATAGTCCACCGCGGCGTCGCCCTTGACCAGGATGGACACCTTCGGATTGTACTTGAGCACCGCCCTGAGCCGGGTCAGCAGGGTCTCCCGATCCACCGGCTGATGCTTGGCCTCGCCCAAATCCAGGTAGAGGTTCCCGAACCGATCTATGGTGATGATTACCGGCCTCGAGTCTTCTTCGGAGATTACTTCGGCATCCGTCTGGGGCAGGTCGACCTTGACACCCTGGGTAATCAGGGGCGCGGTCACCATGAAGATCACGAGCAGTACCAACATCACGTCGATGTAGGGCACAACGTTGATCTCGGACATGAAACGGCGGCGTACCCGCGACCTTCGCATCTATTGGAACTCCTGGTTGTCCTGCCTGCGCGCTCGGTGGTCCGCTAACCTCGACCCTGGCCCTGGCGTTGCAGCAGGGTGGAGAACTCTTCCATGAATTCCTCATAGCGGTTATTCAATTGCTCCACCTGGCTCGCGTAGCGGTTGTACGCGACGACCGCCGGAATGGCGCCGAACAGCCCCATGGCGGTGGCCACCAGGGCCTCGGAGATACCCGGCGCAACCAGTGGCAGCGTCGCCTGCTTGACGTTTCCCAAGGCATGGAACGCATGCATGATGCCCCACACGGTGCCGAACAGGCCCACATACGGGCTGGTGGAGCCGACGGTGGCAAGAAAAGGCAGATTGACCTCCAGGCGGTCCATCTCGCGACTCAAGGCGACCCGCATGGAACGCTCGGTGCCTTGGAGGATGGCCATGAAGTCCCCATTGTCGCCCTTCCGCAGCCGCATGTACTCCTTGAAGCCGGCCCGGAAGATAGCAGCCAACCCCTTGGTCTCCCCCTTATCATGCTCCAGCTCCTGATAGAGGATGCCGAGGTCGCCGCCGGACCAGAAGCGTTGCTCGAAATCGTCCATCGCCCGCCGCGCCCGCTTCAGGACCCGGGCGCGTTCGAAGATCATGCTCCAGGAAATGATCGAGGCCAATACCAGGGATGCCAGCACCAGTTGCACCACGATGCTCGCGTTGAGTACCAAGTCGAGGATGGAGAGCTCAGCGTACATCGGCAATCTCCGCCAGCAGTTGTTCCGGCAGGCGACTGGGACGCAAGGTCTTCTCGTTCACACAGGCAATCTTTATCCGACCCCGGCAACAGAGGGTGGCATCCATTTCGCGGCGCACTTCCTGTACGAAGTCCATGCTTGCTCCACCGTAGGCACGGGGGTCAACGGTAACCGTCAGCAAATCATTGAACAGTGCCGGGCGCAGGTATGAGATTTCCGCATGTCGGACAGCGAACAGCACGCCCGCGTGCAGTCGCAGTACGTCCAGCTCGAAGCCCAAGCTACGCAGCCACTCGGTACGCGCCCGCTCCATGAACTTGAGGTAGTTGGCATAATAGACCGTACTCCCGACATCCGTGTCCTCATAGTAGACCCGTACCGGCAGGGAAAATCTCGGCTTGTCTTGATTGTTTGACACAATACACCTGAAAAACTCGGGTTTCGATAAATCCTGGCAAGGGTGCTTTGAAAAGGCCCTTTATGAATTCCGGACTGTTTTGGCGTGCGCCGGCGAAACGGCGCGGTTGAATCGAACCCCGGCGACGGGGGATACCGGCAACGTTTGTCGGGAACCTGGGCATCGAATTCCCCACGCGCCGCGACGACGGCGCTTTCCTCTGGCCACAACGCCTTTATTGGGAACGGATGTGTCGCCAAATCCAAAGCGGCGGCGGGTAAGGAGTCCAGGGCCAACCCTGCCGTTACTTGAGTATAAGAAATTCTGGTGGAGGCATTGTTCCCATGCAAATTCAATTTACCTCCGGACCCTTTATATAATGCCTGGTGGCGAAAGAACAGATCCCCACCGACTCCGATCGATCCCCAGCGAGGCTCCGCCCCAGACCGACGAGGCATGAACTCTTGTACGGGAACCGGAAAACCACGAACCCTACAAAGACACGAACCCTCATTTTCGTGTCCTTTCGTGTTTTTCGGTGCGCCAGGCGAAGCCTGGTCAGTCTGGTAGCCTGAAAGGTGGCTGCCATGTAAATTGCTGATGAGAACTGATGGCGTGTGTCGAGAGGCGGATCGCCGACGGTGCAGTCTCAAGCTGATCCGTCAATGGTTAAACGCGCTGATCCTGGAAGAATCCAAGGATCGGCATCAGCCGCCGAGGAAAGTCAAACGACGGGTCGGCACCCGGCAAGGGGGCGTCATCAGCCCGCTGTCAGCCAACCGGTATCGACACTGGATGGACCAATGCTTCCACGGTCCGGAAGGACCGGCCCGGCGAGCCGGAGCCGGGCGGGTGCGCGATGCGGATGATGTTGTCATCCTCGCCCGGTATCAGGGGTAGCGTATCAGCGATTGGGATGCGTTATGATAGAAGGATGCAGCGAGAAATCGGTGTCGTCATGGACCCTATCGGGTCCATCAAGATCGCGAAAGACAGCACCTTCGCCATGATGCTGGCCGCGGGTCGCAGACAATGGCGAATCCAGTACATGGAGCTGTGCGACCTGTTTATGCAGGACGATCACGCGTGGGCGCGGATGCGGGAGGTCCAGGTTTGGGACAATGCGGTGCGCTGGTATCGCTTTTGCAGCGAGCAGACCCGTCCGCTGGATACCCTGTCGGTGATTCTGATGCGCAAGGATCCGCCGTTCGATATGGAGTATATCTACGCGACCTACCTGCTCGAACGGGCCCAGGCCAGGGGCGCCTTGGTTGTCAACGATCCCCGCAGCCTTCGGGACGCGAACGAAAAGGTCTTCACCGCACAATTTCCCCAGTGCTGTCCGCCGACCTTGGTTACACGGCGCCAGGCGGACATCGTGGAGTTCCTCGCTCGACACGGGGAGATTATCCTCAAGCCCCTCAACGGAATGGGGGGTCTTTCCATCTTTCGGGTGAAGGCCACGGACCCCAATTTCCACGTGATCGTCGAGACCCTGACCGAGCACGGAACGCGGTTTTGTGTGGCCCAGAGGTTTATCCCTGAAATCACGGCCGGCGACAAGCGAATCCTGCTTCTCGACGGCGATCCGGTGCCCTACGCCCTTGCCCGCATCCCCAGGCCCGGTGAGACCAGGGCCAACCTCGTCGTCGGAGGGACCGGCGTCGGGCAGGCCCTGAGCGAGCGTGACCGCTGGATTACCTCTCAAGTCGGGCCCGAGCTGCGCCGGCGCGGCATCCTGTTCGCCGGCCTCGATGTGATCGGCGACTATCTTACCGAGATCAATATCACCAGCCCAACTTGTATCCGGGAGCTGGATGCTCGGTTTGGGCTCGACATTGCAGGTAACCTCATGACCAAGCTGGAGGAGCGTATGGGCGCCGGGTAACGTGTGTTGACATTTAACTTGTAGGTTGGACAAAGCTGTAAATCATGTGATTTTTTGCGACCGGTTCGCGTTCATTTGTGGCAAAAAAAGAATTCCCATGGGAAGACGATGGGATCCGGGAGCTACTCATATGCGCATCCATTTTCTTCAGCATGTCCCTTTCGAGGGGCCCGCCGGGATCGGCGATTGGGCCGCCCGCAAGGGCCATCCTGTCACCACTACCCCCCTGTTCGAGCACAGGGGGTTGCCGGATCAGGACACGTTCGATTGGCTAGTCGTCATGGGTGGACCCATTGGGGTCCGGGACGAGGCCGACTATCCCTGTCTGGCAGATGAAAAAGGGTTCATCCGTGCGGCCATTGCCGCGGGAAAGACAGTGATCGGGGTCTGCCTCGGTGCCCAGCTGATCGCCGAGGTCCTGGGGGCTCGCGTGTACCGGAACGCCCACAAAGAGATCGGCTGGTTTCCGATCGAATTGACCGACCAGGGCCTGGCGTCGGATCCGTTCGCCTTTCTGCCCCATCGGTTCGAGGTATTTCAGTGGCATGGAGACACCTTCGACCTGCCGGATGGAGCGGTCCATCTGGCACGCAGTGAAAGCTGTGAACACCAAGCATTTCTGTACGCGGACCGGGTGCTGGGAATGCAGTTTCACCTGGAATCGACACCCGCAGGCGTGGCGGACTTGGTCGCCAACTGCGCGGACGAGATAATCCCCGGAAAGTATGTGCAGGACGCGGAACGAATGCTCGCGGTCACAAGGGAGGACTATGCGCGCATCAACCGGGCCCTGTTCGGTATCCTCGACTGGCTTTCAGTCTGAGTGATGAATGATGAGTGATGCCGTAGCGTAGGCGTCCCCGCCTGCCCTTCGTCTGCAGGCAGGGCAACCGAATGATAAAGATATAAAGCAGTAGTGCTTAATATGTAGTGGTCGTGTGATGATCCCATCGAAGAAGAAAAAGGTTCACCAGAGAGTTCATCACTACTACACATTAAGCACTACCATAAAGCAATTGGTCAGGTAATTTGAACCGCTTAAGACGCAGGGCACGCAGAGGACACTGATCGTTTTCGACCAGGCCATTGTTGGATTGCCGGTCCATGTGGATTGCTCGCTGTGTTCCGAGCGCAGAACCCTTCTTTTCAGCACCTCCTCTGCGTCCTCAGCGTCTCTGTGCTTCATTGCCAAGGCGATGTATCAGCAGTGATTATTATTTGGGAACCCGGTGTCTGCAGGCGAGACGCCTGCGCTACTAAGATCCGCGGTATATAATGGATCATCCTAGGATTACCCAAGCGCCTTGATGCGCCAGAGCCTCCAACCAGCCAAGCTCATTCGCGTCGGGCTCGCCCTGGCAGTAGCTCTGCTGACCTTGCTCCTGCTGTGGGTGCTGTTGGTCCTGACGGATACCCTGTTTGATGTCTGGGCGCGCCTGCGCGAGGGTCCTGCCTGGTTCTTCTATTTCTACGCCGGTGGCTTTCTCGCCATCAGCGCGGCGGGGGGGCTTACCCTGTGGCGCCTGTTGCGACCGCGGTCCGGACGGCGGACACAGACAGCCCGGGCCCAGACGCCGCCGCGGGTGGATCGAAAGGAGCTGGAGCAACGCCTGGAGCAGGGCGCAGCGGCGGGAATGGACATCGCAGCGGTGCGCCGCGAGTTGGCGCTGTTCCAAAAGCGCAAGGACGCCGGCAGGATCCATGTCGCCTTCTTTGGCGAGATCAGCAGCGGCAAGTCCTCGCTGATCAAGGCCCTGTTGCCGGAGGTAAAACCGGCGATCAGCGTCACCGGCGGCACTACCCGGCAGATCGCAACCTACAATTGGCGCAGCAGCGGCGGTGACGAACTGGTACTCGCTGATATGCCGGGTACCAACGAGGTCGGTGCGGGGCTGGATGAGACGGCGCGCGCGGAGGCCATGCGCGCCCACCTGGTGGTTTATGTCTGCGACGGAGACCTGAGTCGTACCCAGTTCGCGGACCTGAGCTCCCTGCTGGCACTGGGCAAGCCGGTGATCGTCGCCTTGAACAAGACCGACCGCTACCGTGGGTCAGAGCTCGAGCTGCTCCTTAAGCGCCTGCGCGAGCGGTTGCAGGAACCCCGGAGCGATGGTAAGGGTGAGCCGGTCCGCGTGGATCTGGTGGCCGTGCAAGCCGGGGGTAAACGCGAGATCCTGCGGGTACTGCCGGACGGGAGCGAGGAACGGGTAGTGTGGGAGATGCCGCCGCGGGTGGATGAGCTGCGCACAGCCCTGCAGCGGCACCTGGACGAGGATCCGGAGGTTCTCGAAAAGCTACGCGACACCAGCGTCTTCGTACTAGTAGCCAAACGCCTCGACGAGGCCGAGCTGGCACACCGCCGGGGGCGTGCCGAGGAACTCACTCGCAGCTATTCCAGAAAAGCTATGGTCGGGGCCATGGCCGCCATCACGCCGGGCTCCGATCTGGTGATCCAAGGCTACCTCGGGGTGAGCCTGGTCAAAGAGCTGGCCAATCTGTATGAAGTCCCGGTGCGGCGCATGGACACCGACCTGCTGCTGGAGTTGGTGCAGAAACGGGTCGCCCGCAGCACGACCATCATGCTCGCCGTGGCCGGGAATGCCCTCAAGGCCTTCCCCGGTCTCGGCACCCTGGCTGGCGGTATCACCCATGCCGCGGCTTATGGCATGATCTTCGATGCCCTCGGGAAGGCGGTGGCCCGGTCTCTGGAATCGCGCGGTGCCCTGCGGCCGGCACAAGCGGCGCAAGTCTTTGAGGAGGGCTTGAGTGAAGATCTCGAAGCGCGTGCAAGGCGTTTTGCAAGACTGGCCCTGGACATCCGCAAACAACCAGAGGCAGAGCGGTAACGGGCAAACGGCTGACCGGAGCCACCTGGATCTGGCGCGGGAAAGCCTGCGCGAGCTGGTGCAGGACCAGCGTATCCCGTCGCAGGTGCGCGAGTCCCTGATCGACGACTACCGCCAGGTCGAGGCCATGCTCGAGAAGCTCGACCAAGGCCATATCCACATCGCTATTTTCGGGCGTGTGAGCGTAGGCAAATCCGCGATCCTGAACGCCCTGCTCGGCGAAGACCGCTTCAGCATCAGTCCCCTGCATGGTGAAACCAAGGCCAGCGCGATCGGTAAATGGGAGGAGTGCCGTACCGGCGGCGTCTATCTGATCGACACCCCGGGCCTGAACGAGGTCCGGGGAGATGAACGCGAGCGTCTCGCGCATGAGGTAGCCGCCCGCTCGGACCTGGTACTCTTCGTGGTGGACGGGGATCTTACGGAGACCGAGATCCGGGCCCTGCGTGTCCTGGTGGGGGACCAGCGACCCATTATCCTGGTATTCAACAAGATCGATCGCTATACCAGAGATGAACGGGAGCAACTCCTGGCCTCCCTGATCTTGCACACCCATGGCTACGTCGACGCCGACAACATCGTCTGCGTCAGCGCCCGGCCCGCGGAGCAGCTGGTCGTCCTGGTGGATGCAGCCGACAACGAAACCGAGACCCTGCGCCGGAGCGAGCCGGACATGGAGGCCCTGAAACATCGCCTGTGGGAGCTCCTCGAGGCGGAAGGAGAGACCCTGGCGGCGCTCAACGCCTCACTCTTCGCCGGCGACCTGACCGACAAGGTAGGAAAGCGTATTTTGGAGGTCAAGCACGAGCTGGGGGCCCGCTTGATTCGGACCTACTGCATCACCAAGGGCATCTCGGTGGCACTCAACCCCATTCCGGTGGTAGACCTCCTGGCCGCCGCCGCCGTCGATGCGGGCATGGTGGTACACCTATCCAGGCTCTACGGACTGGCACTCTCGAAGACCGAGGCCGGGACCCTGGTCAAGACCATCACTACCCAGATGGCGTTGTTGATGGGGACCGTGTGGGGGATTAACCTCCTGTCCTCCGCCCTCAAGCTGGGTACCGGTGGCCTGTCCACCCTGGTGACCGGCACCGCTCAGGGCGCCGTCGCTTATTATGCTACCTATTTGGTTGGGCAGGCGGCGGAGGCCTATCTAGCCCGCGGAAAATCCTGGGGGGAGACGGGACCCAAGCTGGTCATCCGCGATATTCTCGACGGCATCGATCGCGATTCCATCCTGGCTCAGGCCAAATCGGATATCGCCGGCAGGCTAAAATCCGCCTGAACGGTAAAAAAACCACGAATGGACACGAATCGACTTCGCGTGCATTCGATGAATGAATATCAAGGCGAAGAACAAGGTCTGCAGAAAACGGCCCACGGGGTCAGTAGTGCATATAGTAGATGTAGTGAAAGAACAGCGGCGCGGTGAAGGTGAGGCTGTCCACCCGGTCGAGAATCCCGCCGTGGCCCGGCAGGATCGACCCACTGTCCTTGATGCCCAGGTCCCGCTTGAGGGCGGACATCACCACGTCGCCCACGAAACCACCGAAAGAAATTGTCGATACAATGGGTTGTCTGTGTATTGTTCGGGTGTTCGCAG
>Ga0126334_10000480_pt1 | contig 11846 bp, 13 predicted proteins | sample InaspJWI49metaG_FD_94491 | JGI IMG/M metagenome (GOLD analysis project Ga0126334, IMG submission 94491) | Marine gutless worms symbiont microbial communities from Oahu, Hawaii - Inanidrilus sp. 2 OAHU.JWI-49 metaG | ecosystem: Host-associated > Annelida > Digestive system > Unclassified...
AGACTGACTGCGTCCAGTTTGAATTCTTTCGAATATTTCTTTCTCGTTGTCATTAATCGTTACCTCAGTTAAGTTTCATTATCTCTTAACTGGGTGGTATCAATCTATTGGACCATGTCAACGAGTACTCGACCCCGAGGCCGCAAGGGTGCGCGACATCGGCATAGCGGTTGCGTATGCCTTCTGCCGGCAACCGGTAGGCCCGGATGCCATACCGGGTATCGGCGTCATTGATCCGCGGGCAATCATCATTCATGTTCGAGACAATCTCGCTTGGGACGACAGACAAATCATACAAGCCGCAGCGAATAAATCGACATTTTTCAGAGCGGGTGACGCGCCGGCGGCATCGGCGTATTCTTGGCGATATAACAACACCAGCGGGAGGAACAAATATGAACCTGGAACGCGTCGTTTTTGGGTTTGTTATTATTCTGGCACTAACCTTCACCTTCGCCTTCGTCATGGGCGACATCGACAATGCCAGCCACCACAACGTCTGGATGTTGACGATCGCGATCCTGATTAACCTGATCGCCACCGGGCTCAAGCTCGGTGACCGTTCTCAGGTGGGCGCGCTGCTGCTGGCGAGTAGCCTGGTGGTCGACGTATTACTGATCGCCGCGCGCGTGGTCTGGATCGTCGCCGAAAACGAAACCGCCGCGGGACCGGGGCCGGAATCCATGGCCAACATCGTCTCGCTCGCCGGCGGCGCCCTAATCGCAAGCCTCGTCACGGTTATCATCATCGTCGGCGATACGCTGCTTTCACGCCGCTAGGACAACGTTATGGCAAGTACTTCCGATCTCGACCGGGTATCCATGGTCGTGCTGCGCTATATGCGTGGGCCGATTTTTGCGCTCATCGTGGTTTACGCCATCGGCATTACCGGCATGGCCCTGATACCGGGACAGGATGCCGACGGTAATATCGCTTACATGAGCCTGTTTCACGCGTTTTATTTTTTCACCTATACCGCCACCACCACCGGTTTCGGCGAAATACCGAACGAGTTTACCGACCCCCAACGCCTGTGGGCCATCGTCTGTATCTACCTGGGCGTGATTGCCTGGCTCTACGCCATCGGCTCAATATTCCGCCTGGCACAGAATCCCCACTTTTTAATGGCGCTTAGCGAACATCGTTTCGCGCGCTCCGTGCGTCGCATTCAACAACCTTTTTTCATCGTCTGCGGGTTCGGCGATACCGGCAGCCTGCTGGCGCGAGGTTTAAGCGATCACTGGTTGCGCGGCGTCATTATCGACACCGATCCGGAGCGCATCAAGGCGCTGCGGTTACGCGATTATCATCTCGATATGCCGGGACTGTGCGCCGATCCGACGGTGCCGAAACACTTAATCGACGCCGGGGTGCGTATGCCCAATTGCCGCGGACTGGTTATTCTGACGGTCAACGAGGAGATTAACGCGCGCATCTCGACCATGACCCGCCTGCTGAATCCGGGGCTCCATATACTGTGTCGTTCAAGCTCGAAACAACATATCGAACACCTGAATTCACTCGGCAATATCACCATCATCAACCCCTTCGAAATTTTTGCCCAGTTGTTGAGCATGGCGATTACCGCACCGCGGCTGCACAACCTGAACTCCTGCCTGGTGCGCAGCCCGGGAATTAAACTCGGCCAGCCGATCGCGGTGCCGACCGGCAACTGGATTATCTGCGGTTATGGCCGTATGGGCCGCTGGATGTATCGATACTTCGTGCAGCATGGCATCAATCCGGTCATCATCGATCCGCAAGCCGACAAGATCGAAGGCGCGGCGCGCATCATCAACGATCACGCCAACCGTGCCTCGCTGCAGGCCGCCGGAATCGAGCAGGCTGCGGGGGTGGTGGCCGGCACCGATAGCGATCACGTCAATCTCGGTATTTTAATGAGCGTGGAGGCATTGAATCCCGACGCATTTACCATTGTGCGCCAGAACAACCACGACAACCAGATCGCCTTCGACGCGACCGAGGCCAACCTGGTGCTGCAATCCAGCCTGACTACGGCAAGGCGGGTACTCAAGCACCTGATCTCGCCGCAGGTACAGATTTTCATCGATTACCTGCGCGAACAGGGCGAAGATATCTGTCAGCAGACGGTGGATCGATTGAAATTGCTGATCGGCGAAAGTCCGCCCCATCTATGGCAGGTAGCTTTGCGTACGGCACAAGCCTCGGCGGTTATGGAACACCTGCAACAGGGATTACCGCTGTCGTTGGGCGAACTCAAACGCGATCCGCACAACCTCGAGGGTTCGCTGCCCTGCATGCCGTTATCGATCGCACGCCACGGGCAGCGGATTATGCTGCCGCGGGATAGCGAAGTCTTGCAGGCAGGTGATGAACTATTGTTCTGCGGCACCGAAACCGGTGAGCGCTTGCTGGCCGCATCGATGAACAACGGCTATACGCTCGATTATCTGATTAGCGGGGTCGATAAACCCCGAGGGGTCATTTTTCAGTGGCTGGCGCGACACGGACGTGATCCGGCCATAACTTCCTGAGCGACTTGTTAGCGGTGCAAAGCACCTCTGATGGACTGTGTCTGCGAAAAATAAAGTCAGTGGCAACCCGGGATTGCTGCTGGGCGGTTCAGCGTCTAATGGCGCTGCCGATGTGGTCTGTCCAGGCGGTACGAATGCGTTATATTGCGGGGCAGCCGAATCCCTCGGCGCATTACTTATACTGGAACTTGAATGAGCCTGACACAAGAATTGATCACCCTGATCCGCAACAAGCCGATTTCCTCCGCCGATCTCGAGCAGGCCGCCCTGTTGTCGCTGGATGCCGTGGCGACTGCCTATGCCGGCAGCGCTACGCCGGTCGGTAAGATCCTACGCGACTGGGCAGGAGTCGCCGAGCTCGACCTTAAACGCAGGGCACTGTTGATGAGCGCACTGACCCATATCACCGAGACCGACGACTTGCACCGTGCCTCGGTGACCCATCCCGGCTGCGTCGTGCTACCGACGGTGCTGGCGCTAGGAGAAAAAACCGGCGCCAATGGCGCACAGATGCTGCGGGCAATTTTGCATGGCTTCGAGGCAATGTGCCGAATCGGCGCCGCGGTGGGACCGGCGCATTACCGGATCTGGCACAACACTTCAACCTGCGGGCCGTTCGGTTCGGCGATGGCGGCCGCCAACCTGCTCGGCTTGAATGACTCACAGGCTAGCAATGCGCTGGGCAATGCCGGCACCCAATCCGGCGGCCTGTGGCAGTTCATGGAAAGCGGCGCAATGAGCAAGCATTTGCATGCGGGCCGCGCCTGCGAATCAGGCTGGCTGGCAGCGGAACTGGCGGCGGTCGGGTTTACCGGTTCCGCCGAAATCCTGGAAGGCAAAAAGGGATTCTTCGCCGCCACCTGCCCCGACCCGGCGCCGCAAAACATCCTGCGGCAGGCCGAGGAGAAATGGCAGCTAGCGCTGACATCGATCAAGCCCTGGCCATCGTGCCGGCATACGCATCCGATCATCGACTGCGCGCTCGAAATCCACGGGTTACTGGACGGAAAACGGGCGCGCGAGATCGCTATCAAAACCTACCAGGCGGTACTCGATGTCTGCGATTGTCCGCACCCGGAAACCGAGTATCAGGCCAAGTTTTCACTCCACCATACGGCCGCCATCGCCCTCACCGACGGCCATGTCGGAATGAATTCCTTCGATGCCGACGCGCGCCGGCGCAGCGCAACCCTGCGCCATGCCACCCGCGTAAGCAGCGTCGACCCCTATGCTTCGAATTACCCGGTTTCCTGGGGCGCCGAGGTGACTGCGATTGCTGAAACAGGCGACAGCTTCAAGGTCTCGCGCAAAGATTGCAAGGGCGACCCGGAACTGGCGCTGGATCGCGACGAGATGCGCGCCAAGGCGATGGGGCTGTTGCAATATGGCGGACTCGACCCGGAGCGCGCAACGGTTCTCTGTGACGAGATACTAACCATGCCCACAACTCTCGGCACACCCCCGATATTCAGTGACTTCATGCGTCACCTTGGTGGCGCCTGATTCGGATTCGACCCCTTGACGTTAACCGATTCGTGAACGACGCCGAATTTCTGGTTCCAAGTTAGTTGTCTGTCATGCGGCCTGTTCTTATGAGATCCGACTCCCGGCGCGCTCGTGCAGATAATACAATACGATCTTGGTTACTCTTTCGGTCGAACCGGTGGCAATCGCCAGCGTCAACTGGTAGGTAAATATCGAGGGTAATAAAATAGTGTCCAGCGAGCCGGTTACGCGCCATGAAATCGCCTTGGCGAAACGTCTAGCAGGCCGCTCGCCGGTAGCGCTAGCAATGGGGGCTCGATCATCGATAAGCTGTTAGCTGTTCCATCGTTTTTGCCTCCCCAAAATCAGGCCACGAGCGGTTGATATCCGGCCTGCAACACACCGCGGTGGTCGAGATAGGCCAACAACTGGTTGACCGCCTGGGTGACCGATAAACGGGCGGAATCAAGGCGCAGCTCCGGTTGTTGCGGCGCTTCATAGGGGCTGTCTATACCGGTGAATTTTCTGATCTCGCCACGCTCCGCCATGGCATAAAAACCCTTGGGATCGCGTTCCCTGCAAACCTCGAGCGGTGTGTCGACGAACACTTCGATAAAACCGCCGGCGGGTAATATATCGCGCACCAACCGCCGGTCATCGTGGAATGGAGATATGAAAGCAGCGAGGGTAATAAGCCCGGCGTCCGACATCAAGTTGGCGACTTCGCCGACGCGACGGATATTTTCTTTACGGTCTTCATCGCTGAATCCCAGATCCCGGCATAAACCGTGGCGGACATTATCGCCATCCAGCAAATAGGTATGGTAACCCTGCTGTGTCAGGATATGTTCCAGTGCGCCGGCGATGGTGGATTTGCCGGAGGCGCTCAACCCGGTAAACCAGATTACCAGCGGCTGCTGGGATTTTTGTTGCGCGCGGGTTTGCTGTGTTACTGAGTGGCTGTGCCAGATTATATTTTCAGACATGATATTTCCGGTTGGATAAGGTAAAAGCTTAGGCCGTTATTCGTGCAAACCGCATTCCCGTTTCAGGCCGAAGAATCGAGTCTGTTCTTCGCTCGAACCCGGAGTTAGCGGCTGGCTGGTGTGATGATCGCCTACCGACAGGTAGCCCTCGTTCCATAACGGGTGATAGGGCAGCTTATGCCGGCTCAGGTAACGATGGATGTCGTGGTTGCTCCAGTCGATTATCGGATGAATCTTGAAGCGTCCCTGTTGCCGGCGTAACACCGACAGGTCGCGACGACTTTTGGATTGCTGCCGGCGTAAACCGGCATACCAGCCATCGACCTTGAGTTCATTCAGTGCCCGGTTAAACGGTTCTACTTTGTTCAGGCGATTGTAGTGTTCGATGCCTTCCAGTCCCTGTTGCCACAATTTTCCATAGCGCGACTCTTGCCACGCCGGGGATAATCCGGAACGATAGACATGCAGATTCAGGTCGAATCGTTGCGCCAGTTCATCGATGAACAGGTAGGTTTCCTCGAACAGGTAGCCGGTATCGACCAGAATCACCGGAATCTCCGGCCTGACGGATGTCACCAGGTGCAGCATGACCGCACTCTGGATACCGAAACTGGACGCTAAAACCTGATTCTCCGGCAGCTGTTCGATTGCCCAGTGGATGCGCTGTGCAGCAGAAAGTTTCTCCAGGTAGCGGTTAATTTGCTCCAGGGCCGGAAGAGAGTCCTGCCGTATCGATTCGGCCAAATGCAAGTCAGCCATGATGGACTGCCTGCCCGTTAACCGGGGCCGGTTGCAAGCCGCTGCGGATACCGCCCGGGACCGGCGTTAAAATCGAAGGCCATTTTTCAATAGCGGATGGAATAAAATGGGGTAAGGGCAAATCCCCGAACGGAATATTCCGGCGCCGGTTACCATGCCAGGCAAATTTATTATTGACCGATACCCGACCCGTATTTGTGTAGCTATACATAGACTGCACTCCTAAAATAAAACGACAAACAATCAGAGAATCCTCTGACGAGAGATTTTTCAGGGGAGCGTTTTTATAGGGAGATTAGAGCTGGGTAAGGATATGCATCGATCTCAGCACAGGACAACGCTCCCCGGAGTACAGGCACAGCAGCAGCACATCGGTTTGGCGTTTCGAATGTTGAATAGACTCGGTTGCATATGGGCGCGACGATATCAAAAGGAAATATTCCGTGCAAGACAAATTATCGATTATTTTTATACCTAAATAAATCAATCGAATGGTTATCCCGAACGATACAGCGACACTCGCCTTGTCGGAGTAATTGTTATTTATATTTCGATAATTCTAGTAATATAGTTGACAGTCGTCGGCAACTAACTTAAGATCGTGCTCATGAAATTGGATACCGCCGCCAACATACTCGCAAAGATCGGCAATCCGACGCGCCTCAAGATCGTGCGCCTGCTAGTACGCACCGGTGAAGCGGGCCTGCCCGTCGGCACGATCCAGAAGAAACTGAATATCCCGGGCTCGACCCTGACGCATCACATTAGCCATTTGAAATCCGCGGGCGTTATCCGCCAGCAACGCCGGCAGGCGACGTTGATCTGCACCCTAGAATTCGACGTACTGCGCGGTGTGGTCGACTACCTGACCGAAGAGTGTTGCGCCGATGCAGCCGCCACGGACGATGCCGCCTGATTTTTTAATTTTGATATTTCGAGATTACTAGAAATATGAATACACTCGCCCACTCCCAAAATCGCTACCACCATTTACTGCTGTACCTCGGATCGATCGTCAAGGATCGCGTCTTTACGACAATAACGTTGATGCTGGCTTTGCTCGCAGCCTTAGATTTTCCGCAACTTGCGCCAAGCATTGGCTTCACGCTCGAAGCCCTATGGGAAATGTTACCGTTTTTCGCCTTGGCCATCGGTATCGCCGCCTACGCCAAGGCAAGCAGCGCAGACAGTTTGATTGCCATGGCGTTTAGCGGTAATCCGGTGCGCGCGACGCTGCTGGCCGCGCTGGTCGGAGCGATCTCGCCGTTTTGTTCCTGTGGCGTCATTCCCCTGATTGCCGCTATGCTGGGCGCCGGAGTGCCGCTGGCGCCGGTGATGGCATTTTGGATCGCCTCGCCAATCATGGACCCTGAAATGTTTGTGCTTACCGTCGCCGGAATCGGCTTTGGTTTCGCGTCAGCCAAAACCGTTGCGGCGATGGCAATGGGAATGCTGGCCGGCTTATCGATCCTGGTTATTCAGCGCTACGGTGGTCTCGAATCGCCGCTACGTGCCGGACTGGGCGGCGCTTGCGACAATGGCTGCACCTCGCCCAACCAACCACCGGTACAGTGGAAATTTTGGCGACAGGCCGAGCGCATCAAAGCCTTTAACGCCGAAGCACTCGCCATCGGTGTATTCCTCGGAAAATGGCTGACACTCGCATTTTTCCTCGAAAGCTTGATGCTGGCCTATGTATCATCGGACTGGATCGCCGGCTACGTCGGTGCCGATAATCCCTTTGCGATCCCGATGGCGGCAATCGTCGGCGCGCCTTCCTACCTGAACGGCTATGCCGCGATTCCATTGATTTCAGGTTTGATCGAAATCGGCATGACACCGGGCGCGGCGATGGCCTTCGCCACGGCCGGGGCGGTGTCTTCGATCCCGGCGGCGATCGCGGTCTGGGCGCTAGTCAAGAAAGGGGTGTTTATCCTCTACCTGGCACTGGGTCTCAGCGGCGCAACCCTCGCGGGCTTCGCCTACCAGTTTTCAGTGGGGATTATCTAGTAACTCATAGATTGGGGTCAGAGTAAAAACTAGCTAAGGCTAGTTTTTACTCTGACCCCAACTTACGCCGAGTTCATTTTCATGACGACCTTGCAGGCTTCGCCGGCGTTCAGTTTGGTAAAGCCGGTTTCGAACTCGTCGAAATCGATATGGTGAGTAATCACCGCGCTCACATCAAGCCCGCTGCCGAGCATCGCTACCATCTTGTGCCAAGTTTCAAACATTTCGCGGCCGTAAATGCCTTTGAGGCTAATGCCCTTGAAAATTGCCTGGTTCAAATTGACCCGTGGAATATTCGGGTAAATGCCGAGCAAAGCGATCTTGCCGCCATGGTTGATGATGTCGATCAAGTCATGCAAGGCGTTTTCATTGCCCGACATCTCCAGTCCGACATCGAACCCCTCGAGCATACCGAGTTCGTCCATGACGGTGTGCAAATCTTCCTGATCGGCCTTGACGATGCGCGTCGCCCCGAACTGAGCGACCATGGCGAGGCGTTTTTCGTTGACGTCGGTGATCACCACGTGACGCGCGCCGACATGGCGCGCCACCGCGGTCGCCATTAATCCGATCGGGCCGGCACCGGTGATCAGCACGTCTTCACCGACCAGGTCGAAGGATAGCGCGGTATGCACGGCATTGCCGAGTGGATCGAGAATGGAAGCGATATCGTCGCTGATTTCCGGCGGAATTTTGTAGGCATTTTGCGCCGGAATACAAACGTACTCGGCAAACGCGCCCGGGCGATTGACCCCGACACCACGGGTATCGCGGCACAGATGTCCGCGCCCGGCGCGACAATTGCGGCACTCGCCACACATGATATGCCCTTCTCCCGATACCCGGTCACCGACCTTGGCCGAATGCACCAGTTCGCCAATCGCTTCGATCACTCCGATGTACTCGTGGCCCACGGTCATCGGCACCGGCACATGTTCCTGTGCCCATTGATCCCAGTTATAGATATGTAAATCGGTGCCGCAGATCGCGACCTCGTTGACCCTGATCAAAACGTCTTCGGGCCCGGGCTCGGGTTTCGGCACGTCCTGCATCCACAGGCCGGGTTTATCATGGGCTTTTACCAGGGCTTTCATGTCGGGCTCCTAGGAAATGAGATTCAGCTGTCTGCCGACGGCGACAAACGCGTCAACGGCGCGATCGAGTTGCGCGCGCTCGTGGGCGGCGCTCATCTGGGTGCGTACGCGCGCCATCCCCTGCGGCACGACCGGAAACGAAAAAGCGGTAACATATACGCCGTGCTGCATCAGCTCGCTCGCCAGGCGTTGCGCCAGGACCGCGTCGCCGGTCATGATCGGTACGATCGGGTGACTACCGGGAATCACGTCAAAACCGGCCGCGCCGATTTGCTCGCGAAAGTAACTGGTGTTGTCGGCGAGCCGCTGGCGCAGCGCGGCACTTTGCTGCAACAGGTCGAGCGCCGTCAGGGTCGCGTTGACGATGCTCGGTGCGAGACTGTTGGAAAACAGATAAGGCCGGGCGCGTTGCCGCAACATATCGATGAGCGCTTGCGGCGCAGTAATATAGCCGCCGCTGGCGCCCCCGAGCGCCTTGCCGAAAGTGCCGCTGGTTATATGCACCCGACCCTCGACGCCGTGCAACTCGGGTGTGCCGGCGCCGCGCTCGCCGATAAAGCCGATGGCGTGGCTGTCGTCGACCATGACCAGAGCGTCATGCGCCTCGGCGAGATCGCATATCGCCGGCAGGTTGGCATAGGTGCCATCCATCGAAAAAACCCCGTCGGTTACCACCAGACGGAAACGAGCGCCCCGGGCCGCGATCAGTTTCGCCTCGAGCTGCTCCATGTCGTTATTGGCATAACGATGGCGCTGCGCCTTACATAACCGAATACCGTCGATGATCGAGGCATGGTTGAGGCTGTCGGAGATAACCGCGTCGTTGGCGTCGAGCAAAACTTCGAAGATACCGCCATTGGCGTCGAAGCAGGATGAAAACAGGATGGCGTCGTCCATGCCGACGAAATCGGCGATCTGGCGCTCGAGCGTTTTGTGAATGTCCTGGGTGCCACAGATGAAACGTACCGAAGCCATGCCGAAGCCGTGGCTGTCCAGTCCCTGGCGCGCGGCCTCGACCATCGCCGGATGATTCGCCAGACCGAGATAATTATTGGCACAGAGATTGATCAAGTCCTGCGCCCAACTCTGCGCTTTTACGCTGGCGCCCTGGGCCGACTCCAACGGGCGTTCCTGTTTGTAAAGGCCCTGTTGCCGGATATCCTCCAGCTGCGATTCCAGGTGATTGACGAGTTTGTTTGACATAGAGCGGCACCCCACACGACAGGAAATCAAATATATCTCAATTTCGGTATCGATACGGGGGTTTTAGTGCTGTTTTTTCGCCACTAGGCGTTGCGCCCACAGGTAGAGACAGAGGCCCAGGATTACAATCAGCGTCAATCCGGGTAAAACCATCCGGTAACCGCCCCAGGACCAGCCCAGCGATCCCAGAAACGGCGCCGACGCCGATCCGGCCAGATATACCAGTGCGAGCGCGCCCGATTTCGCCCCGAACTGGCGCTCACCGAGCAGTTCGCGGGCTATCACCGGACGGATGATGCTGACCATGCCGTAAGCGCCGCCGAAGAGGATGACGAAACCGATCAACAACACCGGCGTCGCGGCGGCGCCGATCAACAACAGGATCGAGACCGCCAGCAGCACGAAACAGGCAGTCGCGATGCCGTGGTTGGAAACATGCGGTTCGGACGCCATCATCGCGAGCCGGCCGGCCACCTGCATCGGCCCGATAAACGAGATAACGATAACCGCAACCTCGGGATGGAGCGCACGTTCGTCGAGGATGGGCAATAAATGATGCAGTGTGATGCCGTGCGCAATCGCGCCCAAACCGAAACTGAGGGCCAGACACCAGAATACCGGGCCACGCAGGAATGAGCTTTCCGCCAGCGATAAATGTGGATTTTGGCGATGCCGATGCGTTCCCGCCCGCTCGATGGCGTTGGCACCCAACCACATCAAAGGCGCGACCACCAGGATTGCGGTAGCGCCAAAAAACATGACCGCCGAGCGCCAACCCAGAGCGCCGGCGATGCTATGCGCTACCGGAAAACTGACGGTGCCGGCAAACCCGGCCATTAGCGTGACGAAAATAATCGACCGCTTGGCCCGCTCGCCGCGCGCCCGGGTTAGCAGCGCGAAACAGGGTTCGTACAGACTGCCCGACATGCAAACTCCAATCAATCACCAGATCGAGTAAAACTGCCAGCGGTACTCGACCTGGGTCAGCAACATCAGGCAACAGCCGCCGAGCACCGCGGCGGCGGTCATCATCGATGCGCCCCGGCCGGCGTCGATCAGGCGTCCATACAGCGGTGAGCAAAACGCCGAGACAAATACCGCCAGCGTAATGGCGGCGGTCAAATCGGCGCGACTCCAGCCCAGCGCCTGTTCCCAGTGCAGCAACAAAGCCGGGAAGCTATAGTAAATACAGGCCCAGATCAGCGTCTGCGCAATAGCCAACATTACAATCGGTCGGTCTTGCATGCGGTTTCCAATTTCGTCCTGCGGTTTGGGGCGAATTCTCCGAAACGTCGAACGCGCTTCTTGCTGCCGTCGACTTTACCACGAGAGACCGCTGGATCGGTTAGTCGATGAGCACTCCGATCGTCGCCGACAAGCGACCGCGGGTCCAATCGGTTAACCAGTTAGCTTGAAACCGGCCAGTCCCGGTTTATACTCATTGAGTCAATTTTAAAAAGAGAATGACATTTTGGCAGAATTGCATTTGCTGGTAGACGACGTGGTAATGACGAGCTTCCCACTCAACAAAGCCACCATAACCATAGGCCGATCCCCTGATAACGACATTGTTATCGACGAGGATTCCGTCAGTACCGAGCACGCGCGCGTGGATTTGATCCCGAACCAGATGATGGATGGATTAGCCTGAATATTTCACCAATAAAAAAGGCAAACCCGTAATAGTTCGATAAAATTCAGTTGCTTAAATTGTAGTAGTTCAGACCCGATCTGACAGTTACCGATTCTGACGAAGCGACTGTCAGGTCAAATTCAATTCAGTAATTTTTCCT
>Ga0126334_10000486_pt1 | contig 11779 bp, 13 predicted proteins | sample InaspJWI49metaG_FD_94491 | JGI IMG/M metagenome (GOLD analysis project Ga0126334, IMG submission 94491) | Marine gutless worms symbiont microbial communities from Oahu, Hawaii - Inanidrilus sp. 2 OAHU.JWI-49 metaG | ecosystem: Host-associated > Annelida > Digestive system > Unclassified...
AAGAGAGACTTGTTGTGTACAGTTTGTCACGGGCAAACCTTGTTCGTAATTCAATTTAAGCAACTGAATTTTATCGAACTATTACGGGTTTGCCCTTTTTATTGGTGAAATATTCAGGCTAACATCGGTCCGCTGAATCGAAACGGTCGATCTTGCCTGTCTTTATCCATAAAGTGCATTGCGGCAGTCCCTATGATTGCAGTGCCCTAAAACTACGGCCTGATCAAGGCCAAACCCCTGTCACAGGTTTTACACCGAACCGGCTTGATCTTGGTTTTGCCGGGGTTAACCCGGTTTTTATTAATCCTGTCGGTCAGCACCGGATCGAAAGTCTGGGCAGCCGGTTCGATCTTGGCCGGCTCGAAGGTAACAACCTTGATTTCCGGAAGCTGACTACTCGACAAAGTTGTCTCGCCGGCGACTGAAGCCGTCGGGGCCAGGTTAACGACGCGTGCCTTTTTGATCAGTTCCTTTTTAATCTTCGAATTGTCAGTCGCCGCCGGTGCAAAATTTCGGGTATTACTAATCGAGGAAGGAATCGACAGGATTAGCGTATCGTTCACCACCTGTCGATCGGAATTCGAACCAAAGCTGGTTCGTGGATCGATGGCCTCGACGCCATCGAAATTCACCTTGGGACCGCGGCTGCCGAATTGCCGCGCGGGCTTGATCGGCGTCCGCCCCAATCCAGCCACGCTGACGGGCCGGGCGGAGACCGCGCGGTCTGGCCGAGAGATGAAGTTCTTCGTAGGGGCGTCCCTCGGATTCAACACGGCACGCTTGGTCCGGTCGCGCTTAAATGCCGAACCTAGCTTACCGGCAGTTGCACCGTTCAAAGCGGCACTGACGCCGGCACTCGGAGCAGGCACTCTTAACTGCATAGCATCCGGCACCTTATCGACGGCATTGACCACGCCGCCGAGCGGATTGATTTGTACGATTTTACCGATATCGACCACGCTTTCGCCGGCTTTGGTTTTCACCCTGACCTTGCCGTCCAGCACATGATTGTGGGTCGTCGCGCGCGCCGATTTACCGACGCCGACGCCGGTGAGTACGTCACCCGACTGCACCGCTATTTCGGCGGCCGGCGTGGCCACGTCGATCTTGCCGCGCCGGTATCCCAGCTTGGTGACGGTGCGCATCAGCCCCTGGTCGAGGGAAACGGTAAACTTGCCGTTGACCGCGGGCTTCAACTCCAGTTGACCTCTATCCTTTAGTACCACGACTCCCTGTTCGAATATTCGCAGCTGCGCCATGGCTCCGTGCCCGGTGACCATTTTCTCGCCGGGCAACAAGACGTCACCCTTGATCAGCTTTCTGATTTTACCGGCGGGCGATACCGCCTTGACGTCGCCGATCCCGAACTGCAATCGCGGCAGGCCGTTGGCCGCTAGCGCGCCCGCCGAAAAAAACGCCGCCAGCAAAGCGCTCGCCAGCCTGAAACAGACCTTGGATTTTATGTTCATGTCTCACTCCAAGTTTTAGTTGAGCATCTATAATAAAGTCCTTTCTCAGCGATATCGAAATATCTTCCCTCGAAGTGTCAAACAGGGACAAATTCGATCTGGTTTCCGATAAAACCGCGGTTGCTCTGATCGAAACCGATTTACTCAAATCGAATACTACCCCACCGATGAGCGAAGTCTTTGAATCACTTCTCTCTTTGGCAAACAATAAATTGATGCCGTCATAGTCGTTTTCAGCGTAGGAAAGCAGTAAAAACCCGCTACTCCTGTCGCTAAACTGCATCTGCCCGGTAAAGCTGATCTCGACATAATCCTGGTTACCGTCGTCGCGCTCGTTCAAGTCGTCTTCATGACCGAAATCGAGCGCGACGCTGACTAGCTTGTCGCCCTGCTCACCCAGCACGCGCAGATAGCTGAGGCTGAGGCTGAGGTCGTCGTAATCGGAAACCTCGTCCTCATCGTCGTCGTGGCGGTACTGGGTATGTTTCAATACGACGCCGATCTGGGTGCGCTGCGCGATGGTATTGCGCCATTCCAGTTCGAGCGCGGCGCTGTCCTGGTAGGGATCGTCATCCAGCTTCAGGTAACCCGCGGCAAGCCCCGCGCGGTAGTCTTGATTGCCGGAGCTGCGCTGGTAGCCGCCGCGCAGGTCGACCAGCAGATAATCGAGGTCATCGCGGTCCCGATGAGCGCGATTGTACAGATCGCCGCCGACATAAAGGCTGTTGACCTCGCTGAAACGATGCACCAGATCGATGCCCGCGCTCAGGTTGCTGTACTCATCGTCGTCTTCCACGTCGGATTCGGGAAAGGTATAAAGACCGCTTGCGGTAGCGGGCGTGGACAGCGGATTTTCCGAAACGCCGCCGGTAACGTTGGAGTCCGCGCCGAGGGCCAGGGCGACATAACCCGAAGTAACGGTTTTCGCATCGGGTTCGCGGGCGGCGATCGCGTCCAAATACTGGCCCACGGTTTCGCGAATCCCGGCGGTCGGATTCATCGACAGCAGCATTTCGAATTCGCGCCGCGCGCCGTCGAAATCGCTGAGCACGAAATAGGCACGCGCCAGATGAAAGCGCGCGGTGTTGTTATCGGGATTTACCGCCAGCACGCGCTCCAGCGCCAGCGTGGACAGGCTCACGTGGCCGGCCTCGAGCGCCACGAAACCAAACAACAAGTCATAGGCTTCGTCACCCGACATATCGAATTCGAGCGGTTCGAGCAGTTCGAAGGCTTCGATATACTTGCCTTCGCTGACCAATTGATTAGCCTGCTCGAGCACCGACGCCGCCGCCATCTGGCTGAGCAGCGAGGCAACAAGCAAAATAGCGGTGCCCACAATCCTTTTCATAAATACCTCCAGCTTCGTTTAGAGTTGTTCTCGAAGCCGGTTCATAATCATATCAATACTCGCTTCCGGGGCGTCGCGACCGCGGAAATCGAGCCGATTCCCATGATTTAGCGGACCGACCAGGCGCCGAAAATCCAGAAACCGTCGATACGGACTGCATAAGAATGCGCAAGTTGATACTTCCTTTTGCGCCATACTAGCAGCTCGAAAATGATAATTCTTGCCTAAAATGGGACAAATAACTGTGAATTAGTCGTGAAAATCGGCGCAAAATGCCCGAACTATCGGTTTTTGACGTGGTCAGATTTTTATGTCACTTGCCTGTAAGCTCATCTTGGGCGCCAGCCTGATTGCGGCCGCATTAACCTCGGCCCACGCCGCCGTGGTGCATAAATGGGTCGATGCGGACGGTCTTACTCATTACTCGGACTCGGCGCCCGGCTCGAGCGTGCCGGTAACCCGAATCGAGCTGGCCGCCACAAAAGACACCACCCGGGAAGCAGGCTTCCATTCGATTGCCAATCAATGGCAACGCCTGCAGCGCGAGCGCTGGCGGCGCGATCGGATCGAACTGGAAAAAGCCCGGCTCGAAGCCGCAAACGTCGGCCCCGAGCCACGGGTCGTCTATGTCGAGCGCCCGGCCGCCAAGCGTTATCGGGCAGGCCGGCGCGGGCCCGCACACCGCAAAATCGGCCATTACCGCTCGGCGCGAATGTTCAAACATCGCTACCGCGACGGCGCCCATCGAAAAAAACCGCCTCAGCGCAACAACCTGGGTTATTTTCCACACCCCAAATAAAGCGACTCTCCGCTTCGCGGATCAGCGTAGTCCGCTGAGCTCAGGCGCGCAGATCGGAAATCAAGATTTGCCGCAAGCCGAGCAATCGGGGTTTTTCGGCAAGGTCACCGCGCGCCATTCCATCGCGTAGGCATCGAACAACAGTAGCCGATTCACCAGCGCCTCGCCGCGCCCGGCCAGAATCAGCAAGGCCTGTAACGCTTGCAATGTACCGATGACGCCGACGACCGGCCCTAGCACGCCTTCCAGTTCACAGGATTCCTCGGCGCCGTAGGCATGCGTATAAAGACACTGGTAGCAGGCGCTGTCGGCGCCAGGCTGATAATTCATGATCTGCCCTTCGAGTCGGATTGCGGCACCGGTTACCAGCGTGGTGGCGGTTTCGACGCAGCTCCGGTTTACGTCAAACCGGGTCGGGTAATTGTCGCTGCAGTCGAGCACGATATCGACCGAATCGACGACTTGCCGCAGCTCGTCGGCTTCCATCTGGTAGCCGATCACATCGACTTCGCAGTCCGGATTGAGCGCCTTGAGGGTTTGCCGCCCCGACTCGACCTTGTTTTCGCCGACCGCCTCGTTGCGATGAATAATCTGGCGCTGCAGGTTCGAGGTTTCGACGATATCGTAGTCGCTTAAGACCAGCTTGCCGACGCCGGCGGCGGCCAGATACATCGCTGCCGGGGATCCGAGTCCGCCGACGCCGACGATCAGCGCGCTGGCATCGAGTATGGCCTGCTGGCCCTTTTCACCGATTTGAGGCAAGCGAATATGACGCGCAAAGCGGTCTTTTTGCGCCGGTTTCATCCGCCGCCCTTGTGAAAATACTGATGAAAGCGATGCAGGAATTCGTCGCGCAGCGAAGACTCGGTATTGCCGAAATCGAACTTCACGTCGAGCACCGGCAGCTTGAACAAACCCAGTTTTCGCGGTGGCATTTCGCTGACTTTGACGTCCAGTTCGAAGGCGCAGGCCGCACGCGAAACCTGCCAGTGATGGCGCCCGATCTCGGTTGCATCGAAGTCGCTGCGGTCACCGCTGAAGGGTCCCAGTAAAACCTTGCCGAATTCATCGGCACCGTAACCCATTTCATATTCGACCAGGTTTGATTTCGAATAGCTGTCTGCCTTCATCCTGTGCGCGGGCCCGAATCAACCACCTGCGACCGGCGGCCAGATCGAAACCACGTCGCCTTCGATCAGTGCGCGATTGTCGCGATCGGCCCCACAATTGACGAACAACCCGTTGACCAACACCAGGTGCGCTTGATCTTCGGCGATGTTGTACTGCTTGATCAGGCGGCTCAGCGTAATGCCGTCTTCAACCTCAACCTCTCGTCTGAAACGACTCTTGCCGGGCGGCAGATATTTCATCAACGAGGCATAAAACTCGATGTTGATGTTCATACCGACTTACTGATGCGACAATTCCTGCGTGCAGGCAAGGTAGGCTTCCATGATCGCGGTCGGATCCTGCAGCAATCGGTCTTTCCAGTCGCCGAGATGTATTTTCGACTCGATCAACCCGCGCATTACCCCGACATGCTGGGTTTTACCGACGCTGCTGGCGCCGACCAAGTGATCGCCGTCGAACTGCAGATTGATGTACTGGAATTCGTCCGGGTTATAGAGTTCGGCGCTGTCACCGCCGTCGACACCCATCCACAGGCCGAAGGAACAGGAAATCAAACCCACCGTATCGAGCACGTTCATGTTGAGCGTGCCGTGGTGTTCGTCCCCCTGCCCCGCCATGTTGAGCGCCGCGATGCGCCCATGATCGGTTGCCGTTGGCTGAATCGCCTGCACTTCGAAATTACCGGTGGAAAAATCGACCCCCTGCGCCACGTCGCCGGCGGCATACACGTCGGGGTCGCTGGTCTGCATCCGCCGGTTTACCAAAACACCCTGGTCGATTTTGATATCGCTGTCGGCGATTAGATCGATATTCGCCTTGACCCCGGTCGCGGTGATGACCAGTGCTGCGCTCAACTTGCCGCCGTCGCTTAAGGTAACCTCCACTCCGCTCCCGGAATCGCTAATGGCGTCGACGCTGCAGGAAGTATGCACATCGATACCCTTATTTTTACACCAGGTTTCGAGCAAACCACCGGCCTTATCGTCGAGCATGCGCGGCACCATGCGGTTGCCGGTTTCGACCACCGCCAGATTCACGCCGCGCTTGACCAGTGCCTCGAGAATGATGCAACCGATAAAACCGGCGCCGATCAACACCACGTTGGATCCGGATTGCGCCAGTTCGATGATGTTGCGCGCATCCTCGAGCGTCCAGCAGGAATGCACCTGCGGCAAATCCAGCCCGGGTATCGGCGGGCTTATCGGATGTGAGCCGGTCGCCAACAACAACTTGTCGTAGCTGCGCTTGGCGCCATCGGCGAGAGTCACGGTTTTGCCGCCGGTGTCGATGCTATCGACCCGCTGCTGCAGTAGTTCGATGTTCAACTCTGCGAAATGCCGTTTTGGATCCCGCAGGTAAGTGCCGGATTCGTCGATGTCGTTAATCAGGTAGTAGGGAATCGCCATGCGCGAATAAGGCGGCTCGGGCTCATCCCCGATAATTGCGATATCCGCATCCGGATCGGCCTTGCGCAGCGTCTCGGCGGCGATCACACCGGCGGGACCCGCACCTACGATTAAATGTTGCATGAAGCGCACCTCTAAAAATAATCGTTATCCGCGAAAGCGGCTTCGGCTCCGTGCTCAAACCTCGATTAGCGGCAGGTAAACCGCGGATTTGCGCAGCGTGCTTTCAGGCGCTCGCGGGAAATCAATTTTCGGGCATTCTAATTTACCGCCCAAAATTTAGGTAATAATCCCCCGAGCGTCATCATTGGGTGCTCGGGGGATTGTTTCAGGTTAAAGCGAAAGCCGCTGGCGAGTTTCGTCAGGGATCTTACCGTCCGCGGTCCAACCTCTGGCCTCGTAATACTTGGGCAGCATTTCACCGAGCCGATTCACCTGGCCCTCGGTCGGCCCGGCCTTGATGACTTCTTTCAACAGCCGCTTGGGCAGCTTGTCGTCATCGGCGGTGAAACCGGCCGCCTCGTTGAACAGGCGCTCCATGTTCCAGATACGCTCGCCGGTTTCGAGACAGTTCTCGACGCTCCAGTCACCTTCGCAGGCGGCATCGATCTGCGGCGCAATATTATCCATGCCCCAGGCAAACGTCGTGAAGACACACAGTCCAGCCGAATCGACTAGCGCGGTTGCGTCTTGGAATGCCTTGACCAGTTCGGCCTTGCCGTCGGTATCGTTCATTTCGGTCTTGACCGGAATACCCAACACTTCGGAGGCAATGGTATATCCTCGCAGGTGGCAAGCACCCCGGTTCGAGGTTGCGTAGGCGAGACCGATACCTTGAATACCGCGCGGATCGTAGGCCGGGAACTCCTGGCCCTTGACCGTCATCGACAATTCCGGGCGCTTGTACTTTTCGCACAACCGTTTCGATCCGAGCCCCAAATCCTTGGCAAAGCCTTCGCCGGTGACGAACTGCTCGGTAATCGCGACGAATGCTTCCGCGCTACCGAACTTGAGTTCTATACCACCGGTTTCCTCGGTGGTAATAGTCCCGTCTTCGAACATTTCCATGGCCGCGGCCACGGTGGCACCATAGGTAATCGGATCCATGCCGTCTTCGTTGCACAGAAAGTTCACATAGGTCAGTGCATCGAGGTCGTCGACGCCGGTATCGGCGCCCAGCGCCCAGGCGGCTTCATACTCGAGGCCACCGGAATTACCCTGGTACTGCGGCTTGTCTTTGACCGAGAAATGGGTCGGATCGACGGTGGAGATGCGGCCGCAGGCGATGGTACAGCCGAAGCAGGCGCCATTGGTGGTCAGATTCGCCTTGCCGTCGCTTTTGCGCGGCTCGGCCATGGCTTCGGCGGAGATATTCTCGGCGCCCTCGAACCCGACATCACGCATATTGCGCGCCGGCAGAGCCCCGACGCCATTGATGACATTCATCAGCACTTGCGTGCCGAAGGCCGGCAGTCCCTGACCGGTGACCGCGTTTTCGGCCAGCGCCGCCTTGCCGTCGTTGGTCGCCGCGATGAAAGCCTCGGCATCGTTGACATTGCCGATACCGCCGGTGCCGCGCACCGCTACCGCCTTGAGGTTCTTCGACGCCATGACGGTACCGACCCCGGAACGGCCGGCGGCGCGATGCTTGTCATTCATAACCGCCGCATAGAGGCAGCCTTGTTCGGCGGTACGCCCGATGCAGGCGATCCGCAGCTGCGGATCCTGATGGGTGGCGCGCACGATATCGTCGGCTTCCCAGGCGGATTTTCCCCACAGGTGCTCGGCAGAGCGTAACTCCGCCTTGTCGTCCTGAATCAGCAGGTAAACCGGTTTGTCCGATTTACCCTCGAAAATGATCATATCGTAGCCGGCAAACTTCATTTCGGCGCCGAAAAACCCACCCGAATTGGAACAGGCGATGGCGCCGGTCAACGGGCTCTTGCAAATGACCGAGTAACGCCCGCCGGTGGAAGCCATGGTGCCGGTCAGCGGACCGGTGGCCATGATCAACTTATTGTCGGCGCCGAGCGCATCGCAATTCGGATCGACTTCTTCGGTCAGATATTTTGACGCCAGTCCGCGCTGGCCCAAGTATTGCGCCGCCCAATCCATGTTGAGCGCTTCGGAAGTACAGCTACCTTTAGAGAGATCTACCCTCAGAATTTTTCTTGTCCAGGACATGATTTGTTACCCCCATTCGTTAAGCGGTCGCTTCGGCCGACGGCAGGCTTTTGGCCGCCGAGGCCTGCATACGGTCATAACCGGTCCAGTCGGCGTCGACGTAGGTTATCGCATCGGTCGGACAGGCAGCCGCACATTGCGGGTCGCCGCCGCAAAGATCGCATTTGACCACTTTGCCGGTTGCCTGCGAGTAGTTGATGGTGCCGAACGGGCAAGCGATGGTGCAGACTTTGCAGCCGACACACTTGTCGTCGGAAACAACCTTGGCACCGGTCGTTATATCGACGCTGATCGCGTCTACCGGGCAGGCGCGCATGCACCAGGCTTCATCGCACTGCGTACAGGTATAGGGTGCAAACCTGCCCTCGTGATGAAAGGTGAAAACCTTGATATAGGAACGCGACGGGTTGAAGGTCCCGGTGTGCTCGTAAGAGCAGGCCATTTCGCACTGGAGACAGCCGGTACACTTACCCGGGTCGATGTTAAGGGACTTCTGCATTATATCCTCCGCTTGTGTCGTTATTATCAATCCCCCGGAATAAGGCTTTAAAATCCGGACGAAATACCTTAGAAACCGAACCCGATAAAATACCATTGTCGTCGGGGCATTTATAGCCCTATGACTAAATTTAATGCGGATTAGCGCGGAAATTCCCAGGTTCCGAAAAAAAAAACGCCCTGCCCCTACCATTTTTTGCAAGTCTGTGCCTCAATAGCTGCCCCGAAGTACAAAATTCGACCAGCATGAGTGACCAGATTGCATCCGAACCGAGCTGCGCAGACCCGTTCGATCCCGCTTCGATCAGTCTCGACGAGGCCTTGCGCCGCATCGCAGAGCGTGTGCAACCGGTACAAGCCTGCGAGCGCCTGCCGATTCGGGAATGCCTCGATCGAGTCAATAACGAGGTAGTGTCCTCTCCCAGCGACGTACCGCCACACGCTAATTCAGCGATGGACGGGTTCGCGTTGGCCGTTGCCAGCCTGCAGCAGGACGGCATCACCGAATTCGACCAGGTCGGCACCGCCTTTGCCGGCAATGCTTTCGAAGGTAGCGTGGCCGCGGGGCAATGCGTGCGCATCATGACCGGCGCGCTAATCCCGCCGGGCACGGACGCGGTTGTGATGCAAGAACAGGCCGAGGTGACGGCAGACGGCAAGGTGCGCATCGATGCCAATCATCGCGTCGGCGAAAACATTCGCGAGGCCGGCGAAGATATCAAGCAGGGTGCAGCCGTGATCGACGCGGGGGTACGTTTGAGTCCCGCCGATCTCGGGGTGCTGGCGTCACTCGGCATCGCGCAGCTCCAAGTAAAACGCAAGCCGGTAGTAGCTTTCTTTTCCACCGGGGACGAATTGATGCCGGTCGGCGAACCGCTCGAGCCGGGAAAAATTTACGACAGCAATCGCTATTGCCTACACGGTATGTTGTCGCGCATGGCGGTCGACATCATCGACCTGGGCGTGGTGCGCGACGAGCCTCAGGCGATGCGCGAGGTATTGGAGAATGCCGCCGCCAAGGCCGATCTGATCCTGAGCACCGGCGGCGTGTCGGTCGGCGAGGCCGATTTCATCAAACCGGCGCTCGAGCAAATCGGCAGCACCGAGTTCTGGAAAATCGCGATTAAACCGGGGCGGCCGTTAACCCTTGGCCAGATCGACGCCAGCATCTTCATCGGCCTGCCGGGCAATCCGGTCGCAGTGATGGTAACCTTCAGCCAGTTCGTCGTACCGGCGATCCAGGCGCTGGCCGGCACCCGGCCGACCAGGCCCAAATTGTTCAAGGCGCGCGCCCGCGACAGCCTGCGCAAAAAGCCCGGGCGTTACGAGTTTCAACGCGGCATCGCGACGCTGGACGAAACCGGTGAGTGGCGGGTCGGCAAGACCGGTAAACAGGGTTCGGGCATCCTCACTTCGATGAGCCGGGCCAACTGCTTCATCGTGTTGCCGGACGACAATGCCGGGGTCGAACCCGGCGACGAGGTTAGCGTCCAGTTCTTCGACTGGTCGCTGTAGCTCCATGGCCAATCTACTCTACTTCGCCAGCCTGGCGGAAGATCTCGGCCTCAAATCCGAGGCGCTCGAACTGCCCGCGGACTGCAATACCGTCGCCAACCTGGTCGAATTACTGCGCAGCCGTGGCGAACCCTTCGACAGCGCATTCAACGGCGATACCAGAATTCTTATCGCCATAAACCAGGAAGTGAGCGAACCCGCTGCAGATATTAGCGACGACGATGAAATCGCTTTTTTCCCCCCGGTGACCGGCGGTTGACAACCCGCTCGCATTGGCGTCGATTCGGTTACGGCTCAAAAGGCAGAATATGCTCGCAGACTTCTCGATACCTGGTAATTTCGGTATCACGGTTTGCCAGCGGTTTACTCAGTAGAAACCGGATCGAGTCTCGTTGATAGCGGCAAGCTTCCAGTTCGAGCTCCGCCCGTTCCGCTTGGTTCAGGGCTTCCCGGTTTATCAACTCCCGATATCGATCGGAATATCGAACCTCGGCTGGGTCGGAATCGCTCTGCGGCCTGTTCAACTGCCGAGTTGAGAATAGCAGGGCGACAAAGATCGCGAGCGCGACAATTGCGAACAAAGACTGTTTTTGAAATCCCGCTTCGAATTGCGCGAGCCGGCTGCGTGGTTTCACGTTTGTCCTCGGCCGGATTGATTTCGCAGGTCGGGAGACAGCTCATTAATTTGCCGGCGTAACAAAATCATCCTCCGCGAAACTTTCCGCTTTCAAGGGTTTACCCTTTTGCACCAGCAGCAACGGCGGACAGGTGTTCGCATCCGCGTATATCGTCACGCAATCGAGGCACTGGAAACATTCGTCGTAGGCGATTCGGCCCGAAGCTTCGATCGCATTGTACTGGCAACGCATTGCGCACAGCTGGCAGCGCGTGCCGCACTCCCGGCGCCGCGGAATCCAGTCCCGCAATCGCAGCAACCCACCGATCGCCATGAAAGCGCCGAGCGGGCAGACATAACGACAAAAACCACGAAATACGAACATACCGAGCAGCAACCATAGCAACGCGTAGGTCACGAAGTACCATTCGCGTACGAAATAAGTCGTCACCGTGGTCTTGAAAGGCTCGATCTCGATCCAGGTATCCAAGGCCGCCGGCGCAAACATCGTCATCGCCACCAACAGCGCCAGAATCAAGTACTTGATTTTTTTGAGCCATCGATCGGCGCCTCTACGGATGCGCAATTGCCGAACACCGAGCTTTTGCGCAATGAATCCGGTGAATTCTTGCATCGCGCCGTAAGGGCATAGCCAGCCGCAGAAAAAACCGCGACCCCAGTAAAGAAATGGAGACTGTTCAGAATTTTGTGTCAACGTAAAAACACTCGATCCATCAGATCACAGATCGAGTGCAGCATCAAGCCGGCCTTCAAAGAAGATGGCCAACTGCGATAGGGTCAGATTCCAAT
>Ga0126334_10000487_pt1 | contig 11747 bp, 6 predicted proteins | sample InaspJWI49metaG_FD_94491 | JGI IMG/M metagenome (GOLD analysis project Ga0126334, IMG submission 94491) | Marine gutless worms symbiont microbial communities from Oahu, Hawaii - Inanidrilus sp. 2 OAHU.JWI-49 metaG | ecosystem: Host-associated > Annelida > Digestive system > Unclassified | place...
AACAAACAGCGAAAGTAACAACAGTCAGGTTTTTGGCCCACCCGTAAAAGTCTAGAGCAAACCGGTCCGAGAATGTCTCCGCCTTGTGACGTATAGACTCACGCACGTGCAGCAGGGCCTACTTACGCACGCCCGGACGGACGGACAACCCGAAAACATCATGCCTTCGGCGGTCCCGCCTCATCGTGGGAATGGCGGAGGCATAGAAATCATTAGGGAACGAAAGTGTGCCGATACAGTTGGCACAGTGCTGGTTCCCCGGGCTGGCCATTTCTAATGCTAAGATGTTATAAATATATTTTTCAAATACACACATAGGGCCTACACACACCCGTTTAACGGCCCTTTGTCCGGTACTACCCGGTTGAGCCGGTACCAGAAAGGTAAAACCAATCTGGATTTTACTGAAGTAAGAGACAGTGAGTGGCAGTGGCATCAGCTGGGCCGTATGCAAGTCTGCACCTTGCTCCAGACAGATAACCACGCCAGCAACCCACCACTCAGTTTTTTACAGGCCGGATGCCCTTCCTGCCGCCCAACCAACAGTGTCAAAGCACTGAAGGGATGAGTACAAATATACAATGAACACATAAAACAAAAAAATGACTAAACTAAAACACAGTAAAGAAAGAAAGACTACATCTGAACTTTCTGCACAAAACATGACCACAGAGAATCCCTAATAATAGACAAACCCTCCCTCACATCACCCAGTCCGTATTTGGCTGCCAGTCCCAGCAATTCATATGCATGCTACATTAACAGATCGCTAAAAGTGAACGATATAAAAATAACGGACAAACAGATAACAGTGTACGAGCATATGGAAACTGACGGACTGAAAAATAACAAACTCTGAGATTTTGTTAACATTTGCCTCTCATTTTCGTGAGTTATTTTCAGGTCGTGCATTTTGAGCTGCTCCGTATTAATGGGTTCACACATTTTAAAGAGCGATCGCATAAAAAGACATGAACAAAAGCACACATCTTAATAACGATGACTTTCTAATAAAAATGTTATATAAAGACTCGTACTATAGTGATTTGTGTTAGATCTAATCGTTCACCATTTTTCTATTTCTCTTATTTGCATACTTGTATAATTTGTATGAGTTGCGTTTGTCAACTTCTAAATAAACGAATATATGATCACGATGAACTTCAACACTTTTGAACTATATAATTTTACTGACATAATAAAATGTTACAAATTTGTTATTACTGATTCACAGTGCTTTTTATTAGATTTGTCTCGTAATTAGTTGTGTTTTGTCAACTTTCTAGTAAACAAATGTCACAACAGTGGCAGATAAGGGTGTAAAGAAATGAATAAACAAAATAAAAAGTCTGTATAAACTAAAGTAATTCAACAAATTCTGACGAAATTGTTCGGTGACGTAACGATAACTAGATGTTTTGAACTTTATATATAAACACGATACGCATTTCTCAATCGCATTTAACGATCGCGGTTGAAGAAGTCATTTTCGAGCTGCGAACATCAGTAGCGTTACTGGCGTATAAATAACATCCACTCTTATAATTCACCGGTGGTGCTGGTGGCTTGCGCGCTCGGAACGGCGGCGATAGGTCGGCCGAAGCCAGTGCAAATTGCTCACAGTACCGAGTGCGTCTGTTGAGTCGTAAATTTCAGGCCTCGGGGAACGATATCGGCGAGAATTTTGACAGCTTGTTACCCGCTAGCTGCTAGCTCTCAGCGAAACCAGCGCTCAATCGCAACGCATTCCATACATCGCCGGTTTCCAATCATCTCTGCTGCTCCAGTAACTACTCTTCTAAATACACACGAATCTAAACGAAAGTGCACTAAGCGCCTACGAGATTTATGTCAAATTGCTACTATCAAGTTCACTATAAATTTCTAAGCATCGCGAATGATCATCGTAACAAACACATTGGCCTACAGAACGACTCTCGTTGCGGCGTATCGACGAGTGCATTCGTTTTATGTGATAGCATTTATTCACCTTATATGGTAGCATTCTGGCCTTATATTAAGTGACCAAAGTTATTTGGCAAAAAGCCGCATAGCCGCCACACACTTATCATTGTAGGCCTAATTACACCCACCTTTGCACTCACTCGGATTTGATCTTAAGCTGCAAAACCCCCCATAAAATCGCCCCTTTCCGTGGAAGTGGATCTATAACCCCCATTAAATACAAGATTCCTTGGGTCTCAGGTAAAACCTCTGAGTCCGAAGCCGTTAACTAAAGGATGCTGTAGGTCCGCAATGCTTGTTAGGACTATGTTAAATGATAGCAGCTATGGCCTAAATTCCGAAAATTGTGTACGTCACTACACATGCCAAGGTAACCTCACCAACAGCGAAATACAAGCTAACAGCTGCACGCTGCTGGCACAAAACACGAGATTCTATTTGTTGCACGATCCAACAGCCGATAATAGAGCAGTTTTCCTAGAAACTTGATCGGCTCATCTGCCGTCATCGCTTCCTTTAGCGACGGTCCGCGGTAGACAGCCGAAAGAGGCCGCATGCATGGGATCCAGGCTGATCCGTAGATACACCTGCGGGTCGTAGCGTCGCGCCCGGAGGCGATCGGTCGGTCGCCGGCTGGGGTCGGCGGTCACCTCAGCGGGCCTCGATCACCGAGGCGGAGACGCGGAGGTAGGCTGCAGCAGAGGCCATCTCTCTCCCGCAGATCAAGCTACGGCCGCGTGGGACCATGTTATACGATGCTAGGGCCAACTGCAGCATCGTGCGAGGAAAACGAATGAACTGTTAGTAGCGCGTTATGACAGAGCTTTATTTCACCACAAAAATGGTAGCAAAAAAACAGAATAGAAATAGGACTTAACTAAACATAACTAAACAAAATAAGAATAATTATAACAATTCACTGTCTTTGCAGTTCGTACATATTCCGAACACACTATATACAGCTTAGTTAGCTTATTCAAGTTAAACAAATGCAATAGGACTACAAATACAATCAATTATTGTTCGCGTCGACTGATGTGGCACACTTGGCGTTCAAGGCATGTTGCAAAACAATACTCATCCGCACATAGGCCTAGTCATTGCAGTCATTTACAACCATTACACATTTTGAAATTCAGTCGGTTGGCCGAAACCCTCAAGTAAAATTTGGATGGCGTTTTCGTTCAAAGCTGGCAATCATGCCATAAAGTGGTCCAAGGTTTCAGAAACAGACGGTTACCAAATCAGTAGTTGGCTTGTGTGGTGAAATTTCAAGGCCAAGACTTAAGAGATGTTTAAGAGGTCAAACGTGGTCAAATTGTACGGTTTGATTACTTTTACCTTTTAACCGACGCCGTTATATCAGCTGCTTACTCTCATTATTACGTTGTATACTCGGCAGCTGCCCGGTTGCATATCTCAAAAACCATGCACATAACTAAACTTTGCCGAATTTGCCGTGTACGGCGTAATGACTGCATATGGCCGTGTCTTAATTATCTTCTATAACGACACTGCAATTGTGCTATAGGCCTATGCAAGTTCGTTTTTGTGGATGACGTCACGTTATACTAAAATCAGTTCAAACCGAAAGCTTTTTTAAAATTATAATTAGGCCTATTAGACTACATCTAAAGTTTTTTTTTAACCCAGTGACGTGTTCTTAATTATCCAAGCCATCACAAGCACGTTGTGGTGTTATTATTTACAACAGTTAACCTCAATTTATCTCGTTAAAAAATAACACTGAGTGATGGTTCTCGAGAATAAGAGTAAATGCAAAGAAATTTGGTAAAGTTTTCGCAAAGTCAGTGGCCAGTAAAGTTTGTACATTATCCAAACGGTTTGTATCGATAAAACTGGTTAAAAATTCATTGTAGTTGGCATACACTACAGTGAGTTCACTTCTGTCTGAACTCAATTTCCTTCCTGTCTCCTGTCCGGTTTCTGCCCTTTTGTTGCAAGTTTATTCACACAGTGCATGCATCAGCAGATGTTTGGCAAACCACAAAAATTGCACTAAACTTATATTTGCTGCGAACACTTCTTCACTTCCATACACATGCCAATAATTTTGTTGACGAATCTCCGACTGAAAGCATATAGACCTATGAAACAAAACAGTTTTGCATGACGCACCATCGGAACAGTAACCTCAAGCAAGTTGCGAGTCGACTTTTGTTTTTACCCGTTTTATATCGTTTACTTTCTTTTACTATACTTTTACTCTGTTTTAGCTACTTTTACTTGCTTTTAACTTGTTATTTTTTTCTGATTTGGGCTCAGCACGGTAGATCAAGCTGGCGTCAGCTTTTCAGCGCGGACGTTAAATATTCCCTTTCGTGTCGTGGCATAACAGTTCAAATACGGATCGTTGTGCAGCAACATCATCAGAAATCAGTTAAGATCTTGTTATAACAACGGAACATCGAGATCAGGAGATTGCACCGATGAAAAACACAAAGGCAACGCAGGCGCTTTGAACATGCATGCGATGCTCCGTTCAGTAACTGTTAACTTGTCATAATGAAAAAGTGAACAATTTTTGTGCCCTTTTGTTGCAAGTTCATTCACACAAATGCCTGCTTATAAAAGTTATCAACACAAGCTGACAAAGTTATGATAGAACAAAGAAAAGGCATTCTGCCCAACGATGTTTGTTCTTAACGACTGTAGATCAGCGGAAATCTGTGGCATTGCAATATGCGCCCTCTCCATCTCATTTCTTTTCTTTTTCCATCCATTTCATCCAGCCAAAGTCCCCTGCTTCTTCCCACTCTTCTATTTTTTATTCTGCAGCTCTCATTTTATTTCTGTTTCCTGGGTTTCTTATAACGTGTTAACAATAATGGCATATTCAGTTACACAATCCACACCCTGACTGTCATTTGTCAATTGTGCGTTTATTTCTACTTCAACGCTGGCCGAAAGATGACACCAAAATTAAGTATAGTCCAGTAATAAAGTTCACGATTTGTGTTAACTTATGTGGTTGTTCACTTGTTGATACATGCTGATCATCCATCCGGCTGATGGTGTGAACCTGCTTTTTCCTTTGGCTCTTTATCTTATAAAATTTACAGTAAAATGATTAATCGTCACTGCCAGGTTCCTACTTCTACAGGGAGACGTGTAGTTTATCACTGAATGCAGCTATAGACATGGAAGTCTTACCTGTAGAGAAAGCATAACTTCTGTGTGGGCCTACTCGTTGGTTACATGTACAGCTGTATTCAATGGATCCTGTCTGCACCTTGCACATGTACTACTCAATGAACTCCGATGTCACGACTTGCACAGCACCAAAACGCAACGATTTAACTTTACTGAAGTAGGCCTAATGTTTCTACTCAGTCGTGTCTGTTGTCGCTCGATTGCGACGTCGCTATGGCCGCGCGTTGTCGACGTCGCTGACGATGACGACCTGCGCTAAGACTGACATTTCGTCGACGTCGTCGAGCACTGACGCTCGGCGTCTTCGTCGCTGCCGGCGCCGCCGCCAGCAGCCATTGGTCCTCGCGGTCGTAACGCCCGAGGCCCGTCCGACAGGCCGCACCCCTGTCGGCGGCGGCCTGGCGGCCCCGCGGCGCCGATCTATGGCTCGCCCGCGGCACCGGGGCCGCCTTGAGTGGCGGCCGCCGGCGACCAATCGCAGACGCCGCCGAGCCATTTCCGCCGCCGCGTCTCAGAAGCAGGCTGCAGGTGCGCGCTGCGGCGCCGACTGAACAACTAACTGGACATGCAGCGCGGACGTGATAGAGAGATAGAGGGCGGGCGCATGGGCTGCTGCTGCTGCTGCTGCATCGACGCCTGCTGCTGCAGAACTTGCCGTTCCCCATGCAACCAGTCAGCAATTTCTCCGCAGCGTGATTGAAGCTGGCGGCCGTAACGACGTTGCGCGCATATCAACACAGCTATTACTTTCTCTTCTCTCTGCACGTTGAGCTTGGTTTGGACGGACAGTTCACGTATTGGGGCTTAACAGCAACCCAGATCAATTTAGCCTCCTACTCTCAGAGGGATGGGAAATGAGTTCCCGCTAAGGGACAATATCACTTATCTTTGGTTGGCAAGGTAACCCTAGCGCTGGCCATACATTTCCTCATCTTGCTCGATGCATACACACTGCACAACCTGTCTAAAGTTTGTGACTGCATAATAATGCTACCACATTTTGTGGTGAAATAAAGCTGTGTAGTATTATTATAATAATAGAGGTTCGGCCCGCTGGACGGCCCCATAAACTTAACATAATATTATGTTGAAAAGTCTTATTTTAATGCATTTCGCAAGTTGTTGTGATGAAACATTTTACGCTCATTTCCCTGTTATACCAGAAAACCTTCACTCGCAGTCACACCAACCACTTTGGCACAAAGAACTCGACAAACAACCAAAATCCAAAACAGTTTTACGTCGATAGCCGAAAATGGGCATTTTTCATCCTGCGACTGCGAGCCTGTGGCCTGATATTGAACGATCTGAACACGATACTTGACCTAAAATGTGAACTACAGCATGCTAAACATCTAGCCAAAAGTTATTTTGTCCAGAAGAACGCAGACACATACACGTATTCACACTGATCCGCGTTGGTGTACCCGAACCACAACGTGTCGGTGAACATCTTCAGGCTATTTTGGTTTTCGTTCTGTTTTAGTTTTGTCCGTGTATGTCCCACTGGCTCACTCAAATAGCCTGCGGACATACTCGTGGCGTTACAATAGTTGGAAAGTCGGAAAGTCGTTCGACTATGGAGAAGCCAGAATTCGAGCTCGGCGGCGAAAGAAAGCGTGCTTGGTTAAGACGTCGTGTCAATGCGACGAACGAAGCAGTTACGTATTACCACCATGCAGACCCGCATGCAGACGCAAACATCAACTATAGGCGTGCCATCACGGCCGTGCATGAACAGAACCGTCGTTAATGTTGTCTTAGCGGCCGAGACGAGTCGGTCGAGAGATGACAGTTGAAACTCAACGGTCCGGAACAACGCACCGACCCGCCACGCACGTAAATCTCTCCAAATTGCGCCGAGACTTAATTCGAACCGCGCGACGAACGCGGGGCTCGGGTTGCGTCAGCGCCGCATGTATTAGCGCAGTCGCGCCGGCATGCAGTTACGTGCGGGCGGCTGCAGCGGCGAACTGGTCTGGTCAGCGGTCATAGCACGCGCAATCTTCCATCATTCTCCTCTGTCTCTGTCTGCGCTATGATCAGTGAATGGTGACGTCACGCCGCATGAACTGCAGCAACTAATGGGACAGCTTTGCAATGCTTTCAGTCGCATTGCTTCAGGCGAAGCCGCTAACTGCCGCGCGCTCTACAACCCGGATGCAACCACAGATTGGTCTTCGATATTAATCCGTATATCCATAGAGTGACACAGTGACGCGATTTTGTTCCATATCTATGCCAGCTGGTTTTCGTCGCCATCTTATGGGTAAAACTCTCATAAATGTTTGTTACTGTGATATCGGTTAAATACGCTTTGTTAGTCAGTTAATGACATAGGGACATTGTCTTAAAACCATAAATCTTCGCCCATTAACTCCACACATTATGTCATGTTATACCCACAAAATGGCGATCGTTTTAAAGCATAGATTCTGTGATGTCACTTCACCTTATCTATAAAAATAATACAGTACATGTACACTAAAGCTATTAAATTTCTTAAAAACCAGTGATATTAATATTGTTAAAACTTGCCAATCCTTATTCTCTTTTGATAGTGTCATCATTGAAAAACGTGTTTAAAAGTTCAAAGACAGTCTATGATGTCATGTGTGTTTAAAAATGCAGTAACCAAGTCTGGTTAACTTTTTCTTTGTTTATTTCGCTCACTTTAAGTTTGTTCGTTTTTCTCTGTACTTTATTTTGTGTGCTACCATTCGTGGTGAAATAAAGATTACTAAAACACAGAAAGGGTCCTACCGTCCTAAGCATGTTCGTGCATAATATGCTATAAACGATGCAAAATTTAACGACTTCCCAAATAGTCCAGGTACAGAGCAATGGCGTGTGTATACCACTGAAATAACTTGATTATGATGGCGGTTCATCTGGACATTACAGGTCAGTTCGGCGGTTAAAATCATTGTAGGAAAAAGTAAACAGTATGCTAACGTGGTCAGTGCGACCTCGAGTGAAGGCTTTCTTTTATAACTTTCTTTCTGCACTACACGGTTGAACTCTGAAGCAAGTAAAACAGTTTTATAGAGACTAATTTTCAATCACCAAAATTAATCATCGCTGCTTGCAAAACTCGCAGTATATAGCTTTTCATATCAAAGTAGACAAAAATCTACATCACCGAGAAACGTATAATTAGTTTAAAGACGGCTTTGTTGATAATACCCCATAGTTCATGTCTGTGTCGTGTTCGCGTAAGCTCCTAGTTAAGATTTGGATAAGTCTCGTTTGTTTGTTTTTTTCCTTTATTTCTTACAATATTTTGTTGTTTATTGTGTATTATTGCTACCATTTTTGGTGAAATAAAGACTATCATTCTAGCCACAGACATCCTGCTGAATATCTGCAGCCTGCAGAGCTTGGCAGCATTGCATGGAAGGGCGTGGAAAGAAAGTCAGATGGAGGGGACGCATGCAGTAGGTGCACGGTGCAGGGAACGTGGCGCAAGCGAGGGGCATGCAGAGGAGGCCGACGCAAGGCCGTTGACATTGTCACTTGGGTGTGTGGACTTTTCTAATTTCTCATAATTAAATCGCGTGCGATACAAAACATGTCAACTGGTGGACGCCGCGAGCTAGACGGCGGTCCGGGCCGCCGGGCGGGCGCTATAACTGACCGCAGATAAGACGCCGAGACGAGACTCGGGGCGCAGGCAACGACGGGGCAGTGGGACGTTTCGTACGCCATTAATGTTCCCCGGGTTGAGGCGATTCGTATACCACGTGCAGAGGGGTGCGGGTAACTGGATGGAGGTAGGTCCTGTAACGATAGTATCACACTTCGATATGTTGATGCACCTGAAAATTAAAGGGCAGCAACAAAGTTGCACACAATTCGCTTCGTATTACACACAACGATTCAAGACGTGAATTAGGCATTTTCGCCACAGCAGTCCGTATTCGGTAGCCGAGTGGTCAGCGTGCTGGACACAGACGCAGGAGGGCCCGGGTTCAAATCGCAGTCGCGACGCTGTCGGGTAACAGTCTTAGGCAAACTGTTCACACCCAGTGTGCGTCTGTTCACCAAGCAGTAAAATTTGTAGCAGCCCTATTAAGGGTTGCGGGGTAACTGCTAACCTGGCGGAAAGTAATGGCAGCCTACCGCCGGGTTTATGACTCACGTCACCCGCAGGCTGACTGCCAAGAACCGGTATCAGCTCCGGAACCCTACGCTCAGTAATCGAGTATGAAAGCTACCTTTTAGTCCGTGTTAAACTGCTGCTCAACTGCTACACGGTTGTAACGCTGCACGCATAAGTCTCTCGTTCAGAATTCGAATCGTAGTTTTGGACGTCAACAGAGATGACACAACGAAACGTCTCACAACGTCTGCACGGCGGAGCGGCGGCCGCCCGTGGCGCTGTCCGACGTCGAAAATTTGTTGTTGGTCGGTCGTCATCATTCCGCTTGGCCGAGCGCGGCGCCGCCGTGGACACGATGATAGGTTCGACTGGACGGACCTCACCCCGCGCTTCCGTCACCCGACATTTGTCCCACCGATCTCGTATTCAACCGTCCTCCGTCTGAGGGCAATGGACCCGAGCTCAGCAATAAACACGCGCAGCACTGTTAAACCGTAACCGTAATGGTTACATTTCGTACACGGATTACTTCCAGTTCGAGCGGTAGTGACGTAGGCCTACAGAGCCAGTCACTTTTGTGGCTTGACCTATTAAGCTGCGACAGCACACGCTCAACGTTTGTACAGCAAACTGTTGCTGCAGCCCTAGTTAGGGTTAGAAGCTAGAGTTAGTGTTCGGAGTTGCCGTTGGGTTATTTTAAGACAAAGTTAGGGTTAGGGTTATTAGGGTCAGGTAACAGTAATAGTTTAGGGTTAGGTTACGGATAATGTTAAAACGGGGGGGGGCAGATGTATACAATGGTGATTTCCGAGGGGGCAAATGTCCTTATACTTTCCGGCACTTCACACCCTGTAACCCGCCGTGCCGTCGTCCGTCACCCCAGCTTCCCGCGACCGTCAAAAACTTGCCCGCGGCTACAGCTGCCCGGCGATCTGCCATGGCAGCAGATAAAGAGGGTTGTGGCGCTCAGAGGTGGGACCGGTGGTTCGCTGACGTGTGTACTGCAGTGCTATCGTAACGAATTAGCGGCGACACAATTATATACGTCACACATGCACGACGACGTCACGGCGTTAATCAGGTCCGCTAATGTTGATAAACGACCGACTGCATGCCCCCGCGCCGATATTCAATTTCACCCGCGGCTTGGACGTTAAAATATCGAAGCTTATACCCGATCAACGTTATTTCGTACATTGGCATGTTATACATGAATGCAGACCGTATTCTAACTTCCTGTTGCTTACTGAAATGAAAGGCTATTCGAAAAAAATTGTAAACAGTAACTGTCCATTACAAGACTATATATAAGTTTTGGTAGATGTGTAAAGTAACACTAACGCTGTCATGATTTGTTGAGTGTTTTGTTTTCTTTTCTTCGTTACGGATTTTCATCCCGGTGAATAAAGATTAAATCAATCGTTATTCAATAACTAGTTGTATGATAAGAAAACACAGCAAAGCAAAAGAAACTAAATACACAGATAAACAGAAGCAAACGATATACAACAATTATCAATGTAACATTTTTCCTTTGCGAAAATACATATTTTTATTACATTGTAACAAACATCACCAGAAAACTGCTGCTTTGCACGTAGGCCCATACGCTTTGAAAATGGTAGGCAACAAATGGAATTTAAGATCGCATGACCGACAAAAACCAACGTACATCACTGCTTGACTTACCAGATAGTCGCTCGCAGATGTCTTTCGATATGAAGATATCTACAATTATACAGTGACACAATTACATGCATGGTTGAAGCAACAACTACATTTACATGGCCTAAAATGAGTGGCCAAAAAGCCATTTTAAGCACAAACAAAAATTTAAAAAAACACGCCTAAAACGAAAGGACACAGGTGTGTAATGCGGTCATGCGTGCACTATGCACCACTATAGGAGTCCGGAGAGATATAGTTCTACCGGGAATTGTTTTAACTTTACGCCCAATTCACACCGCCCGATCCGACGCGACGCGATGAAATCGTCGCGTCGGGCCGGGCCATTTGTCTATAGATATTCTGTAAATGGTCACTGTTCAAATTTTCCGCCCACAAGTCTTGAGTCGACGAGAATTCAATTCCGCGGACGCGATAGAACTCGAAAGTTTTGTCGCGATCGGGTTGGGCGGTGTGATTTGGGCGTTGGCTTAAAATGTAACCATAAAGAGAGACAAAAAGAGAGCAATGTTAAAGTGATACTCGTGTAGGACGGGGCTGTACTTCAAAATACAACAATTTCAGCATAAAACAAATCTCCTATGCAATGTTTTATTCTCTGTAATTAAGTAGGCTATTTATTCAATCTTGTTGTTTTTCTAAGCAATAAAATGTACAACTGTGTCCAGTTTTATAGCGACTTATCAGTATTTCGTGTCCTTGTTTGATTTAATTTAGCGTATACTTTATCAACTGTGTAGGCCCAATTTTTACAATCGACACGAGTTAAATCAGTAAACAACTTGCAATCACCAGGTGGCACCACCAACAAGACGCTGTA
>Ga0126334_10000489_pt1 | contig 11744 bp, 1 predicted proteins | sample InaspJWI49metaG_FD_94491 | JGI IMG/M metagenome (GOLD analysis project Ga0126334, IMG submission 94491) | Marine gutless worms symbiont microbial communities from Oahu, Hawaii - Inanidrilus sp. 2 OAHU.JWI-49 metaG | ecosystem: Host-associated > Annelida > Digestive system > Unclassified | place...
GAGTCGTGGCCGCCGTTTACTACGATTCGGTCAACTGCAACCCTCTAACTTCATCACCACGATTTGATCCACAGTTGTCTCTCAAGTCAAGAATAAGAATAAGAACAGTGGCTAGATATCTGTCACACATATATAACACTTAACATTTCTAATGTGTTACTTTGGTTGTAGTGAACAGGTTTTAAAAGCATAGCGATAAAATGTATTATTTGTCGACGTACTTTGATTAATCCAAGTTAATGGAAATATGAGGCTCAGAATGTGCTCATTTCTGGCCATTTGACGGCCATTATGTTATATGCAAATTATAAAGTGAAAAACTCAAAATTCGGCTTGGGAACCGGGCTCATCGCATTCAGCATGCCTCAATTATGTCAAAAAGTCTGGTTCCCCACTTTTACCCCAAAATGCACCTTGATGATTACTGGAGGCCTTTTTTCAGAAATCCGTCTAGACTATGATGTCTCGGAGTGGCTATAACGTGTCTCGAACAAGCTTTGTTCCACCTCTGACGATGTCGTTTGCATTCTGTTGCTTTAATTAGTGATGCAGCTTAGCTTATTAACGCTGTTCGCACAGTATGCGGAGCAGGGTTTACGCAACGGTCGGGTGTCCGTCCATCTGTCCGTCTCTGTGTCCAGTCGATCGATAACGGCAGCGGCGTGCGGCTGGTTTGCTGCTGAGCGCCTTGTGGGCAGGCGATGTCCAACGATAGCTGCTGCCGCGTACCAGCTATCGATCGATATACATAGGGTGACAGTGACGTAATTTGTTCCATATCTATGCCAGCTGATTTTTGCCGCCATCTTGTAGGTAAAACTCTTAATCAGAAACGTTTGTCACTCTGATAGCGTTCAAATACGCTTTGTTGGTAAGTCAGTGATCATATGAACATTTTCTTAAATAATTGATTCAATTTTATTTGAATAACACGATAAATCTTCGCCATTTAACTCAACGCATTATATCGTTTTATACCCACAAAATGGCGATCGTATCGTGACCACTGACTCTGTGAAGTCACTTCACCGTATGTATACGAGTATCTCGTGCCCGCAGGGCGCACAGCATGCAGCGAATGCGGGTAGCGTCTTGTTGAGAGCCGAAGGACGAGGCTCAACACAGACTTGTTTCTACGGGGTGGGCCAAAAAGTGAGGCCACGGTGATTTTTAATGGGTGAATATTTGACCAAGTTACAAGCAAGGACGTGGTTGTCTCGTGCAGTTTTCACTGGCGGACTCAGCAATAAGCCTTTCTTAATTTGGTTATTAACAACCCCACCACACCTTAAACACGTAGCTAATTGTAATTTATCGTTAATCGCTTGTTTTCTTGAATTAATGTTTACACAAGATAGCGTGGCAACATGTGCAAGGAGAGTTGAGTTTTTCAATAGCCGGTTTACTGCAAATTTACAAACGAATCTTCCAACTGTAAATCGGTTAAGATTTGACAAAATTATGGCCGTGAGTTTGTGGCCTCACTTTTTGGCCCATCCTGTATAGCGTCATGCGGAACAATGAATTTGCTTGTTAACTGTAGCACGAAGACGATGATCAGCAGTGCAGACATGGCGATGACAGGCCATCAAAGCCTCCACGATATTTTTCACCGTCATCAGCAGTAGCAAGGAAAACAACAACGACAACAACAACAATGGCAGAGGTACACGACGACAAGCAAAGTGCAGAAAGTTTCGAGTGCAATCACGGAGAAAATCAAAATCAATCCAACAAAACTGCCGATATTGAGAACAATCAAGCTGTCAATGGCAGTGACGATAACGACTATATTTCTCACGACAGAAGAGCGGCAGATACGATTAATGGTGATGCGGGCGTCTCTGTGAGAGAAAACGGCGAATGCTGTGACAGCCCGCCACTTAACCGTCGCCCACAACTGTACAATGGATGTCCAGAACCCAGTGCGGAAGTAATCCGCGCAGCTGAAGAAAATAACTCCGAAGAAAATTTCAGTAATGGAACCGAGTCGCCGCCGGATCGTGTTTTTCGCCGATATGGCGAATCGTTGGCCGGCGAAAATGGTGGCGATAAAGATTTCGAAGAGACGCAGAAGCGAACGACATCTTCAGAGGTAGAACAAAGCATGTTCGAGACACATTGTAACCACTCCGAGACATCAAGACTAACGGTAAATGGCCAAGCTGACCTCTTACGCTCTCAGCTGATGGAGCTGCTTTCAGATGTGAACCGGATAGCGGCAAACAGCAGCGAGCAGGACCTTACAAATTTGGTGGCTTACTGTCGACAAGAACTGGGGGAGATTGCTGTGAGTTTCAGCAGTTCGCTAACCGATCAGGTCGGCAACGAATCGACAGACACAGAGGTCGAAAAACTGGACAAAACGAAGTTTCCAACAAGTCGAGAAAATGGACTTTCGAGTGAAGATTCCACGTCCAGGTGGCGTATGGAAAATCGGTTACTCCAGGCCCGCGTGGAAAAGATTCTGTTGCAAAACAGAAGTTTGAAGGCGGAAGTGGAGAATGTCGAACAGCTTAGCGCTGCGTCGCGAGAGCTGAAAAGCGAAAACGAAGCTTTGATCGGCGAATACCGCGATTTCAAGCTGAAGGTGTTGAGCACCAGGTGTCAAGAGTGCTTGAAACTCAGCGATCAAAACGAATCCGACACGTCTTCATCTACACTTAAGGCACGGTTAGACGAAAAATGGCACGTTGAAGGCTTGACCAAAGGGTACGTGGCGTGCAAAGAGAGTCGACAGACGAGTAGTTCAGCTGTCCCACTTCACGGCAAACGCCAGTCGGTGTCTGCGCTGACGAAGATTTTCGAAAGTCAACTGCATGGTCGCGACAAACACCTTGTCGGTGACAACGCAACGAAAACTAGAACTAAACCCGAAACCGATACCGAATCTACTTCCGGTACACAGGGAGCGCGGGAATGTTCTGACACTAGTGCTCCACCGTTGTATCGCGAACAAGCTGAAGAGATTCAGTCGAAGACGGCCAGTGTGCAGAGAAACCTTACACGAAACTGGGAATTCAGACAAGAAGCTGGCCGACTTATGGCGGAAAACGAGAAGGTGACGCAGACGATCGTGGATTTGCGGACGAAAATTGGCCACGAAACAGGCGAAGTTGGGCCTCTTAAGCGCAAGTTAGTTAACCTAGAACGGCAGCTTATTGAGCAGCTCGAAAATCTCAGCCTTGACCTGAGCAGCATGGTGAAAAGGATCGAGGCAGATCGCAAAAGACTCGCAGGAGATGGAGACGATGGAGCGATCCAAATCTCGGCGTCCGCAATGTCTCACGTGTCGGAGCAGCGAACCTCGGATGTCATACTGAAGACAGGCGACGATTTGAGTGGCGTCGAATCTGTAAATGGAGGAAATTATTCGACGGCGGAATGTCGGGAGGAATTCTCGCGTTATCTGCCGAAGTCAAAGGACGACCACGCCGATCTGGCGTCCTGTAAGGAAGTAGCCAGTGAAATTTCGGCGGGAAACGGTTCCGACGTACTCGACGAAAGCCCAGCGCACCACGGCGACAGCGTTCTCCTGTCGAAACAGTATGTCGAAGACCTTCTGGCTGAGATTACGGCGCTCAAAAGAACCGTGACCGAACAGAGTCGCTACTTGCAAACTGCCGACGACGAAATCCAACTCATGGCTGACGTATGCCTTGTTAATGGGGAAAGATTCGCAACACGACTTCCTGGTGAAGATGATCGTCAATCTAGAACTATGGTTCACTGTAGTACTTCAGAGACAGACGACGAACCGGTGACATCGGTTCGGCCGATTATTTTCGATGCTGTCAGTCACTATCCAATAGATCAGGCGGAACGTTTATTCAGTGTCGATGAGAATGGTATCGAAAATCAAGACGATGTACCGAATATTGAAAATATGCTAGATCGATCTGACGCGATTGAGGATTTGAAGCAGACAAAGGATGTTATGTGCGGGCAATTTCGTTCCGACGAGGGGCTGCTCTGGCAGAAAAGCTCGCTGCAGAATTGCGACGCATGCCTTCAAACCGACGACGTAGATGTCGATGCAAAACCGAACATCGACGCAGAAACCGCGAGGAAATACAACGCCGTTGTGGCAAACCTGCGTAAGACATGCGACCTTGCGAACGAGTTTCGCCCCTCTGAAGGCAGTAACGAACTTTTTCCTGAAATTTCCGAAGAAGACTACCTTTCGGTCGACGAACTGCTTCTTCTGATAAACAGCTACGAACAGCTGAAAAACGAGAAAAAGATCCTCGAAGACGAGAATCGAATTTTCGGCATGGAAATCGACGAGCTGGCTTCGAGGCTGGTAAAGGCGGAGGAGGAAAATGGAGGCGAGAGAAGTCTTCCGTCCATTTCCGAGGAGAATCTGCAGGAGCACTTGGCCGAAATAGAAGACAGGCTTGAAGCCAAAGAAGCGGAATTGTCAAAGCTCCGAAAGGCTCTGTCGGACAAGTTCGACAGCGAGAAAGCGTTGCGGAAAAAATTCACGGAGTTTCGAGACAACGAGGAAATTGCCGAGAAAACGAACGACGCGGTGGAACTAATCGAGTATTGGGAAACGATAAACTGTATTGGCGAAACTGGAACTAACCAATCAGTTGTTCCGGAAGTCGATAACAACATGAAGAACGAACTTCATGTTGGGCCTCCCGAACGTCGAGCAAATGGCTACAGCGGTAAGTGCGACGATGAATCCGAACTAAATCTGTCCGAAAAAGACACGCTAGTACCGTTCAATGAGCACATAGTCACAGATAACGAAGACGCAGACGGTTTAGATAAAAAGAAGTCCTTGAAAGCAGAGCCAAGCCGTCTAGATCAAGACCTCAGCGAAGTGGTAGCGTCCGTTCGACCGGAAATTTCGCGCCTGGAAGCTGAAAACGGGCGCCTGAAAGAGGAAGTCGAAAAATGGAAGCGGCTGAAACAGTTCCGGGTGGACGATGCAGAATCAATGTTCTGCGTACAGGAACGACTGGCAAGTGAACTTGAACAGCTGGGTCGCAAGTTGGAATCCACCAGCAAAGAACTGGAAGCCAAGGAAGCAGCTTATCGACAGTTGGAGGCGGCCTATCGCCATCTGGAAAAAGAACAGAGGTCCAACATTGTTGGAGGGGATGGCAGGGAACGGAGGACGGAGAGTGTCGTCGCTGATGTGGACGTAATGAGAAATGTGGTGGATAAAGTCTGTTCGCTCCAGGTGGTAAATGGCAGTCTCGTTGAAGAAACGGTGCGGCTGGCGCTGGAACTGGAGAGGGGCGATCTCAAAAGCTGCGCTGCTGAAGACAGTGTTAACTGTTCGCTTGCAGATAAGGAAACTACCGAATACGACGCATGCAGCGTCGAAGTTTTGAGAAGTGAACCCCAGAAGACGCACGACTCCGTGAGTACCTGGCAGGTAATAGAGAACGGAGCTGATAGGAACAGCTCCGCAGCAAACGAAGAACAAGAAACGACAACGCATCCGGTTGTATCCGAAGCCACTGCAGGAGTTCCTGAGACGGAAAATGATCATAGCGAACTGGTACAGTCGAGATCAACTGAGTTGTCCCAACCAGCAATAGATGCTGATGCCGACTTTAACGAAACAACGGGAGATGGAAAGTCTACTGCTTCCACTGTGGATGTTGGAGCAAGCGAACGACCCTTGGCTCGAGATCTGGTACGTGTAGCAGTGTCATACATCATTATCATTATCATCATCATCATCATCATCATTTATTCGCATAAAAATAAAAACATGCAGGACACGGAGGTTGCATTTTAAACAACACTAATAAGTGCCCTATAGAGCAGAAATTAACTAGGTTTACACATGCCAGTCTTCGCTTAAATACTGCGACACTGTCACTGTTCACGACATGAGCCGGTAACCGGTTCCAGACATTAATGTTGCGGCAGACAAAAGCGTTCAAACGGCAGTTAACATTACAGCGCTCCTTATAAAGTCTAAGGTTATAACAGCTATTTTCGCGGGGCATTTTAGTGGTTCGGATAGAGAAATCGGCGTGGTGTGTGTGTCCGAACAGTAACCGTTGAACTAAAACTATTTTTGATCGTGACATTTGGCGTGCTGTGGTTTGCATGGATGGGAAATTCGAATGTCAAGTTTACAGATGATCACATGGTGAAAAATGCGCTCTCTTTTCAGCTAGGATCTTCTTGTTTTTCGTCTGTCGTGTTTACTGGTAATGCGGTTGTACATCATCCGTCTCCAGTCGATTTCTCTGTCACGAGTCACCTCCGCTGCAGCTCTGGGGCCCAATATATCCGAATTGCTCGCTTTTAGATCCAACTTTATCCGTGTTTTTCGATGCGCGCTACGAAATGATGCAGTTTACACACCCGTGTTACGAAGTGAGTCGCGGTGACGCACTTTTGGCTGTTGGCCGAGTTGATACGATACGAGACGAGATACGATACGAGATGCTGTTTTTCTACCGCACGGAAACAACGAATAGAAAGTGGAAAACAGAAAAAAAACTAAAAAGTAAAAACGGATGTGCTCAGAAGTATCGGTAAACAGTCCGCGGGGAATCCGTGGTAGAGTGCTGAAGTGGTCGGCGCGATCTCGAGCGAGGGCTTGGCGGTGACCGCTGCGGCAGGTACGTCAGCTGCAGACGCAGAACGCCACGCTACGCTGCTGCATCGCGCTGCTCGAGCAACACGGAGTGACGTCATCGCACGGAGTGACGTCATCGGGTCCGTCCGGTCCAGGGTCCTGCAGCGATGACGTCACCGGTGATTCCGGGCCATCTGCAGTCGACCCGCAGCGCTCCGAACTGACGACGAAGCTGCGAAGACAACTGCTGGTGAGCCGGACGTGATTATACTGCTGCTGGCAGTTTCCCGCGCAACCTGGGGCCCGATTTACAAAAAATCTTACGATTTATCGTTCGATTATCTTAAGTTTATCGTAAGATCGACTTACGATAATGACTTACAACGTGCTTAGATTTTTCTTAGAAATATCTTAAGCTACTGTACGAACACTGTCTCAGACGATTTTACGATTTTGCAAGTGAATTGTACCTGAGAAAAGCCTTGCGTCCTTCGTAAGATGCTTTGTGAATGAGACGTGCCCCTGATCTGTACCTCTATGCTTCAGTTATTGTCACTCACGGCGGCGTCCACTCCATTGACAGTTGGAAGCAGGATGCTTCCCGAAAAAAAGTTAGCGGGAAGTATTTTTTTTCTGGCGGCGAATTGTAAAGGTGCGCCGTCTGCCGTCGCACAGTATTCATATTGGTGCTGTTCGAATTTATGTACGAATGCGAGTATTCGGTAGCCTAAATCCCAGGAAAATCGTTAAAATTGTTGCCACCAGATGTCATATCTGGATACCCCTATTCTCTGACTACTTTGTATAGGCTACTTATTATCAAGGCTTTTACATGTAATTCTCACCAACGTTTTTATTCATTGTAATGGTCACATTGAAGACCAGTATCTCAGACTGTAGGCTATACTGGGCTGATCTTCACAACATTTTATGATTGGTAGAGGCATGAGTGGAGATTATCAGTCTCACGACTCACGTTCGTTTTTCTATGGTAAGTTGGTAACCAACATTTGGCGCGAATCGACGAATATTGGCATATACCACACCTTCAATCCTTTCCACCATAGCCTTCCCTTCCTTCTCCAGGACTGACTGCACGGATTCCCCGGACTGTCTACCGATACTTTTGAGCATATCCGTTTTTACTTTTTAGTTTTTTCTCCATTTTTTGGTTTTTGTTCCGTGCGGTAGAGTAAGCTGACTTATGTCGGCTTTAGAGCACGTTAAAATAGCTTCTCGTATCGTATCGTATCATTCTTTGCACAGACATTTACAAAGGATGCGAGCATGGCAATTGTAAGCTTATGCGTGTGCTTTGTGCTAACACTGCCTATGACCGCTCTACGCTCCGATACGAATTCGGCGAACTTTGATCCAGTAACCCCTAAGTTTACCGTAACAGTTTGTTCACCGAAGAGAAGACAAAAAACGACGGGCGGGTTCACGCCGCGCTTTGCAACGCATTTCTAGTTGTTGCTGATAATTGGTGGCGTGGCACAGTGGTAGAACGTCGGTCTCTGACTAGCGAACTTTCCCTGTCCTGCGCTCGACCCGCAGCTGATGGGTGACCACTAAATGTGGCTAAACCGTCCGCTATAGGTCAGCCAACTAGGCCAACTCAACCTTTCATCCTTTCTGGGTCGACAAATGAGTAGTAAGCTGGAATCAGATGTGTGCTGCCGTTTGCAGGTAGCGCCATCTAATGAAAGCTACGGAGGTAACCGCAGGCCTGGCAGAAAGTAATGGCAGCCTACTGCCAGTTCTATGGCGTGATTCACTTCGTCACCTGCGGGCTGACTGCCTGTACACCGGGATCAGCTCCGGGCCTAACGCTCGGTAACGAATATTCAGCGGGACTCCCCACGCTGCGCCTTTGCTCGTGTAGATTTACAGTCACATCTCTCCCGCATCCTTGTTTCACTACTTTCTGTCGCGTTCGTTCGCAGGAGAACGAGAGAAAATACCAGGATGTCATCGGCACTTACAGACGCCATCTTCTCTCAGCCATACAGGTAAAACATCAGTACCCCCGCTAAAGGATGTTTAGCTCCATCTTTTGGCTGTTTTTTAAATAAATTCGTTTCTACCACAAGTAGGTTAGGCCCTATACACAGAGTTAACACGCCAGAGCAGCTTAATTTTAAGCTGGCTAGATAAAGTTAGATGCAATATCCGTAACCAGCGGTCGTTACCGATTGAAACATCGAAAACATTATGTTATTGTGGCAACACCTTGCTTGCATCCTAGCTGTGTTTTTCTTTCTTATGCTTTGTGTGCATTTGTTTACCTGTATTATATCATTTAAGTTGTAAAGGCGGCCAGCATTGATAAGTATTCGTGCCTCTCTGGCAGCCTGCCTCTTTGAATACTTGTGTCATATTGTGTGCGTTTCTGAGGCGAATAAATAGTCAGTCAGGCAGTCAGTCAGTCACTCGATCCTGTTGCCACTGTGTTCAGTATTTGGCATGATTTTATTTTTTATTCAATATTTTCCATAATCATTCATTATAGGCCCAGTGTTAAATTCTCTGAACGATATTTCAGTAGGCTACAGTTTTGATCATTCTGGTATTTTTGTTAATTTTGTTAACGATGTACTTATTTGTTTCATTTTCTTTTGAAAAATACCCGCAACCACAAGAACGCATTGTTATTTGTGTTTAGTTTACTTTTGTGACCGAGTTTTTAGCATTATTCAGTTATCTGCATTTTATGATCCCTGCTGTGTTTTTTTCAACGACAATAAACTCATTCGTGTCATGTCTTTATCTTAGCAGCACAGCTACATCTGAGCGTGTGTGTTACTGTAGGCCCTATTTGTGTTTAGGGTCGACTGGATCCGAAAGTTAAAGCAGCTTTGTTGTCTCTGGTTGACCTGAAACAATCAGTTGTATAGTCCTACTGCAATCTGCATTCGTCATTTAGCTTTTAAGACCAGGTTGACCAAGCTCAGTAACTAACATAAACCGTCGATGGCACTGGTGGGTCATGCGACACACTAGCCGATAACTGACAACTGATTTTATTGATACACTTGCAATCAATCAACTTATTTCAGACGAATAAGCAGTAAAACAGCAGTAAAGGAGCTAAGCACAGCGACATTGTCTGACTGGGCGAAAAGGCAGACATTCTGCACTAACGGGCGCCCAGGAAATCGTTTAACACTAAACAGAGAAACTGATAGAATCAAAAACAATGGACCTATAACAAAAACTTACCTAGTGTACGTTTAAAACAATTTACAGTAGGGGCAGTGACAATGCTGTCGGGAAGAGAATTCCACATAATTATAGAGCGATTAGTAAAGAAATGACTGTCACCAGTGTGGATAATTCGTGGTTTATTTCTGGTAGGCTATAAGAAAGTGCGCAGCGCTGAAAACTGAGCCTGAATTGCTGAAAAACTACACAATAATACATTGATATACTGTAGACAAGGAAAAAGTGACTAAATTTGCGTGACAAAATCGTTCATAAAGTTAATTACAGAATAATTATTGACGCCACAATAATGGTAAGCCTAATAACAGTTGGGGGAAGTAAGTCGGTTAACCGACGGTTTAATTAACCGAGCTTGGGGCAACAGGATCTCAGTAATCTAGAGTTAGTAATTAATATATTAAGTTTATATTTGTTTTGTTCGTATAGTGCAAAGTGTAGTAGATGTTGCTAGTGTTTTATTCCCGTTTCGTGACTATCGTGTTGACTGCCTTACAAAAACTGCACCGCGTGTGCTCGTTCCGAAGATAAGTAGGCTCTAGTTTGTTAGCATTTAACTGTAATTTGACGTTATTATAATTACTATCTTATTATCTAATATTAGGCCTATATTACCTTGTAGCATGTGTGACTACTGTAGAGGGGTCTAATCATATCTGATTTCGTACTTCGTAGGTTTATTGATGAGTCTGTGAGTGAAACAAATGTATAATCGGCGAATATTTGGCAAAGTTACAAGCAAGAGCGTGGTTGTCTCATGCGCTTTGCACGCCTGGCCAACACACTGCTAGAGAGACGAAGAAAGTGCACGAGACAATCACGTCCTTGCTTGTAACTTTGCCAAATATTTACCGATTTAAAAAAAAATCACTGACAAACTCAACAATAAACCTTTCCTAATGTGATTATTAACATTGACCCCACCGCACGTTAAACACTACCTTGTAATTTATCGTTAATGGCTTGTTTTGCTGACATTAATGTTTCACAAGGTAGCGTAGCAACATATGCATGGTGCGGTGGGATTTTAAATATCCGTTTGACTACAAATTTACCGACGAATCTTCGTGATTTAAAAAAATCGGTTCAGATTTGACAGAATTGTGGCCACGAGTCTGTGGCCGCACTTTTTTGGCCCACCGTGTAGAGTGATTCGACGATGTTGCGATGCATTGCCAATACAACGTCCCTTCGAACTTTCAGCGTCGGTCATGCAGCACAACGCGAATTGTGTCGGTAGCGATTAAGCCCAAACTCCAGTACGTCGATTTGTCGTGAATTTCTTATTTGTTGAAGACTTGTTGCGGATTTGTCGAACTGCTGCGGATTTGTTGCGACTTGTGTTCGAAAAATCCACAACAAATCGAAGTAACGGAGTCTGGGCCTTAACAAGTTGCTACACTAATGGTAGTGAGAGCCGGCATCGTCGCGGCATGATGCTACTGCGCCTTCTGTCCCTCAACCACGCACTAATCTCTCCAATTCTGACTCACCCAGTTCTTTGAGTGACAGTTCCTCCATCGGTTCCGTCGACTCACCACTCTCATCATTCATCACCTCTTCACACTGTTCATTCCAGGCTTAAACCTTCGTTTACTGCAAATCATTCCCACCGTAGCCTCCCTTTTCTTTTTCCGGACTGACTCAGCGGATTCCCCGGACTGTTTACCGATACTTCTGAGCATATCCGTTTTTTTACTTTTTCTGTTTTATACTTTTTAGTTGCTGGTTCCGTGCGTTAGATTAAGCTGACTCGTCGGCTTTTGAGCGCACGTTAAAATAACTTGTAAATTCTGTCAAATTACTTGGTGTTCAGCTCTCTGCTTACAAAAAAATTTCGCACAGGTTACATGAAGTCAAAGTTTTATCGTGCTTTTAATGGTCTGTTTCACAATGCTGCTAAATTGAAAGATGAACTTACTACTATGCATCTTGTTTCATCATACTGTAAACCATGCCTGTTATA
>Ga0126334_10000490_pt1 | contig 11741 bp, 8 predicted proteins | sample InaspJWI49metaG_FD_94491 | JGI IMG/M metagenome (GOLD analysis project Ga0126334, IMG submission 94491) | Marine gutless worms symbiont microbial communities from Oahu, Hawaii - Inanidrilus sp. 2 OAHU.JWI-49 metaG | ecosystem: Host-associated > Annelida > Digestive system > Unclassified | place...
AAAACTGAGCGGTGGGGTGCTGGTGTGGTTATCTGTCTGGAGCGAGGTGCAGACTTGCATATGGCCCAGCTGATGCCACTGCCACTCACTGTCTCTTGCTTCAGTAAAATCCAGATTGATTTCACCTTTCTGGTACTGGCTCACCCGGGTAGTCCCGGAGAAAGGGCCGTTAAACGGGTGTGTGTGTGTGTGATGAACTGTTTGAGTGTGTATGCTTTTATCCTGCTTTGTTAGCTTATAGTTTCCCCTGTGACTGTGATTGTATTGTACGTATGTTCTGTATGCAGAAGTAATAGGTGCATTATGAATGTAAATGATGGTGGTGACGATGGTAATTGTAGATGCTGTATGAGTTTAAGTTTGACTTTCTCCGAATCATCTGCAGTCATGAGCACTACGTTCAACTGAACCTTCCAATGATGCGAAAACATGTGAAAAATTTTAAAGGTGAGCTTTTTTATGTTGTCCTGTTTTGGTTATGGTATTGTGATATTGCTTAAATGTGTTTGAAGTGATATGCAGCTGTTGCATCATTAAAAACAAATGTTTGATTTTGTGCTGTTGCTGGCAGTTATCTTTTTTGCAGTCAAAAGTTGTTGATGTGTACATGTACAAGTTTGATGTTTCAGTGTATAAAATTTAGTTATAGTCCAGCCAGCCGTCAAGAAACAGTACTGCTAGAACATCTGTGCTATGCTAGAGTATAATAAGGTGATGAGAATGTAGGTAACAAAGATTTGTTTTATGTGAACAACATGCAGTGACGTGCTGTTTTTTTCTCTACTATCATATCAACTTTCAAACGTTACAGTTTAGTTATTTTGTTCAGGACCACTGCTATATATGGCAGTACAGTGTACATGCCATACATTATATGACACAGTAAATGGTGTTGTGCTGTTAATTTTGCCCTGTTTAAGATGCATACTAGCAGTGTGCTGTTTGTTGGGCATTCTAAGCATGTATTGCTAATATGTACATCATAGAGTATGTATACAAAATTGTTGTTGTTGTTGAATTTAATGTGTGATTTTTGTCAACAGAAGTTAGGCAAGAAGGTAACATAGTTTATTTGACTTTGCATATTTTTTATGTTTCGTGTTGTTATGTGTTGTTTAATATTTTTTGTTTTGTTTATTTTTGACTGTTATTGTTATTTGATGTACATTTATTTTGTTTGCTTTACTTCTGTTTCTGTTTATGATGTTATGTTAACATTGCTGTAAACTTGCAACCATTTGAGTCAGGATGAGTGACTGCCTGATAGCTATTGTAGCATTTACTTTTGAGAAATATGCTGTGAAGTCTCATAAATGTATTACATTACGATATTATACAATAGGTAATGTTTAGCATGTGCTGAAAAGCTGGCACATAGATCTACTACATGCGGTACAGAAAAACAGAAAAAGCAATAAGGAAAAAAGCTAAAGAGAAGAAAAAAGAAAAAAATGATATCGCTCAGAAAAAAAACTGTCTAGATGGAGTCAGACATCTAGACAATATCATTTCTTTTACATTTGAAGAAGTATAACTCATCTTTTGAGCATAAAACTAGATGTGGCTGTATTTCAAGAATACTGAGTAATTACTGGCTTTGGTGATGAAAAACCAGCATAAACGGAACAGCATCTCTTCTGTCAGTAGTCAGTGAATAGATCAAGATGAGGCAGTTGTGTGATTTTCCTGGTTGGGGTCAGTGCTTTGACTACTTTCAGTACTGTCGGTTCGATGACAGCAAGGACGTCCAGGCATGATCCCACAGGTTGTTTTCTGGAACAACACACGTTTAACGGCCCTTATTATGGGACTACCCGGGTGAGCCGGTACCAGAAAGTTAAAACCAATCTGGAGTTTACTGAAGCAAGAGACAGTGAGTGGCGGCAGCATCAGCTTGGCCATATGCAAGTCTGCACCTTGCTCCGGACAGATAACCATGCCAGCACCCCACCACTCAGTTTTTTAGAGGCTGGATGCCCTTCCTGCCACCCAGCCAACAGCATCAAAGCAGTGAAGGCACAAGTGGAGAAAAGGTCCGTGCAACTGGCTCATGCAAGTTAACATAGAAAGTGGCAGTTAAAACAATGTGCATGTGTTGATGTGTGTCTTCGACTTATCTCTGTGTGGCTTATGTTTTATCGACTATCCAGCTGCAGATAGACTGCTGCTTACTTTAAAATTTTCGTAATTATAGATTAGTTGTCTTTTAACGACACATTTTTCGTTTGTATTGGTCTCTTAATGACACATTATGTTTGCAGTGTTGTGGTTAACTTGGTGCATATGTGAATGTTTTGGGCAGATTAATGCTATTTATTGAAACAAATGTTTTGCAAATAGTTTCAACTAGATTTACTGTTAGTGCAGCATGAATTGTACTGAATTTATTAAAGTTAACTATAAACTAATCGTTAATTTCACAAAAGTTATTATTTCCTGCACTGTATGTACAAAAATAGTTGAAACTGAATTTTTTTATTTAGTGTTATTATTTTAAGTACTTTTTATATAAAACCAGAGGCACATATCTGCAAAAGAGTAACATCTGTTTGTAATCTTACATAAAAGTTTTAACTGTCTTTTAATGCAACTGTATTGTCATACGTGCTGCTTGTCTTGATTTTTACAGTCCAAATTTTTACACATTTAGCCATCGTTAAAAGATGCTTGTATTTATTTGAAATTATGCCTATATGTAGTGTGATTATATGGCTGATGTGTTCTGTTGAACTACAGATTTGAAGCATGATTACATATTGACAGAAGATTTTGTCAAAAATCATTTCCTGGTCGGTCTCCTGTTGACTGAAGTGAAGACGGCACTGAATGAGATTCAAGATATTCGTAAATTTGCAATAACGACATTGCGCAATCTTCTCGCAAAGCACTCAGTTGATGACAGATATTCTTCAAAGGTTTCTGTCATAATTATTTGCTAAATCAGAGCTTCTGGGACATTTTTGCTCCATGTAGCCTTTGTACTTCCTGCTTTCGAAGATAGAATGCATTCTACATAATAAGGGAAGTCGTGCAGTAAACCATCGTTCTATTTGTGATTAAACTGTGCCATACTGGTTGTCTGTTTTTGAGCGTTATAAAGGATTGGTCATTAGTACAGTGCTAACATTTTAATTATTAGTTAAGAAATAACCACACCCACACACCCATTTAACGGCCCTTAAGAAATAACCAATAGTTACTTAATTATCCTAACGCGAGATTTCTTTCAGGCTCTGCAGAGATATCAAGGCTTTCTCAGTCATGTTTATTTATTGACATATTTGGTTGAAGAGGAAGAGGTGCAATAACTCTGAATATTTTGCATTTGTGGCACTGCAGTCATCACAAGCTCGTATTGCTGCGTTGTATCTGCCACTGTTGACAATCATCATTGAGAACAAGACGAGATTGCAGCCAAAGGACAGTGTTCCTCTGCCGCCGTCGTCGGCAGTCAATGGAGATGTGCTGGGGGACATGACATTGCCAAGTCGCCGCAGCTCCACTCTCGGCTCCTACAACAGTCAGATGTCTCTGGATCAGACCTCACTGGCGTCTGGTCTGTCGTCGGTATCCCAGCAACGACCGCCAGTCCGTGATCCGACTGTGTTCGGCCTCATCTCCGGACAAGGTTACTTCTGTTTGTATGTTGTTATAGGTGCTGCAGTCTCAAGTATTTCTGATCTCAGCTGTTTAGTCAGTCTTGTTTGTTTATTTTATGCACAGTTGCACACACATCAGAAAGAATTTTGTTTGTTGCGTATTGATTTTTGTGCCAAAGTTGATATTGATTATTTTATTTTTAATGCTTCAGTACAGCCTAAATGATATTGGTTATTTTATTTTTAATGCTTCAGTACAGCCTAAATGCTATTCTGAGTATTTTCTTAGGTTGTTTTATTCTAGTAGAATGATGCATTGAGCTTGATACAAATAGCTGTTCAGTTTTTTGGTTCATAATCGTCAGAGCTGATATAATTACTGGTCTGGTGTTAGTTTTGTTTATTGAAATGCCAGAATATCAGCAGCATTATATTGTCTGTTTGCTGTAGTGTGCTGTTGTATGTGTTTGGAGACAGATTGTTAAGAGTGCATGCTGTGTATTTGTAGCGACAGGTAGTGCACAAGGTGTAAGTGATCAGGCAATGCCTCATCATGGCTCATCGTCATCTCTGGCAAGCTCTGCATGCTCCGTGCAGTCTGGCTGCACTGACAAGACTGTCGACAACCTCAGCATGAAGGAGGGAAGATGTGACTCTGTGATTATGGATGGCAGGTACGTGATAACATTACTTGTCTTGAGGCTGCTTTCTTCATTTATTTGACACCTGTGACTACTAAATTATGTACACAGCAGTGCTGGAACTGGCTCCGTGCGGGCCCTTGACTGTAAAAATAGGCCAAATCCATTTCCTGGCTGTATGTTAAACGGAGCAACTGGTCTTGACTTTGGTTTTATGTTTATTTTCTGTCACAGTTTTTGGTGGTTTATTGATGCATGTCTGCTTTTTTGTGTTATATTGAGTTTCTTCAATACTGTGTGTGAAGTGATCGGCTGGGAAGACAGTTTCTGAAATTTCATGCTTTGTGTTGAGTTGGGTGTAAAACTATATCACATTCACTCAGCATGTGTACGGCAGTGTGTCTTTTTACACATTCTTATATTCTATGTCGTCAGTATTATCATGTCATTGTCATGCACTATTGCAGGCCTTCAGTGCTTTGACACTGTTGGTTAGGAATCAGGAAGAGTACCCGGCCTGTAAAAATTGAGTGATGAGGTGTTGGTGTAGTAAACTCTCTGGAATGAGATGCAGATTGTTTGCATATGGTCCATTTGATGCCACTGCCATCCCCAAACCCCATCATCTCTTGCCTCATTTAAATCCAGACTGGTTTTACCTTTCTGTAACTAGCTTACCCAGTTTGTCCTGGAAAAGAGGCTGTTAAATGGATGTAGAAGTAGTAGTAGTAGTATCAGGCACTAGTGATATACAGTACCGTACATGAGCACAAGCACATTAGCTCTCGAGCTTGATAGGCTGCAGCTGGTATGACACAGAACTCACTGCAGTGTTAGGTTCCAGGTGAAGCAAAACTGTTTTATACTTGTCTGTCAGTCCCTAAATGCATTTGTAGAGCCCTTTATCATTGTGCACATATTGGCTCACTGGTTGTGAATGTATTGTTTATAGGGGATGTTCAACGGCTGGAATGACTGCCGCATCAAGTGTGACTCGGTACGACAAACTGAATCAGAAAGAGATCAAGGACTTGCTTCTCTGCTTCTTGTACATCGTCAGAAATCTCTCGGAAGGCATGCCAGCATTTGTGATCATTAGGTTGCATCGCTGATGCATAGCGTCAGTTGTGGCCTGTTGTTACCGCTGAAGTGTGGCCTGTCTGTCTTGTTGGTCACAAGTGTGAGCTGTGCTAGTATGGCTGAACCAATCGAGATGCTGTTTGGGCTGTGGACTCACAGGGACCCAAGGAACTATGCGTTAGGTGGGGGGCCCGGATCCCCCATGGCAAGGGGCACTTTGGGATCATACTTCTGCATGCCTAGATTTGCCCTCGGTTGATATTTTCGACCTTATTAGCTAGATGCCAGCAGCTACCAGTCTGCTGTAGCATCTTGTTACAATTGTTGCTGGTTTGCTTGCTTTGTGATTTGGGTTGCTGCATTTATTGATACATGTAAGTTGTTGCAGTTGGTGATGTGTTGTGTTATAAGTTGCGATCACTAAAATTTATAACTTTTTGTGCGTTTGTTAGAAATTTTGCTGGGTTGGTTGAATAATTCAGCTGATTTTGATGTTCTTGATTTCTTCTTCATTTTAGAGTAAGTGGTTGTTATTTTTGTTACTCATGTTTTTTTTCTTAATGATTGCTTTTTGATGTTAATTTACATGACCGGTATGGAGATCGCGTATTTAGGAGAAGTCCATTTCTAATGCAGTGCAATTGCAGTAGTTGCTGTCAGCAAAAGCATGCAAGCAGGAAAACTTTGTTGCAACAATATCCTGCAGTTCTTAACTGGAGATGCTTGCTGACTGACACAGGTTGTAAGGTATGGTGGTCATAAAATGGTTCTTTACTTGTTGTTACATGACTGATATATTAATTCACATGACCATGTAATGCAGAATTACCTAACATTGTAGCCGTGAAGCCATATGCTTAACAAAAACTTTACATTATTTTTATGGATTACATCCTCTCCAGTCCTTGGTCGTGAAGCATAATTATTTATGTTGAGAGATGAAAAGATGTAATGGAAAAAAAAATCTGAATTTGTCATTTAAATATTGAAGATATTATTGTCCACACATAAGCGCTATAAAGTGATTTCGTTGTTGTATACAGCAATGTAATAAGCTGCTAAGCTACTAACAGTTCAAGTTTGTGCGGTGTTTGCGACAGGCTGTGCATGGATGTGTTCAAATATGCTGGAAAAAAGCGAATTATGAATCTGTGGTAAGTTGTAGCTGTTAAATCGTATTACACAACACTGTAGTTTATGAATCTGAAATTTTCTTTTCAGTGCATGTTATATTTTTGCACTACTTTTTTGACTATGCCCAAACTAAAATGGTTCCAGAATGTCATTTTTACCGCACGATGCTATGCATCCACAGTACTAGCCATGGACCTGTGTCTGTCTGTTTGTCTGTCTGTCACAAGTCGGAGTTCTACTAAAACGGCTAAACGTAGGATCACGCAAATAACACCACACGATTGCCCAGGTACTCTAGTTTTCTGATGCCAAAGATCTCCGCGAAATTCGACCAGGAGGTGGAGTGCGGAGGCACCAAATGCAGGTGGGGTGGATCAAAATCGGCGACTGTCGACAAATAGCTGGCTACATCTCGAAAACGATACAAGATAGACGCATGGTTTCTATTAAAGTCAAATAGGAAGTCGTATGCGCTCTATCGAATGGTGGCATTGCCCATGACATTGAGTGCCCCCTAACCACCCCAAACCACCTTATTTTCTGCATTTTGCACCGGCATTCATACCTTCGTAATGGGTGAACCTAGAGACTTCAAATTTGGTACATTGACTTACCATAGCAAGTCCCACCCCGCCGATAAAAAATCTTCCCGAAAGGGGCGTGGTCAGGTCAGGTGACCCGTTTTAGAATTTTACACTCCATGTAATATCTCCGCAACGGCTAACGCTAGAGACTTCAAATTTTGTACACGGGTCGGTCATGCGAAGTCTTAGTCTTGTGATGAGTGAGTGTTCCCTAAGAGGGCGTGGTCAGGGTCACGTGAGCAATTTCTACATTGTTGACTTAGAAAATTTTGCCACAGCCAATCGTCGGTATACAGGTGATATACACATCTCGACCGTCGTCGGTTTGTTTATGACACCTATAAGACAATGAAAGCGACTCGAACGCGTCACGGTGGAGTGCACATGTTTATTACACATCGGCTCACCTTAACGCTCCAACTTCATAACTTCGATTTGTTCAGGACTTGTCGTAGGCCTACTTTCTGCACTGTTGCGTGGCAATTGGCAAGATTTCAACTGACACGACGCATCGCGCGGTCCCTCGGCGATAGCTGAGCTTCTTGTTTGAGTATCTAAGTTGACACTGCTGTGAGTGTGATCACAGAATTATAAATACACAGTATGATGCAGTTTCTGTATGTATGACAGTTGAAGCACTGCTAATGTGCTTTTATTTAGTCTTCACTGCTTATTGTAAATTTTGCCATAATTGCATAGTGGCTGATGTGAGATAATGGTCTGTTACTCAGTAGAGTGCAGTGATATTTTACATATTGTGGAGATATGGTATGTTATGGAAATGTAAGTGCATAATGTACACTGAAAGTTCTTGTGCATAGTGAGCTTAGTTTGCTGTGTGATTTTAATGCATAATCTTGCTATATTTTGGAAACAAAACAAAAAAGGAAATTTGGAACAGTGACTTTGTGCTGCTTAATCATTGAAGCTTCTCCAGAAAGTGTCACAGACCTAGAGATGCTGCATGCCTGTAGTATTAGTGCTTTCAGAAGTGTTTCTACTGTTGTGTTGCTGTAGCGTTATTGGCGGTGATGTCCGTTTTGCGGCAATCAATCCCACTCGGAAACAGTTTGCAGGCCGAGGCAGCATCGGCGTGTTAACTGAGATGCAACATGATGCTTCTCATGGTAGTATTATTATTATGATTAAGGGCATTTATGTCTGCTGCATACTGTGAAGATCGTGATAGCATTCTGAAGATAATTTTAAACTGTGTCAGTTTTTGTCTGAAAAGTGGGTTAAACAGTCGGAGCAAGATATTTGTTGCCGCATGTGACTGTAGGAGCAATGCAGGCTGAGGCAGTTGGTGCTCAGCAGGCTGCCATGGAAGCAAGTCTCTCAGTCGAAGTGTCGATGATTGTGCTGGATACCGTCACACTGTATGTCAACAGCTTTAAGGTGAATTACTGTGAACAGTTTACGCAATATAACGTTTGAGCCATTTTGTAGCATGGTAATCAGATGTTGGTAAAGTTGGTAATTAGCCAGTTAGCATTTAGTTGGTTAGATAACCAGTTACAAAGGCGGCTAATGCATATGCCGATCACTTAGAAATTTTTAATTAACTAGGGGCTTTGCCTATACACCCACCCATGTGTATCATGCCGGGCTCTCCCCTCCCCTTCCATTCACTCACTGTGCACTTTACTCCCCTTCTTGCTTCTTCCCTGTTGACTTGTGAACGAATAGTGTAACTGTAACGGCCTCAGCGATGCAGTTGTCATCACTCACATGACTGGGCTGCGAATGGCAAGTGCTGCAGGCATTTAGGCACACAGCATTACCAAATTGCAGCATGACTGGACGATAGCGTTACCAAGTGACAGACAAAAGCCTGTATAAAATTAATAGATACAGATTCTAGACTGCAGCAGTTAGTTCATATAAAATATGTATGTTGCAGCCCGGCTATGTGCTTTCTGTGTTGCCATGTACGTGTGAACTGAACAGAAAGTGTTTACATTTTAGGATCAGTTGCAAGAGAACGATGGTGACAACTCACTGATGCACAAAGTTTTTGACCTTTATCTCTTGTTTCCACAGACAACACAGTCGGAAACTGTACAGAAACATGCATTTGCTGTTCTTCGAGCCTTTATTTCTAAGGTTTGTTTTATGAGTTGTATGAGTTGATACTTTGTCATCAGTCATTAAGCCGTCTTCACATTTAATGTGAAATAAAATAAATGTGAAATAAATGCTTGTTTTAGCATTTATTTTTATTTCACTAGTTTGGACCTGCTGAAATGAAATAAAAACAAAATAAAATACAATAAAATAAATGTGTTGCATGTTTTTGCAGTCATCAATATTCACAAAGCCAAACTGTTGCAGCCAATCATGTCCCACCAACTGATCATGTGATTATTATGTCACACATTAGGCCCGCCTATGCTTTTCTTCCGTCACACAAAATCACCATATGCCACGCCTCCTGTCCATTTATTTTATTTTATTTCAGATGTACGGAAGAACCATTTATTTTATTTTATTTCATGTAAGATGTTATGCCTTCAGTGCTTTGACACTGTTGGTTGGGCGTCAGGAAGGCATCCGGCCTGTAAAAATTGATTGATGGGGTGTTGCTGTGGTTATCTATATGGAGCAAAGTGCAGATTGTTTGCATATGGTCCAGCTGATGCCACTGCATCCCAAAACCCTGTCATCTGTTGCTTCATTTAAATCCAGACTGTTTTTACCTTTTTGGTACCGCCTTACCCGGGTTGTCCTGGAAAAGAGGCTGTTAAACAAGTGTAGTAGTAGTTATTTTATGTTAGATGTGCAGACAGCATTAATTTCTCTGTTATTATTAACACACATCCGCTTAACGGCCCTTTGTCCGGGACTACCCAGGTGAGCCAGTACCAGAAAGGTAAAACCAATCTGGATTTTACTGGAGCAAGAGACAGTGAGTGGCAGTGGCATCAGCTGGGCCGTATGCAAGTTTGCACCTCGCTTCAGACAGATAACCACGCCAGCACCCCACCGCTCAGTTTTTTACAGGTCGGATGCCCTTCCTGCCGCCCAGCCAACAGTGTCAAAGCACTGAAGGCATGTCTCTGTTATTATTAACTAAATGCATAATGCTTCTTCTGCTTTCATCTTTTATGTAGTCAGTTTAGTTTTCCATAACTACGTCAACATAGTCCATGTCTCAAAATGGCAAGTTGTGGGGATTATTGGAGCAAGAGTTGTTTCAACATAGCTGGATTATGAAGAGCACGAACATTTGTGTTGGCAAAGTTTGCTAACCGTAGTTACCTTATTACTTAAAGAAGCGATGAGACATTTTTATTGATCTTACCTTTGGCTTTAAAGCTAATTGTTAATGCTTTATGCTCACCTGTTTTGTACTAATTGATGGACATTTATATGATGCTGAATTATGTGAGCATATCTGCTTGTTTGCTGATTCAGTTTCCAAAGGTGCTGTTTCAAGGGCAGGCTAGCATGTGTGGACGTTTCTGTTACGAGGTATGCACAAACAGAGTTTGTGATTTGTTATTTTTTTCGTCTTTAGTGCTCACAAACATTAAGCTAGACCCTATGCTTTGTAGTATTATGCTCAAAGTGATGGAAGCAATGGCAGTTTAGACATTGTATCCTGGATAAGATTGTTAGCAGCTGACTGACCTGATGCTGTGGCATAAAACTAGATGATGCATAATGATAGTATACTGTGTAATTCAGCAATGGAGAAATTTACCCAACACTAAACTGTGATGTTTTAATTGCTAAGTTGCAGTAGTTCAGCATTACCGGCTATTATTAGCTTTTTTCCAAACAATAATTAAATGAACTTTACTGTCATTTTAGCCTGAGATGACTGTATGATGATGATAAATGTGTTATGAATTATGAGACTGATGTCAGTCTGCTGCCAATGTGTCACTGGTCTGAGGTGATATCTCTGCTGTTAGATTCTGCGCTGCTGCAGTTCGCGCATGAGCACCACTCGGACTGAAGCCTGTGCCCTGATGTACTTACTGATGAGGCAAAACTTTGAATTTGCACATCGCAAAAGCTTCACTCGCGTCCATTTGCAGGTTCGTTTTGTGACTGTTGTGTGGAGATAGCTTACATTGTATTTGTCACGCTTGTCCGAACTGTCACATCTGTCTTTGCTTTTAACTACTCTGGGACTCATAGTTGTACTTTGATCACATTTTAATGATCTGGTAAAATTGCTCCAAACAATATCGCCACACGTGTTAGTTCTGAAGTGGAAAGTGCACAAGATTGGAAGTTATTGATGAATGTTTGTTTGTTGTCGATGTGTGCATATTTACAGTATATTCTCATGTCTGTGTGACGTGTGTGTTTGATTATTTTGTGTATTAGATGATAATTGCCGTGTCTCAACTGATTGGCAATGGAGTGGTTATCAGTGACACACACTTTACTGAGAGCTTGTCAATTATCAGCAGCTATGCTAGCAATGACAAGGCTGTGCAGGTGAGTCGATTCATCATTGCTGATGTGAAGTAAAGTAAACAGGAATTTCGTACCTGTTTGCTCAGCTTCAGTGCTTTGACACTGTTGGTTGGGCGGCAGGAAGGGCATTCGGCCTGTAAAAAACTGAGTGGTGGGGTACTGGCATGGTTATCTGTCTGGAGTGAGGTGCAGACTTGCATATGGCCCAGCTGATGCCACTGCCACTCACTGTCTCTTGCTTCAGTAAAATCCAGATTGGTTTTACCTTT
>Ga0126334_10000493_pt1 | contig 11727 bp, 5 predicted proteins | sample InaspJWI49metaG_FD_94491 | JGI IMG/M metagenome (GOLD analysis project Ga0126334, IMG submission 94491) | Marine gutless worms symbiont microbial communities from Oahu, Hawaii - Inanidrilus sp. 2 OAHU.JWI-49 metaG | ecosystem: Host-associated > Annelida > Digestive system > Unclassified | place...
ACTGAAGGTTTGCATTGTACTTGCATTTTCCGTACTTGCGTTTTCCATCCTTGCGAAATGCGCTGTTTCGTACTTGCCTTTTCCGTACTTGCGTTTTCCAGTACTTGCGTTTTCAGCGCCCCCCATATGGCAGATGTTGTGTTTCAAATGCATGCAGGCGATAACTGCTGACACTGCTATCGCCTACATTACCCACGACGACCTGCCCAGCCCAGTATATGATCAGCGTCGAGCCGGCTCTGAGCGAAGCGACGTGGCGGCTTATGTAGCCCAGGTCTATGTGCGTCATCCGGTTACAGCTCGTTATGATATCGAACCGAATATAACTGAACATTATTGTATTATTTCATTCCGCAAGGTGCAGCGGTAGAGTCGTGCCGTGCAGAGATGGGCACTCTGTACCTAATGAGAACCATGCCGTGATGTGTTTTTGACATGCTGCCGACGGGACGCCGCCATGAGCTATGACCTAGCAGACTGAGAAGGAACGGTAACCTGCGTGACTGACCTATGCCACGGACTCTTCTAGGAATATACGGACGTCAGTCGATGCTCATCTCCCCACTCAAACCACGGCCTTCGTGCCCATACTGGATGCCGAACGCTCTGCACAGTTTACACCGACCTGGTTCCATTCCAGGCGCATTGGGATATCACCGCTCATTGCTCATATACATCACCGAGTAGCTTCGTTGGTGATGCTGTGCACATTTGCCTATTTCGTCAATCGTTGCTGACGCAAGCTGGTCTGTGGAGTGTTTAGCGGTGCTTAATAAATTACATCAGATCACGCATAGGGAAGTATACAGGGTGGCGCAACAAATCTGACCACTGGGCGGGCCACCGTGGCTGAAAAGTTGCCAACAACTTCATAAGTTAGTGTAACTACAGCTTTAAGGTGCGATAAAATCTTTAATGAAAACCAATAACAAATATAATGGCGAGTCTCGTTAAAAACTTCGAAAATTGGACAGCATTGCAATTGGAATTGGAAAGGTTACAGGTAAAGTTTAGTGGTAGATTTTCGACTTATACAGTGACTCGGGGCCCGTTTTTCTCGCCACCTTGTGACTTTTCGTATGATAAATCTGCGTGGTTTGTATCTAAAATGGCACAACATTAAAAGTTTGACGCAAGAAAATTAAATTCTGCGACCGTTAGTAAATAACTACGAGAAAGGTAAAAATTCGTTTTAAAAATATATGGGTAGCTGAAACAGCAAAAGTCGCAATTGAGTTAGTTTTTGGTGCACCCTATGTAGCTTACCTATAAATACATTAGCGAAGGTCGCCGTAACTCAGAAGAAATGGATAAACAACATTAATCAGGAGACGATCGACGCCGGATTATCAAGCACAGATAATGGGCGGTATGGCAGACGACAAAATAACGAGAAGAAAAACTATGTAGCCCAAGTTCCGAACAATGGCGGACGTATCCTTTTTGTATCAGCCCAACAGAGAATTTTTTTATAGCAAACTGGTGAATGGAGATTCTGGAAATGCACAGGGGTTAAGTCAAAGGATCTCTCAGAAAAGGTCGGAGTCGGTCGGGCAAAAGCCAGTCCCATCCAAAGTTATTGCAGTTTTTAGCAGGAACGGCACTTGAGATATTTTATAACTGTAAACAAGTTCGTGTTCAGCCTCCTAAGTCAGCCACTACCCGCATTTGCTGCTGCGCGCCATGCTGCGACCCCGATTATCGATTATCGATTGATATCTACTACCCACCGGGCCCACAGCAGCAAACCCGCCACACGCTGCTATAGCGAGCGAATGGGACAGACAGCCGGACGGACACCGTACCGTTACATAGACCGTGCTCCGCATAAGATGCTGGCAGTGCCAATAACAACTGCGAGTAAATTGTCAAACAGCTTAATTATCGTTTGAACCTCCACGACGCTCCGATGACTCGATGCTCGGCTTCTGATTGGATGGCCAGGCCGCTATGTGCTCGAATGTGTGGCCACTTCTCCCCGTTTCCCATCGCCGTAGAACTACCTACCTTTCTGCGATGCTATTTTGCTCGCGTCGTTGTAGCATAAGAAACAGCAAACACGTGCAAACACTTCGTCGCCTGCAGCATGCTCGTTTCCGCCACCGACTTCAACGTTAACAGATGTCGCGTCGCGTATTCGTGCCGTGAGCCGCGTGTATGTCTATCTGGTGTGTTAATTATGTCAGCAAAACAACGCAAAACGCATAGTACTTCCGGGTCGGAAGTGTCGGGTCATGACAACAGCTTGCTGGCGATTGAAAATCAAGGTCATAGGTCAAGGTCTGGGTTAGGGTTAGCAAGGTGGAGCAAGGTAAGGCGGTCGGCATGACCTCGATCCCAAATCGAGAGCAGTATGTATCCTAGCTGACAACTATAATGAACCATGCAGTTCTTGGCACGCACACAAGCAGCTGGGCACACTATAACAACATCAGTGGGCCTACTCTCTCGCGGCAGCATTCGGAGATGCTGCTTGGAGCAACGCTCTCGCACTTGCGTAGCAGCAGCTAGTAGACTAGCCTATTAAGCGTACTTGTGTGAGCGAACGCTGTTAGTTAGCTACTGGCTCGGTTCTCTCGGGGATAAATTAACAGCAAAAACAGTGCGACAACACGCGCGTTAAATCAGTTTTCAAAAGTATGAGGTAAGTCTTGTGAATTTGCCGTCTTTACTGTTTCCACAATTTTGGGTTTCAGTAGACGTAAGGAGAGATATAAGCCTATATACGTCAACGCTCTGGTGTAAACTGCGATCACATAGATGGGTGTAAAAATAAGACTAATTTTATAGCCACTTTGTCAACACTGTTTCTGTCACTGCTTAAAAGTCGTCGTATTTCGGTTGTTTCAAACTTAATGCTGCTAGTACCATCAGTGCATGCATTTCATTCACCATTTTGTAACCGTGACTTCGATCGAGGTACATACAGGCCAGGCATGGGAGTTTAACGTCGCTTAACATACAAATATGTTAACACAGTTATCAGCGATAACAAGGTACAAGCTCAGGTATCGATCACTTTAGTGACCCAGGTAAAGCAATCGGTTAGGTGTGTGACTGTGTGTCTGTATGTCCATCGTAGCTTTTGAATAAAGTGACCATTGAATTAAACATTTGGCATGCTGGTTTACCTTGACCCTTTCAGGTCAAATATGAAGATGAAGGCCAGGGTCATAGGTTAGAGTTCTCGGTCGCTAAAGAAAAATGTCGCAAAGACTTCGAGTGGGAGTTTCTAGTTATCAAATCTGTTTGACTTTTTACTGTTAAATGTTTCATTAATTTCCGTGTTTTCGTTAATTTTTTACCTCTTTTTTAAATGGAAGCGAAACTGAAACGATATCTCTGTTTTAAACTGGTATACTGCTGACAAAGAAGACGGATGGAGTTTATTAAATAATACGCATTTGCGGCGAAGGCTTAAACATCGCATTCATATAAATACGAAGTCCCAGACAACCGACTTGCTCGCGATGTTTTAGCTGTGGCACTTGCGTGAGTTTTTATGCACGCGAGACTAAGTGCGTTTATGCATCACCCACAATAAAGTGCAGTTTTATACGCACGCAGAGAACTCGCGCCTTATTGCCGGCGGTATGAGAGGAATGTGCAGTCGTTAACGACATTGAGTTAACGGACAGACTGGAGTGGACGTGGTCTATAAATAGCAGTAATTATGTGCGAACCTGGATCGCACGAGAGTGATCGATCAACCGCCGTGTTTTATCGAGTGATGGCCATCGGCAGGTGCGCGACCGGCGAAGGTAGGACGTTTGCCACCCGAACATCTTCCCCCGGACGGACCTAAACCCGACCCTAGCCGGGGGCAGACGGCCCATCACGGCATGCAGCCGATCAAATCAGTCACTAAAGGTAGCCCATACCCGATTACCGAGCGTAGGGTTCCGGAGCTGATCCCGGTTCTTGGCAGTCACCTGCAGGTGACGTGAATCATAAAACCGACGCTAGGCTGCCATTACTTTCGACAGGCCTGCAGTTACCCCCGCAACTCTTAAGAGGGCTGCTACCAATTTTGCTGCTTGGTGAACAGAGGCACAATGGGTGTGAACAGTTTGCCTAAGACCCGACAGCGTCGCGACTCCGATTTGAACCCGGGCCCTTCTGCGCCTGAGTCCAGCACGCTAACCATTCGGCTACCGAGCAACCCAAATCAGTCAATACTTCGTCAATAATCAGGACCTAATCAGGGCTTGTCCACAGCACAGACTAGGCTAACTTTCGTGTAAACAAGCTCATTGTAATATACGTTTTCAGAACTCGACTTCAGTCCAGTTCATGTTGTGTTGTGCAGCATAACAAGCCTGTAAACTGTTTGAGGCGTAATATACACGAATTTATAATTGTCCTTTGTGGACTAATATGCTTTCGTGCAAGCTTAATAATCACATGCTGCGTATGGTGATTGCTTCAGGAACGAAATGGTGTAGTGCCTCGAAACTTTTTGTGTTACATAATGTGGCACCATTTGGTGCACTGATTCGTAAAGCAGGCTAGTCTATTCGTTTAGGCACATTCTAATGGTGGGATTGTCATGAAAGCATATGCAGTGGTTCTCATTATGGTTGCCTTTCTGCATCATAGAACTGCGATCATTGGGACATTTTGTCTTGCCTCTGCTCATCATCTTTTTTATCATTAAGTACGAATCTCAGAGACGAGCATGCGTAATTTTTAAGTATTTGTCCTATCGGCGCTACTTTGGATAACGCCGGTCTCATTTTGGGAGGATTTTCCCGACTTTTCGGAGAAAATTCCCCGTAGCGAGCGCTTGTGAGTGGAACTGGATCCCCAAGATTTGCTGAATTATTGACGCCACTGATAGAGGTGCTGTGTACTGTGCTGAGACGGGCCATGATGGCTGTAGTGTTCTCAATATGCTTATCACGATGCCGAGGCTTCCGACTGAACGCCAGTAACCATTGGCTGCATTCATCAATTGATCACCTGCGTGTCTGTAGCACTTCAGCTATTGCAAAACACATTCATACACTTGTAGGCTTGTCCCGACGCTAAATAATGAAAGCGCACGTCCACGTTTTTGCTTTTAATTTAACCTGATGTCTCCATACTTGTTGTTGGCGCATCAAGAAAAGTCTACACGTTCATTGTTGAGCATATATTCGAGATACATCTAAACTATTAAAAGTACTTATGGATTTGTAAAGATTATGTTGGCTGTATAGAAGTCATTAGTTAGAAATATGGTTATTTTCTGACTAGTAAGCTTGTGCCATTTTTTAATCTGGCTTAGCCGGATTGTCACGGTAAAGGGCCGTTAAGTTGGTTATCGCTGCCATTATTGTAACAACTTGTTGACGCTGCCCGGATAGTATGCAAAGCAGGGTTTGTGTGAACGGTCAGGTGTCCGTCCGTCCGATTGTCTGTCGTGTCGATCGACAGCAGCAGCGGCGTGTGGCTGGTTTGCTGCTGAGTGCCCTGCGGGCAGTCGGGCGCCGCGTACCAGCTATCGATCGATATCTGTCGCAGGTGCCCGTGCTCATCAGCAATGCGGGTAGCGTCATGTTGAGAGCCGAGGATGGAGGCTCAACACAGACTAGTGTCTTGCTGTGTTTGTTGTCAGTTGCGGCGGCTGTAACAGCGACACACGTCCGTCCAGCACTCCGTCTCCGTCGACCGCCATGTCCACCGCCCTCGCTTCCATCAAGTCCTCGTTCATTGCCCGAGTAAACCACCACGCCGCAACCGTCCGACGCCAACGCTCCACCACCGACTGTGACGTCACTTCCGGTACAGCCGCGGACGCGAAAGACGGCCCGGCGCACGGCGGCGTCCAGGTTTTGCGTTTACTGTATAACGTCTTGTCATGTACGTTGCTTTTGTGTCGGTTCTTAAATCGTTCTGTATTTTCATTGAGCTATTTTAATCAATACTTTCAGCTAGTGCATTGGTCGTCGATTGATGATTGTTGATTTTGTTGTCTGCCATATTTTAACACGCAGTCTGCGTTCGTTGGCACTCGTCCGTCGGATCACAGCGTTGACGCTGGCCGCATCCCGGGCTCGGCGGCTGTCGATCGATATCTGTTGCCGGCGCCCGTGCTGCGGCAAACCGGCTGCACGTCTCTGCTGCCTACTGGCTAATGGCTGTCGATTTGACGAGACAGAGACGGACGGACGGACACCCGACCGTTGCATAGACGCTTACTTCATACTATGCGGCCAGCGTCAATAAACCATTGATTAAATGATTGAGTAATGGGGTGCTGGCGTGGTTGTCTGTCTGGGGCGAGATGCAGACTTTTATATGGCCCAGCTGATACCGCTGCCACTCGCTGTCTCTTGCTTCAGTAAAATCAAGATTGGTTTTACCTTTCTGGTACCGGGTAGTCCCGGACATAGAGCCGTTAAATGGGTGTGTGTGTGTGTGTGTGTGTTTGATTGATTGATCGATCGATCTGTTTGAAAGGTTCGTCGTCCGCGCCGGATCAGGTCGCCGTTCAGCTCGTCTCGACTCTGGTCGGAGCCGAAGAAGAAACCGTCACGGTCGAGCCTGGCCGAGCAGCGCATCATCGAGAGCGTCGTCTTCCGACCGTCGGGCCGCGCGGCCGCCGCGCACCGCGGAGACGCCGCGGTCGACACGCCGGGCGACGGCCGACGGCGCAGCGCCGACTTCGCCGACTCCGCCGACCGTCAGCGGGTCGCCGTCGTCAAGCGAAGTCTGTCGCAAGGCCAGGGACCGGACGACGCCGCTGCCGCCGGACAGATGGGTTCGTTGTCGTCGACGCTCGTCCGCGGCGACTCGACAAACTGCTCACAGGACCCGCTGCCGCCGCCGTTCGTCAACGCAAACTTCAACGACCTGCCGTGAGTTGTCATCGCACACTTCACCACAAATGAACTTACTTACGTGTATAGCTTCTCGAATCTAATTTTTACCGCGGTAGGCCCCTACTAGCCATGGGCTTGTGTCCGTCTGTGTCTGTCTGTCTGTCACAAGCCGGTGTTCTACTAAAACGGCAAAACGTAGGATCACACAAACAACACCACACGATAGCAGAGACTGTATTTTTCTGAAGCCAAAGATCTCCGCGAAATTCGACCGGGGTCACCCCCTACTGGGGCGCCAAATGCAGGTGGGTGGGTCAAATCGGCGACTTTCGCCAAATAACCGGATATATCTCGAAAACGTTAAAAGATAGACACATAGTTTTTATTAAAGTCGAATAGAAAGTCCCATGCGCTCTATCGAATGGTGGCATTGCCCATGACCTTGAGTACCTCCTAACCGCCCTGCATATTGCACCGCCATTCATAGCGTCGTAACGGGTGAACCTAGAGACTTCAAATTTGGTACATTGACTTACCATAGCAAGTCCCACCCTGCCGGTGAAAAAATATTCCCTGAAAGGGGCGTGGTCAGGGTCAAGCGAACCGTTTTTTTTAGAATCTTACACCCCGTGTAATTTCTCCGCAACGGCTAACGCTAGAGACTTCAAATTTTGTACACGGGTCGGCCATGCAAGTCTAAGTCTTGTGATGAGTGAGTGTTTCCTGAGTGGGCGTGGTTAGGGTCACGTGAGCAATTTCTACATTGTGGACTTAGAAAATTTCGCCACATCAAGTCGTCGGTATACAGGTTATATACACAACTCGACCGTCGTCGGTTTGTTTATGACACATTGCCTCCAACTAACCTTCCAACTTCATACCATCTGTTTGGTCAGGACTTGTCGTATAAGTAGTTTCTGCACTGTTGCGTGATAATTGGCAAGATTACTACTGACAAGACGCATCGCGCGGTCACTCGGCGATAGCTGAGCTTCTTGTATGATCGCCCGCACTCGCTTCAGCGAGAACTGACGCGAGACCGTTATTATTAGTTCGCCCGGCTGGTGAAAGCAGGCGCGGCGGGCTGTATCTTCTGCTATTGTTTCTCATTAAAATATTTTTAACGATTCGTGTCAGACCAATTATCTAAAAATCTACTGGACCGATCTTCGCTAAATTTTTACCGCGCGATGCTATGCATCCGCGGTATTAGCCATCGGCTTGTGTCCGTCTGTCTGTCACAAGTCGGTGTTCTACTGAAACGGCTAAACTTAGGATCATACAGACAACACCTCACGATAGCCCAGGGACTCTAGTATTCTGATGCCAAAGATCTCCGCGAAATTCGACCGGGGTCACCCCCTACGGGGCACCTAATGCAGGTGGGGTGGGTCAAAATCGGCGACTTTCGGAAAATAAAAGGCTGTCGTACAAGTAGTTTCTGCACTGTTGCGTGGCAATTGGCAAGACTTCAACTGACACGGCGCATCGCGCGGTCCCTCGGCTATAGCTGAGCTTCTTGTCAGGATTGGTAGAACTGTGGCTGTATAAATGTAGATGATGAATCTGAAATTAGTTTTTTGATCCCTCAAGGGACGTAGCCGTGGCAACCAATTTTTGGTTTTATCGACAGAACTGATTGGTGTCGCTGGACGCAGACGGCTGGCGGCGCAGCCGGGTGGGCTAACATTGCCTATAAAATGTCAGCTAACGTTGGGCTTTGCCTGCATCTAGTTTTGCTGAACGTTTTTTCAGTATTTTATTTTTTTTCGAAAACACATTCTCACACATTTGTAAAACGGCATTGTTACATAACATGGTTTCAGCTCTAGGTATAACGATTTACACTGTCCCGAACCACATTTTCTGTAAAACTTCTACGTGCGGGTTCCTCCGTCGAAATTAGGCAAGTACATGAAGTACACACCGCCATCATTCTGTCGTGCACATCGCAGTATCTGTGTTTACTGAAATCTGAGCATTCTGGTCTTCCGACGGCGAGCGACGAATGTAGCCGAGTCCTGCTGAGCCGCTATGTATAGACTAGACCTCGATGGCATGTGTATACAAATGGCACGGATCAAGCTGTTGATAAGCACAACGGCCTCCACCTTGTCCCAGCTGTCAGACAAGTCAACGCCGCAGTCCACGTTTTTGTAGCGTCGGCAATTACAGTTCGTGCTTTTTAATTGACAGCCGGTTTACTCTGTTGGAGATTTTGTCCTGTGAAAGGACAAGGTGCTAGTCGGCGTAGTGGTCGGAACAGCGACGACGGGACACGCCTTCTCTCTGTACCAGTTGTAGCAGTCAATGGTCAGTGTACCAGTTCGTAGGCTACACTGCAGGGTCACTTCATCGTTAATTGCTAATACCAAAGTATCGGATTTTAGTCCACGATCAAAGAAACCCGTCTAAAAGCTACATGCAGTGAATGCAAAATAACGGCGTTAAATATGCCGCTCAGACAAACGTTTGAGACCTAAGTTCTCTTTCTAGATAGAACTTAATTTCATCAGTCCGGTCCTAAGCAAAAAGACCACAGCGTTTGCCAGCTATCTCTAAACACTTGAAGTCATGACTTCAGTCTTAGCGAAAGATAAAGTGACCCGTTGTCTCGCGGAGGTTTCATTTGATGCGGGTTTTGTGTACCCTTCTAAAAGGTTAAACGTTACGCCACACGCGCACGCAGTTCTGATGACTTACATGTGGCGTTTGCGCCGCAAGACAGCTTACAACCAAAACAACAGCAGAGACAGAGCAGAGCTGACTGTCAGTCAGTATGAATGGGCGATTGTCGTCGTCGCTGTTTTGGCGCCGACTGCCGTATGTCGTCTTTTCTCCGACCACTTCGTCACTTACTTACTTACATTCTTTATAATATGATCGTGCGGTGATGTCGGCAAGTATAACGGAAACAGTTGCAGCATTCACCACATAGAGGTCTTACCGAGAACTCCACTCCAGCAACATTTGTCGCACTGAAAATATGTCCTCGGACTTCTAACCCTTACCTTAAACCCTCAACTCTATGCGCTAACCCTGAACCATATCTGGGGGTAGATGTGTGGTCACGATTAAATCTTCATTCTGGATTGCGTTGTATGAACTGTGATCTAATGATGATTTATCACAGAATACGTGACGAGTTGCAGTAGCATCCTCTCGAAATGGTATATGTGAGATAACAGCGTCCCGATGTGATATGGGAGTGCGTACCATGGTACTGCGATGGAAGGTTGCGGTACGATGGTGCCGAGAGACTGAAGACTGAAGACCAGTCGTGGTCTCGAACCGAAGCTGTGTGCGGTCTTCGCGGAACAGAGCTGGATAATGCCAATAGGAACTGAGTTGATGTATGTAAGCCGCTGCAAACACGGTAATTCATCACGCTCATAAAGTCTCGGATGATAAAAACGCGCCGCTTGTATAGGCTAGGCGTATTATTTTTGTAACCTTCTGTGGTGCCGCGTGCAAAACTGCGAGTGAGAAGTAACTTTACGATGGTGTTTCGGAGAATGCGTAAAGATTAGGGTAAATGACCAAAGTAATTTGATAAAGGGCCGCATCGCCACCACAGTCCCGGCACATGTCCTTCGTCAAAAATGCCCCTTCGCATGGTGGATGTGGACTTCCATCTAATAGATGTTGCTGGTCCCCCGTACGCAAGTCTGCCCTCCCCACAAACGGCATCTCGAACGGGTTTATCTGCTTTTGCACAGCTCGCCCGTGTGTCCAACACACAGACCACGCTACATGCGACGTGTGTAAAAAAGGGCCGCATCTACGCGATGCGGCCCAAAAAGTGGTCAGTGCGTGGTTGTACAAGAAAAGCAGGAATAATGGCTGACAAGTGTAACCGCGAGAGCAACAAGGCAGTCAGAAACCGCAGACTTCGCCCCCTGTGTTGCCGCCTGTGGCGTTGCTTTAAGCACACGTCATTTCTTGTCGCTATATACGCAGGGACATTACGTGCAAGCATGATATCATAAATATTCAACACGCCCACTGCGGCCTAGTAGGCTCTGACTGCAAGAAGTAGTCGAGCGTCCGCTGCCCGCAACGGGTATTCCTACGCGCCAAGATCAAGGCTGCGTGTGAGCCTCACTCCCTCAGCCTGGCGGCGACGTCGAGCAGCCAGTTAGCTTATGTGCAAATATGACGTCATCCACAAAACCGGAAATACGTCATTCGTATCACTACGGAGTCAGAGGAGAAACGAGCCACGGTCATAGGTATCGTGCACAAAAATTTGGTGAAGATCGGACGTGTAGTTCCGGGGATATTATCGCCGACAAATACACAGACATACAGACAGATAGACAGACAGACACACTATCGTCACAATTCTCTGCGCTCCCCTATCGGGGGCGGAGTGATCACCAGTCATGAGCGCATCTCTGGCAGTCACAGCAGCTGCAGTCAGACGGCGTGTCTGACTTGGAACTGGCCGTACCGAGTCCTTGAGACGTGCTAGCAAGCTGGCTCTCTCTGCATGCAGTGCGTGTGGTGGACTATAGTCTAGCGATGCACGCGCGAACCAACGCACGTGCGTTGTGCCAAAGATAGGCCCACTTCTGCACGTGCCTGCCGTTTAAATCATGACGTCATCGCAGCAGCAGAAGCTACTGCTGCTGCTGCAGCAGCAGCGTCAGCGTCAGCAGCAGCAGCAGTGAGTAGGCATGCTTGTTTGCGAGAGACGTAGCCTGTGTTAAGACCGAACGTACAGTTGTATAACTTGTTTAGAATTGCGTGGTTGCTGCTTTTTATTGTGCTCACATTATGTCGGGAATAAAGCTTATCATATTTGATGAACACCTCACTTTTTCCGACCAGATCTCATCTGTCTCCAAATCTTGCTATTACCATATCCGTCAGCTTCGCTGTATCTGTCCATACCTCGATACCAAAACAGCCTCCACCA
>Ga0126334_10000494_pt1 | contig 11711 bp, 10 predicted proteins | sample InaspJWI49metaG_FD_94491 | JGI IMG/M metagenome (GOLD analysis project Ga0126334, IMG submission 94491) | Marine gutless worms symbiont microbial communities from Oahu, Hawaii - Inanidrilus sp. 2 OAHU.JWI-49 metaG | ecosystem: Host-associated > Annelida > Digestive system > Unclassified...
CATTGCCACCAGTCTACCGTCAATGCGCCGTTTGTTACACTGATTTTTGGTCTGCATATGAGCGGGTTCTTCCCCAAAACAGACATCGAGCAGTTGGTAAAGAAAGCGGAAAAACGAACCACACCGACACGTAACCTACCATGCAAGTGTCGGATTATGCAAACCGCCGTATTTCCCCCTCCCCACCAACATTGGTCACACAGCGCCCGCACAGATCCGGGTGTTCCGGGTCGGTTCCTACATCTTCACGATGGTGCCAGCAGCGCACGCACTTGGCGTGATCGGAGGGCGTAACCTCTACTGCCAGGCCCGGCAGGTCGGTGTCACGGGCATCCGCGGGCTTGTCTTCCAGGGGGTATATTCGGGCGTAGGAGGTGATGAGGACGAACCGCAGCTCGTCTTCCAGCTTCGCCAGGGTCGCGGCCAGATCGGGACTGCAATAAAGGTCCAGCTCCGCATCCAGGGAGGAGCCGATAGTTCCCTCTTTGCGGGCTTCTTCCAGGTATTTGGATACGCTGATCCGTACCGCTAGAATCCGATCCCACAGATCCCGGTCGAAGGGGGCGTCGGGGTCCGGATCGAAGAGCCCCTGGTACCAGGTCTCGAGAAATATCGAGTCTGAACGCGTGCCGGGCAGGTGTTGCCAGATCTCTTCGGCAGTAAAACTGAGGATGGGGGCCAACCAGAGGCTCATGGCTTCGATGATGTGATACATGGCGCTCTGGCAGGAGCGTCGGGGCAACCCATCGGACTGGGTGGTGTACTGGCGATCCTTGATGACGTCCAGGTAGAAGCCGCCCATGTCTACGACGCAGAAGTTGTGGATCTTCTGGTAGATGAGGTGGAGTTGGTAGTCCCCATAAGCCCGGATGATTTCTTCCTGGAGCCGATAGGCCCGGTCTACCGCCCAGCGGTCGAGTGCGATCATGTCAGCGGGGGCGACCAGGTGAGAAGCGGGATCGAAGCCGTTCAAATTAGCCAGCAGGAATCGGGCCGTGTTGCGGATGCGGCGGTAGGCATCGGCGGTCCGCTTGAGGATTTCGTCCGAGACGCTCATCTCGCCCCGGTAGTCGGTCGCCGATACCCAGAGGCGGATAATGTCGGCCCCGAGGGTTTTCATGACGTCCTGGGGCCGGACGACATTGCCCTTGGATTTGGACATTTTTTCGCCCTTGGCATCGACCGTGAAGCCGTGGGTCAGCACTTGGGTATAGGGCGCCCGGTTATTTACGGTCACGCCGGTGAGGAGGGAGGATTGGAACCAGCCGCGATGCTGGTCGGAGCCTTCCAGATAGAGGTCCGCCGGTGCGCGCAGTCCCGCGCGGCGTTCCAGCACGCAGGCGTGGGTTACGCCGGAGTCGAACCAGACGTCCAGGGTGTCTCTGACCTTTTCGTAGTGCCTGCTCTCTTCGTCGCCGAGCAGGTCCTGAGGTCGCAGCTCGAACCAGGCTTCGATCCCTTTCTGTTCCACCCGCTGCGCTACCTGTTCGATAAGGGCCGGGGTCTCCGGGTGCGACTCGCCGCTCTCCTTGTGGATGAATAAGGGGATGGGCACGCCCCAGGTCCGCTGGCGTGAGATGCACCAGTCGGGTCGGTTACGCACCATGCCATCAATGCGGGATTGGCCCCAGTCCGGTGTCCAGTGCACCTTGGCGATTTCGCGCAAGGCGGCATCTCGCAGTCCTTGCCGGTCCATGGCGATGAACCACTGGGGCGTGGCCCGAAAAATGACAGGGGATTTGTGGCGCCAGCAGTGGGGATAGCTGTGGCTCAAGCGGGCCTCCCGCAGCAGCGCTCCCTCGGCCTTGAGGACCTCGACGACCTGCTCGTCGGCGGTGAAGACGTGTTCGCCGGCGAAGCGGGGCGTAGCCGGCAGAAAGCGACCATCGCCACCCACCGGATTGTCCACGGCCAGGCTGTAGCGCAGGCCAACTATATAGTCCTCCAGGCCGTGGCCGGGGGCGGTGTGGACGGCGCCGGTGCCGATGTCCAGGGTCACGTATTCGCCCAGGATCACAGGAACCTCGCGGTCGTAGAAGGGGTGCCGGAGTGCGATGCCCTCGAAGGCGTCGCCGCGACCGTAGCCGAGCACGCGGTAGCTCTCGATCCCATAGCGGTCCATGGTCTCACGCAGCAGCCCCTCGGCCAGGAACAGGCGTTCGCGTCCGTGCTCCCCCTCGGTCTGCGCCACGACGTATTCCAATTCGGGATTGAGGGCGACGGCCCGGTTGGCAGGCAGGGTCCAGGGGGTGGTGGTCCAGATGACGACCGCCAGAGGTCCGTCCCCATAGCCGGTTGGCAAGTCGCGGCAGCGGGCGAACAGGGATTCCTCGTCTGACACCGGGAAGCGCACATCGACGGCGATAGAGATCTTATCGGCGTATTCGACCTCTGCCTCCGCCAAAGCGGAGCGGCAGTCGGTACACCAGTGCACCGGCTTATAGCCCGCCTGGACATGACCGTTGGCGATGATTCGGCCCAAGGCGCGGATGATGTCGGCCTCGCAGCCGAAATCCATGGTGAGGTAGGGGTGTTCCCAATCCCCGAGCACGCCCAGGCGTTTGAAATCCCTGCGCTGACCGTCCACTTGGCGTCGAGCATAGTCGCGACAGGCGCGATGGAACGCGGTCGGGCTGAGCTTGGCGCCGGGTCTGCCCTTTTTTTTCTCTACCTCCAGCTCGATGGGCAGCCCGTGGCAGTCCCATCCGGGGACGTAGGGTGCATCCAGGCCGTCCAGGGTCCGGGATTTGACGATGATGTCTTTTAATACCTTGTTGACGGCGTGTCCGATGTGGATCTCCCCATTGGCGTAGGGCGGCCCGTCGTGGAGGATGAACTGATCCCGGCCTGCCGCGGCCTTGCGGATGCGACCATAAAGGTTCATCTCTTCCCACCGTTTGAGGATGGTGGGTTCGCGCTGGGCGAGGTTGGCCTTCATGGGGAAGGCAGTCCTGGGGAGGTTGAGGGTGTGTTTGTAATCGGTCACAGGCTGGTTTCCCAATAAACTTCATGCGTTCTCGTGAAGCGAACAGGAGTAATGGAAGTTGGTAGTGCTTAATATGTAGTGGTCGTGTGATGATCCCATCGAAGAAGAAAAAGGTTCACCAGAGAGTTCATCACTACACGTTAAGCACCACCGGGAAGTTTATCGGTTTTGGCCTCTGCCCGCGCGGATTGTGACGACTTCGTTCGTTAGCCTGCGCGGCATCAGAAAGGAAGGTAAGTCGAGTTCCCGGAAAAAATCTTTTCAATCCACAGATTACGCAGATTTCCACGGATTATTCCGTTTTTCATCTGCGAAAATCTGCGCAATCTGCGGATGAATATAAGGATATCGTTGATCTCTGCGCCCAGGTCACGGGTTCTCTTGCAAGGTCTTGTCGGGGTAACCAACCCTAACTTTCGTAGCAACCACTATGCTAAAGTAATTACTTCTGAACGAGGGACCGGAGCAGGCGGAATCGGTAAGGAAGAACGAGCTGTTCGGGCTCTGGGCCGATCGGGACAATCTCACCGGTCCCCGGACCCGGGTTCGGACCCTGCGGAAGAATCGTTATCCATGATCGTCGATACGGACGTCCTGATCTGGTATCTGCGGGGGAGGCGAGAAGCCGCCGCGGTCTTGGATACCTGCAACTGGGTTCGCTTGTTCGCCGTAACCTATATGGAGCTGGTACAGGGGATGCGCAACGCGGGCGAATTGCGGGCCTTGCGCAAAACCTTGGTCCACGGGCAGTGGCAAGTGCTGCCGATCACGGAAGCCGTTTCCATCCGGGCCATGACCGTATGTGGAAGAGCATTTCTTATTCGGTTCCCTGCAGCTGGCCGACGCCCTGGACGTGTTTCAGCCGGAGGCCCGGCTAGAGCTCCTCGATGGAGAGATTATCGAGATGAGTCCGCAGAAAAGCCTCCATGCAACGGACGTGAGTCTGATTGAAGATGCCCCTGCGCGATGGGTTTGGAACGGGGTTCCATATACGGGGACAAAAGCCCTTTATCCTCGATGACTACTCCGAGTCGGAGCCGGACGTGGCGGTGGTGATTCGCGATTACACCGACCATCACCCGAGCACCGCCGTCCTCCTGGTCGAAGTCACCGATACTACCCTAGCCTACGATCGACTCGACAAGGCCGCCGCCTATGCCCGCAATGCTATCCCCGAATACTGGATCCTGAATCTGTGCGACCGCTGTCTGAAAGTTTACCACAGACCGAGCCATGGTGCCTACGCCGAACGTACACTGCTCACCGCGGGCGAGACCATCTCCCCCTTGGCAGCGCCGGATCTACGGATCGAGATCGCGGCCTTGTTACCCTGAGCACGGAACGGTTTGAACCCCGAAGACCCACAGGACGCAACCTGGTACAGAGCACGCGTCGATGACATCTCCGACCCTAGCATCATCCTAAATGATATTTGGCGGCAAATAGCCAAAGAATCACTAGTAATTTCCGAAGTAAACGCTTAACTTAACGGCATTGCTTTACAACCACCGCGAATTGACACCAATGAACACCAAGAACGATTCGTGTTTATTCGTGGTTCTGAGAGGGGAGGACAGGGACGTATCGTCACCTGAATCCGTCAGATAGTTGCCGGTGTCCCAAGAAACGTCCGCGCGCTCGTGCTGTCCCGACCGATCTGGATCTTGAGTTCATCGAAGGATTCGAACTTTTTCTCGTCCCGCAGCTTGTGTCGAAATTCGACTTCGAGATGTCGACCGTACAGGTTGCCCGAAAAGTCGAACAGATGGACCTCGAGCAGGTATCTAGCGCCGCCGTCCACCGTCGGTCTGGTCCCCAGGTTGGCTACTCCCGGCCAGGATCGGTCCGCAATGCCCCTGACCATCACCGCGTAGACGCCGCGGAGGGGGCTCACCCGCCGGTGCAGATTCAGGTTGGCGGTCGGAAAACCGATGTTCCGCCCACGCTTGTGGCCATGCCCGACGCGCCCACAAATTCGGTAAGTCCGGCCCAGCAGACGGCGGGCAAACGCAAAATCTCCCCGCGCCAGTGCCTCGCGGATCCGGGTGCTGCTCACCCGCTCGTCGCCGTCCGTTATGGTGTACAGATTCTCGACGGCGAAGCCGTGCTCCCGGCCTATCTCGCGCAGGAGCCAGAAGTCCCCTCCCCGGCCATGACCGAAGCGGAAGTCGTCGCCTACCAGCAAATACCGGGCGCTCAGTCCATCCACGAGCAATTCCCGCACGAACTCCCGCGCGCCCATCCGCGCCAGCTTGGGACCGAATTCGAGCAGCACTACCTGCTCGATGCCGCAGTCCGCGAGGGCGGCGAGCTTCTCGCGCAACCGGGTCAGGCGCGCCGGCGCCGCATCCGGTGCCAGATACTCCATGGCCTGGGGCTCGAAGGTAATCACCGTGGCCGGCAATCGAAGCGCCCGCCCCTGTGCCCGCAGGCGTCCGAACACCGCCCTGTGTCCCAGGTGCACCCCGTCGAAGTTGCCGATAGTAGCGACCGTTCCGCGCTGCCGAGGTGCCAGATTGTGCAGTCCGCGAATGACCCTCATGAAAGCAAACACATCGTAGAAATACGCGCTGCAGGTACTCCTTCTTCCCCAGGGCTGGCGTGTATGATTTTCTTTTCAATCAACAAGCTGTTCCCAGCTTCCAGCCACCAATCGTCCCCAATGTAAGATAACCTGTGTTTACTGACAACTCATCCATCTTGAATGAGGCTGCGGTTGTCATTCTCCGATTGATAAATTAAAATTGAGCATAGAAAAACTATCCGATAGCTTTGATTTCGACTTACCTCCTATCTTGCTTTGATCCGCAGATTACGCAGATTCTCACCGATGAAAAACGGAAGAATCTGCGGAAATCTGCGTAATCTGCGGATAGAAACGCAGCGGTACGTGCCGAACCGGACCCACTTTCCTGAGGTAGAGATATCAGCAGGATTTATATGCGTTCACCCTGGGAAAAATGCCGGGTCCGGATGCCGAAGGCCAGCAATGACAAGGCATAGGCCACTCCCCCTGCCAGGATCCAGCCCACCAGCTTCAGGACCCGCTCCCAGCCCACCATCGCGAGCCACAGGGCCGTTTCCCCGCTGCCCCACCAGATTACGAGGCCCATGACGATGCCGGCGCACAGGCCGCGTAGCAGGAGCACACGCCAGCCGCTCCCGGGCCGATAAATACCCTCCCGCAGCAGACCTCGCAACAGGAGGCCAGCGTTGACGACGGCGGAGAGCGTGGTCGCAAGCGCGAGGCCCGTGTGTCCCAGGGGAAACATCAGCAGCAGACTGAAGGCCACGTTGATGAACATCGCGATCACGGCGATTCTCACGGGCGTCTTCATATCCTGGCGCGCGTAAAAACCCGGCGCCAGGACCTTGATGCCCATGAAAGCGGTCAACCCCAAGGCATAGGCCATGAGCGCCCGTGCGGCCATAATCACATCTTCACCGGTGAACTCGCCGGAGTGGAACAAGGTGGCCATCATGGGACCGGCCAGTACCAGCAGCCCGATCGCGGAGGGCACCCCCAACAGCAGCACCCAGCGCAGGGCCCAGTCCAGGGTCCACGAGAACGCCTCGGGTGACTGCTTGGCGTGTTTTTGAGACAGCTTGGGCAGGATCACGGTCCCCAATCCTACGCCCAGGATACCCAGGGGGAACTCCATGAGCCGATCGCCGTAGTAGAGCCAGGTGATACTCCCGGTCACCAGGAAGGAGGCCAACAGGGTGTTCAACAGCAGGCCGATCTGGGTCACCGAGACCCCGAACAGGGCCGGAACCATGAGCTTGATGACACGCCGTACTCCAGGGTCCCGAAAATCGACGCGCGGTCGCGGCAGCATCCCGATTCGCCACAAAAACGGTAGCTGGAAGACGAGCTGTGCGATCCCCGCGATGAAGACCCCCCAGGCTAGCGCGAAGATGGGTCGCTCCATTTCCGAGGCCAGCCAGAGAGCGCAGAGGATCAGGGAAACATTGAGCAGGACCGGCGTGAAGGCGGGCACACCGAACCGCTCGTAGGTATTGAGGATCCCCCCGGCGAACGCCGTCAGGGAGATGAACATCAGATAGGGAAAGGTCAGGCGCAGCATCTCCACGGCCATCGCTTGTTTATCCGCCTCGTCCGAGAAGCCTGGCGCGAAGATCAGGATCAGCACGGGGGCCCCGAGCACACCGAGGAAGGTCACGCCCAACAGGACCGCACCGAAGGTCCCCGCCATACCATCCACGAAGCCCTTGAGCTCCGAGGTGCCGTGCTTGGTTTTATACGCATTGAGCACAGGCACGAAGGCCACGGAGAAGACCCCCTCGGCGAACAGCCGGCGCATGAAGTTGGGGATCTTGAAGGCGACGAAGAAGGCGTCGGTCCCGGCGTCGGCACCAAAGACCCGGGCCACCACCAGGTCGCGGACGAAGCCCGCGATGCGGGACAGAAAGGTGTTGCCGCCGACCTTGGCGATGGATTCGGTGAGAGAGGGCAAGGTTCTGCTCCGGGTTGTGGTCGAGTGGAAACGGGTACTTTAGCCCCGTTGGGCCGGGTTAACGATGCCCAGCCCGGTGTTGCTGCTTTCAGCAGGGGGTTGTAGGCAAGTTTCAAATGGGAACCGATTCGATCCCCTCTCCCCAACCCCCCTCGCTGCGTTCGGCCCAGGCTCTCTCCCGGGTAATGCAGGCGTCCCGCTTGCACTCCCAAATGATGAATGAGGAATGATGAATTCAGCCGCAGCCGGAGGTCTCGTTCCGGCGCGCATGACGACGAGGAAGCCTGCTGATTCTGACCGAGCCGGACCGAAGCGGGCACCTGACCGGGACTCGGAAGGGATGCCTCAAGCAGCAGCTCAAACAACGCGGCCACAGCCTCTTCCTGCGTGGCTACCGGGAGCTGTGCCGGGGCCGCGCCACATCGCCCCGCGAGCAGTTCCGGTGACGAAGTTTGAGTGATGGATGATGAGTTGCATTCATCATTTCGCATTCATCACTCATCATTTCATAGTGCAGGCGTCCCCCTGCCATTTATCGGTGCATCTGCCGGCGTCCGTTTGCAGGCGGGACGACACCTGCGCTACGAGGGAAGAGAGGAGGATGGGCCGTACCCAAGGCGAGCGCGTATAATGGAAGGTTATCGAAGCCCTCCACCGACAAGAAGGCAGATCCCGAACATGACTACTATCCGCCAAGAAGATTTTATCCGGAGCATCGCCGACGGCTTTCAGTACATCTCCTACTACCACCCGCGAGACTACATCCGGGCCCTGGCCGCGGCCTACCAGGCCGAGGAGTCCCCCGCAGCGAAAGACGCCATGGCCCAGATCCTGGTCAACTCCAGGATGTGTGCCGAGGGCCATCGTCCCATCTGTCAGGATACCGGCATGGCGGTGGTCTTCCTCCGGGTCGGTATGGGTGTGCGCTGGGAAGCAGAGCTGAGTATCCAGGAGATGGTGGACGAAGGCGTGCGCCGGGCATACGCGCACCCGGACAATGTGCTGCGCGCGTCGATCGTTTCTCCACCGATCGGGGAACGTAAGAACACCCGTGACAACACCCCCGCGGTAGTCCATATGGAGCTAGTGCCGGGAGACCGGGTGGAAGTGAAGTTGGCGGCCAAAGGCGGCGGCTCGGAGAATAAGACCAAATTCACCATCCTGAATCCCAGCGATAGCCTGGTGGATTGGGTGCTGAAGGTCGTCCCCATGATGGGTGCCGGCTGGTGTCCGCCGGGGATGCTGGGGGTCGGCATCGGCGGCTCCGCGGAGAAGGCCATGCTGTTGGCCAAGCAGGCCCTGATGGAGCACATCGATATCCATGAGCTCAGGACCCGAGGACCGGCGAACTTCATCGAGGAGTTGCGGCTGGAGCTGTTCGAAAAGGTCAATGCCCTGGGAATCGGCGCCCAGGGGCTCGGGGGGCTGACCACGGTCCTGGACGTAAAGATCAGGACCTATCCGACTCACGCCGCCTCGTTGCCGGTCGCCGTCATCCCCAACTGTGCTGCCACGCGCCACCTGGAGCTCACCCTGGACGGCAGCGGACTGGCCAGGCTCGAGCCCCCGCGGCTGGAGGATTGGCCGGACATCACCTGGGAAGCCGGTGCGAACGCTAGGCGAGTCGACCTGGATCGCGTCACGCCGGAGGAGATCGCTACCTGGAAGCCCGGTGACCGGATCCTGCTCTCCGGCAAGCTCCTCACCGGACGCGACGCGGCCCACAAACGCATCGCCGACATGCTGGAACGGGGCGAATCTCTCCCCGAGGGAGTTGATTTCACCAATCGCTTCATCTACTACGTGGGCCCGGTGGACCCGGTGCGGGACGAGATCGTCGGCCCCGCCGGCCCCACCACCGCCACCCGCATGGACAAGTTCATCGAGCAGATGCTTGCCGAGACCGGGCTCATCGGCATGGTGGGCAAGGCCGAGCGCGGACCTGCCGCTATCGAGGCCATCAAGAAACATCAGGCGGTCTATCTGATGGCCGTCGGCGGGGCCGCCTATCTGGTGGCGAAGGCGATCAAAGGCTCGCGCATGATCGCCTTCGAGGACCTGGGGATGGAGGCGATCCGCGAATTCGAGGTCCGGGACATGCCGGTAGTTGTCGCCGTGGACTCCCGCGGCGAGTCGGTGCACCGGACAGGTCCCATGGAATGGCGGGAGCGGATTGGCAAGCTGCCGCTGGAATAACCGGTCAGTTCTCTGACTGCGGCATCGAAAAGGCGGGGCTTGCCCCGCCCTGAGCGGGCTTCCGGCCACCGATCGCTGTGGCGCTGATCCGCCTGCGTGGCGGCCACCCATGCAGCGCGGCGGGAAATTCATGCGAATGGAGCGGAAGATGAACAGGATCGGCTTCGTGGGATGGCGCGGTATTGTGGGTTCGGTGCTCATGGATCGGATGCGCGAGGAACGGGATTTCGCGGACATCGAGGAGCCGGTCTTCTTCACCACCTCCCAGGTCGGTCAGGCCGGCCCGGACGTGGGCCGGGGCAGTGCTCCCCTGCGGGACGCCCAGGATCTCGACGCCCTGGCCGCCATGGATCTGGTGCTCACCTGCCAGGGCGGCGGCTACACGCAAGCGATCTACCCCGGTCTGCGGGACCAGGGCTGGCAGGGCTACTGGATCGACGCCGCCTCGACCCTCCGCATGGCACCCACCAGTATCATCGTGCTCGACCCGGTCAATCGCGAGGTCATCGACACGGCCCTCACCGCAGGCAAGCAGGACTTCATCGGCGGCAACTGCACGGTCAGCCTGATGCTGATGGCCCTGGGGGGGCTGTTCCGACACGGCCTGGTGGAATGGGTCAGCGCCATGACCTATCAGGCCGCCTCCGGCGCCGGCGCTCGGCACATGCGCGAGCTCCTCGCCCAGATGGGTGCTATCCACGACAGCGTGGCCAAACTGCTGGCGGATCCTGCCTCTGCCATCCTGGAAATCGACCGGCTGGTGACCGAGACCATGCGGGGGGCGCAATTTCCGACGTCCCAGTTCGGTGTCCCCCTGGCGGGGAGTCTGATCCCCTGGATCGATACCCGGCTTCCAAACGGCCAGAGCCGGGAGGAATGGAAGGGCATGGCGGAGACCAACAAGATCCTCGGGCGTGAAGAACGGCCGATCCCCATCGACGGCACCTGCGTGCGGGTCGGGGCCATGCGTTGTCACAGCCAGGGGTTGACCGTCAAGCTTAGCGGCAACATCCCGCTGGATGAGATCGAGGACATAATTGTCTCCGCCAACGACTGGGTAACGCTGGTCCCCAACGAGCGGGAGGCCACGGTGCAGACGCTCGCGCCGGCGGCGGTCACCGGCACCCTACGGATACCGGTGGGGCGATTGCACAAGATGAACCTGGGAGAAGAGTACCTTTCGGCCTTCACCGTCGGCGATCAGCTCCTGTGGGGAGCGACCGAGCCTTTGCGTCGGGTGCTGCGTTTGCTGCTCGAACGCTAGCGAGGCTTCGGCACATTCCACGAACCGATGCTACTCAAAGAAGGAGAACATCATGTCTTACCAAAAACCGGAATTCAAAAATCAGTACGAAAACTATATTGGGGGAGAATGGTTACCTCCGGTTGACGGTGAATATTTTGACGATATATCGCCTGTTGACGGAAGTGTTATTGCAAAAGTAACAAAATCCAACTGTAAGGATATCGACCTTGCCGTCAAAGCGGCCTGGAAGGCGACCGGGACTTGGGGAAAAACTTCGGTAATCGAACGTAGCCCTCTCTTCTGGAAGAATACGCTTGGTCTGAACGATTGCGTTCATTTATAATGAATTCTTTCTTTATCTTCCGTCGCGCGTTCTTTGCGCGCAAGTACGCCCTAGGCGCCACAGGCTTTACAGTGATATTGCGAGCTACCGGACGCATTTGTGCCATTTTTAACGAGACCTTCGCTCTGACATTTAAACGTTCCTTTTACACCTCAAGGAATGTGAATTCAGATTTAATCACCGAGCGGAAGATCTCTCTGATAGAATACTTACTCTACTGAAAGAAAATCCACTCTAAAGTTATCTAGACCCTGCCGGGTTATTTCCGATTGTTGGCTAGATATCACTTCAAACTCGAGCTCATCAAAAATAGGCTGGAGAATTTCCCACTCTTCATCAATGAGGTCGCTCGGGTACCTGATAGGAGCTTGAGTCTTTTCAGGAGTCATATTGGAATCCGAAGTAGAAATGCTCACACTTATTATACCACCAGAAGATCTGTTTTTTTATCATTTAAAAATC
>Ga0126334_10000495_pt1 | contig 11680 bp, 7 predicted proteins | sample InaspJWI49metaG_FD_94491 | JGI IMG/M metagenome (GOLD analysis project Ga0126334, IMG submission 94491) | Marine gutless worms symbiont microbial communities from Oahu, Hawaii - Inanidrilus sp. 2 OAHU.JWI-49 metaG | ecosystem: Host-associated > Annelida > Digestive system > Unclassified | place...
ATCCTGAATTCAACTTACATGGTCATGCTGCAAAAATGCGGAATGGAATCGGTTATCGCCGATCCGCTGGATGACCAGCTGATCGACATCGCCAAAGGGAACCGTCAGGATATTGTCGATCTGATTTACGGTATCATGGACGGCAGTGATCCGGATATGGGCAGTCTGTCCAAAGAAATGCAGGACTATGCCAAGACAACCAATGTCATTCTGGGCAAATCCCTTTATTCCGATTCCTGGCTGGAACTCTAGTAACGGGTTGCGAGTAACGAGTTGCAAGTTGCGGGTTAAGCTGCGCAATCTGCAACTTGAAATTTTAATAGAATATTGTTTGCAGGCAAAGAGCCTCACCCATCAGGTGAGGCTTTTGCGTCTGGGTTAAACCGGCGGTTTATAGTGGTTGTCAGAATAATGTTCCGTTATCCATTTGCTGTGGATCTAAACGGTTAACTGGTTAGTGATATTGGATAGGTATGTTGAGGCCTTAATTCTAAATGTTGGATGCTCTATAGTTTATTATATAAAATCTCACACAAAGACGCAAAGGCGCCAAGTTTGTGAGAAATAAAATAATGGGATCATTCAAAATATTCTTCGCGGCTTTGCGTCTTTGCGTGAAAACCAATCATCGTTAATCGACGAGACTAAATCTCATTACAAACGGAACGATATTTTGAAAAATGCTATAGCCCTGAAAGGAGTGGTAAACCCGCAACTCGCTACCCGCAACCCGTAACCCGCAACAGGTAACCCAAATGGCGCGTATTGATGACTACAAACAGGCCAGAGCGCTTGCGATAAAGACGCTTGAAGAGGTCTCCCTGGCTGAGATCAGCCAAAGGTCCGGTTTTAAAACTACGACAGTGGACCAGATTCGTATCCCGTATCTAAACAGAGTTTACCAGGTCAGTTATCCGGGCTTTGACTTCGCTGATGAAGCCGATCCGGCCCTGGAAATTCCCCTGCAGGAGCAGGTTCTGATACTGCATTATCTGATGGCTGCAAACCCACCGTCTTTAGCAGGCCGCTGGGTGGCGTATCGCGAGATCCCCGGCGCATCCTTTTATTTCAGTGCGTTTGTCAAAAGGGCCGTCGATCCGCTCAAACAAGTGTTCGGCAGCAATCTTGCAGGCCTGAAAAGAGCGGCATCGCTGCTGGGCGGTGCCGCCATCGAGGCCGGGGATGCGGGATTCGAATTTAAAGTGTTTCCGCGGTTGCCGCTGCAGTTGATCCTCTGGGAAGGTGATGACGAATTTGCCCCCGAAGCGAATATTCTTTTTGACGCTTCGGTCGGAAAGCAGCTGTCCCCGGAGGACATCGCCTGGCTGGCGAGCTTGCTGGTATACCGTTTGATTGCGCTTTCAAAGGTGCCGAAAACCGGATAGGATTGTCAGGACTCAGGCATGGTGATGGTCAATACTGGAAACTGGAAACTTGATACTTGATACCGGATGCAAGTTACAGGATTCAGGATACAAGATACACGACGGTTATGACCTTGCTTTATAATATCTATTGTTACGATTTCTAATAGCAACTAATTAATCGTTTCCCAATTTTTGATCTCCCCATTTTTGGTAACGCCTTCGACTCGACCGAGCTCGCTGCGGATCAGGCGCGATACAAAGCACATTCGCGGCAAGATGCCGCTCCCACAACTATTGCAAAAGAGCTTAGAAAACGATCTTTAATTTGGATAGTATCTGGCATTAGCCGGCTATATGATTCTTAAACGATGAGCTATCAACTATGAGCCATGAGCTATACATTAATATCAATTTGAACCTCAAAATTAGAACTGCCCCTTTGCTACGACCTTGTATTTCATTCGCCGGCCTCTAGCGGCAGGCGCTTTACTTTCCATTGACTGAAGCCGAAACACCTTGAAAATACACAATACTTTTGATAGCCTTAACAAGTAGCGATAGGCGAATTAACTTATAGTTAGTTTCCATCCGGAAATGGCCCTTTTTCCGATGGTTCCCGCTCTGCAGCGGGACGGGTTTACTCCCTCGACGTACATTAGTACGCCTCATCGTAAACCCTTGTGCGGCTTGTTGAACACAATAATGAAATATTTGAAGATGTGAAATCTCGCAGTCTTGCAGGGCTCATCGAAAAGATTGCTTATTTCCAGATAGGAAACTAATTTGTACCCAGTTTAATTTGCGGGTGGGCACTAGTTAACTGATTGTTTGCTTATTGTTGCATTCTACTCTACTGCTTTTCGGGCTGCACACACTCTAACGAATCGCACCTGCCGCACGCACGGGCCAAGGAGGCGGGAATGATGATTAAATCCAAAGCGCTTGAAATCAACCTGGAAAGTTATCACGTCGATGTCACTATCGATGATCGGTATTTGATCCTGCAGGATATCATGTCAAAATACTACGGCCTGATGGAGGGATTTAACACATTTTTAAAAGAGCTTTCGCATCCTTATAAAAACTGGAATTTCATTGTTCACGAGGCCCGGCGCTATTCTTTAGAGTATTTTCATTTGCTGGACAACCATCCCCGCGGACCCGAAGGGGCCCTATTATTCGTGGAAATATTTGTCAGAGCAATCGAATCCGCACAAGATACCGAGGTTCGAACCGAGGCCGTGGACAATCTGCTGCTCTATCTTCAGAAAATCATCAAAGATAATCAATCCGGTCTGGCGCGATTCATGCCGACACTCAACGAAGCTTTTTACAAAATCCAACAGTATGAGGGCGAATACTTTTTTATATTTGTGAAGAGCTTCTATCAAATTAAGCGTCTGGCGGAAAGCATCCTTGTACGCTCACAAGAAATTACAGGCGGATATGAAGCGATTAATCAGCTATTGTTAAAATATTTTCGAACGACTTATTCATACTGGATAAGTATCAAAGATCCGCTTGACTGGTTTGAAGAAGAGGCCCGGGAATCCGAAGATTATAAAGATCAAGCAAAAATAAGCCCCATTTTTAAGGAGATATCCCATCAGCGCTTGCAAGTTTTGAAGGCGCACCTGACCAAGATTGACCAGTCGACCGAAATTGAATCTTTGACATTTCTAAAGGCGTGCCTGGCGCTGTCCGGATACGGTCAGATTGTGGAAATTTACAGGCAAATTCCGCAGAAACTTCTCGAAGCCGGCGATAAATCCGGTCACGGCAAGCAGTGGAAAGTCATCTTTCTTTTTCATATCATGAATATTTCCGGACTGTCGATGATCCATGAAGAAGCTTTGAGAGACATAAACCGGACGGTCAGCTGGCTCATTGACCATGAAACGCATATCAATATCCGCAAGCTGATCCAGAAAACCTTTTCCATCCTGAAAACGCAAACCGTGAGTTTCCCGATTACAGCGCTCAATTGCGTCCTGAATTTAGGAAAAGGCGTATACAAAACAGATGAAAGTGATCTTGTCAATTATTTTATTGACCGTGTCATCGGGTTGGATTTTCAGACTCCCCGCATCCGGGGTGTGGGCAACGACTGGCAGATCAGGGCCAACAAGGCTCATATTCAGAATATCAGAATCTGGCTAGAACTCATTGAACGCAATCCGAAATGGTCAACGCGACTGCTGTCGGTTCTGATCATCTATTTAGCTCTGAGCGGTATATTTATCAAAGACACGGACCTGTTTCCCCGCGATGTCACACGCTTTTTAAACAGCGACATCGGTCCTGTTTACAATCTGGTCAAACAGCTTACCCGACTGTTTCCGGTCTATTTTAACGATATCGGCGCTGAAGGAAGGCTCAGAGACATATCAACCCGGCTCGATGAGCTCACCCGTCGCAAAGATCTGCTGATCCACTTCCTGCGCAAACAGAGTCACGTCGAGAGCAGCAATCAGATCATTGGTTTTATGGACGCCGCCTTGCATTTCTGGGCCACGCGCAACAAAGAAGGACTGGAAAAATTTCTACCACCGGACATTTATGATGAGATAGAAGAGCGGGGACCTTTTATCGATGGTGTCAGCCGGATCATGTCTCATTTCGAAAATGAAGGTATCGCCCTGCCGGCGGGCCTTCTTACCCTCGACGATAATCGCCTGACGCGCCTGCTGGATGATATTTCCGGTGTTGCCGCTGAAGAAAAACAACGGGTGAAGTTGCTGTTAGCGTTCAATAAACTACTTCATCAGAAATACAACGTCGATTTTATCGAACTCAACAAATATATCGCGCAGCTATCCACGGAAGCATTTCCGGATCTCAACCGGCTCAAAACCGCATTGGTCGAGCCGGATTTAAAAAAGAAACTGTTCATGCTGCTCGATTACCTCAAGCAGCTGAAAACGATTATCTTATCTATGGAAAAATTTGAAATTCGGGAGGACATTTATAAAAAACGTCACATCACCATTGATATTCCGTCCATGTACGGCAGCTATCATGAAATGAAGTTCGATGCTCTCGGGTTGATTTTTCGAATCGAAGCCCTGGTAAATGTTCTTTTCGAGGAGCTCATCGAAAATATTGATCTGAGTCTGATTACCAAAGCCACTTTTCATCAGATCTATGCCCGCATCCGGCTGTTTGATAAAGCGCTCAGGCTGGACGGAATTTCATCGGTTGAAATCGAGCGCCAGCTTGATCTCCTGGCCCACTCGCTGGAAGTGAAAGGCTTTACATTTACGCAGTATCTCGACATCTTCAAAGGCTTTGCTGCGGCGGTAAAGAATATCATCAATGATTATTTTCACAATATTCATGAACAGAATCTCACCGATATTTTGAACCAGCTTACCACCGATCGCATTCTGTCCAAATTTCTGCCTAAAAACGGTGAAGACAAGCGGGACCATGAAAAACTGAAACACCGCATATCGGAAATCTTTTTCCGTGACCGAATCGCCCTCTCACTCGGTCTTCAGCAGATGGATCGTTTTGTCAGCCGTATCCTCAACATCCTTTTTCAGCAATCGGATAAACTGCACAAGGACAAACTGTCTGAGTTGCTCAGATATGATCCCGAAAATGCGATGACCCCGATTCATCGACCGAACAACCGTGTCGCCGGCCTGATTTATCTCGGAAATAAAGGTCTGAACCTGGTTAAACTCCAGAGCCTCGGATTGCCGATACCGCCAGGATTCATAATCACCACCGAATTGTTTCGTGCGCGCAGGATGATGGAAAGCTACCCGCCGGCTGAGGAGAATCTGCAGGAACAGATCGCCCATCATATCGTCAAGCTGGAAAAAATCACGGGAAAGGCTTTTGGAAATCCGAAAAACCCGCTTTTGTTTTCCGTTCGCAGCGGATCTTCAATTTCCCAGCCGGGAATGATGGACACCTTTTTAAATGTCGGCGTGAATCAGGAGATTACCGCCGGTCTGGCCGCCAGAGCCGGCAATACCTGGTTCGCCTGGGATAATTATCGTCGCTTTTTGCAATGTTATGGAATGGCCTTCGGCTTGGAGCGGGATGATTTCGATGCCATCATCAGCGAATTAAAGCGTCGCGCCGGTATTGCCTATAAAAAAGACTTCAGCGGTATGCAGATGCGAAAAGTCGCGATGAAGTATAAAACCATGATCCAGGATGCCGGTATTGAGATCGTCGAAAGTCCATTCGAGCAGCTATTTCTGACGATCAAAAGGGTTCTGGATTCATGGAATTCCACCAAAGCCCAGGCTTTTCGAAAAATAATGGGCATTTCCGACGACTGGGGAACCGCGGTGACCGTACAATCCATGGTCTACGGAAATCTTTCGGAGAATTCGGGATCCGGTGTTTTTTTCACCCATAATCCCAAATGGCCCGGAGAGGTGTTAAAGCTGTGGGGTGACTTCACCCTCGGCAACCAGGGCGAGGATGTGGTTTCCGGTCTGGTTATTACCCTGCCAATATCCATACACCAGCAAGATGTGGAGATGCGCCAGACCGATGTAACCCTGGAAAGCCATTTTCCCGACATATACAGCGCCCTGAAAAATTGGGCCAGTCGTCTGATATTTGAAGAAGGTTGGACGCCCCAGGAAATGGAGTTTACCTTCGAGTCACCCGTAATCAATGATCTTTATATCCTGCAGGCGCGTGACATGACCATGCGCGAGAGAAAGAAATTCAGCACCTTTGATCTGATGGGGATTTCCGAGGATAGAAACCTGGGCCATGGGATCGGTATCGGCGGTGGGGCAATGACCGGGCGCGTTGTTTTCAGCCTGGAGGAGATCGACCGCTGGCGCATCCGCGAAGCCGATACGCATTTGATTCTCGCCCGCAGCGATACCGTTCCGGATGATATCCGTGAGATCTATGCCGCCGACGGGCTGTTGACTGCGCGCGGCGGCGTGACTTCCCACGCGTCGGTGGTGGCGCACCGCTTGGGCAAAACCTGTGTTGTCGGGTGTGGAGACCTTATTTGTGATGAAAAACGAAAAAGCTGCACGTTCAAGAATGTACAGATAAAATCAGGTGATTTCATAAGCATCGACGGGCAGGAGGGGTCGGTCTATTTAGGCAAACTGACGATTAATCCATAGGGATCGCGAAGAAATAACTTTACATTTTAGGGGGTCGAGGCGCCCGCCTGGCAAGGCGCGAGGAGGGCGAATAGCAAGCTATTTAACCGACGAGCAACGCCGCCAGGCGGAATGGATCGGCTCACTAAAATGTGAAGTTATTTTTGAGCGAGCCCATAGTGAAGGTAGAGATGGAACAATGGCAATTGACACTGCCGGCAAAAGTAGTCTCAAACTCGGTATCAACGGTCTGGGTCGCATCGGCAAGCTGACACTCTGGCATCACGTGGGACGAAAATATTTCAGTGAACTCGTTGTGAACATCGGGCGCGAAGCCGGCTGCTCCCTTGCGGATATCGCCCATTATCTTGAAAGGGATTCGAGTTACGGCAGCCTGCACAATTTCTTATACGGCTACAATGCCCAACCGGTGATCGGTGTTTTAGATGAAAAGCAAGGAACGCTGAGGGTCGATAAACTGCGGGTCAAATTTTTGAGATCCGCCAGAAATCCAGCACAAATCGCCTGGGATAACAACGGTGTCAAACTGGTTGTCGACACCACCGGACAATTCATAGATCCGACCCAACCGCCGGATCACCCCCATGGGAGTGCCCGGGGTCACCTTGAGGCCGGTGCCGAGAAGGTCATCGTTTCCGCACCGTTTAAAATTAAAGACAAAAAAGATGATTTAAGCGGTTCGATACCGGCGGACGCGATTACGACCGTGATGGGTATCAATGCCAACGATTATGACCCCAGACGTCATCGCATCCTTTCGAACGCATCTTGCACGACCACATGTCTGGCCCATATGATGAAACCGCTGCTGGATTATTTCGGACCGAAAAAAATTCTTTCCGCCTCCATGGCCACCGTGCATGCCGCCACCGGATCCCAGGCGGTACTAGACCGGCTCCCAAAGGCCGGAAAAAAAGATCTAAGGAAAAACCGCAGTATCATGAACAATATCATCCTGACCACTACGGTGCGGCCAGAGCCCTGCGGCAAGTAATTCCCGATATGGCGCAAATCGGATTTATCGCTGAATCGGTAAGGGTTCCCACCGCCACAGGATCCCTAATCATCCTGGTGGTGGATTTTCAGGAGGAGATCAGGGGCGAGCCGATACGCCGTGAGTCGATTAACGATGTTTACCGCCAGGCAGCCGCAGCGGATCCGAACGGCTACCTGCATTATACAGACCAGCAAAACGTTTCGGGCGATATCGTCGGTCTGCCGCGAGCGGCCGCGATAATCGAGGGTTATGAAACACATACCCGCACAGCGGAGGTAACCATCGATCTTGAAAACGTACCGGGCCTGGATAAAAGCGTGGTTTCCGCCTTGAATATTCCCCTTATCAGAGTTCCGATAACCCAGGCCGTGATCTACGGCTGGTATGATAACGAACTGGGCAGTTACGTGAATATGCTGGGGGATCGGACGGTGAGTGTCGCCGAACACATGTAGGGGAGGTTGAGCCGGTTTGCCCGTTGAGCCGGTTAGCCCGTTAGCCGGTTAGTGGATTAGTCGGTTGGTCTGGCTGATGGCTGATCATTTCATGTTTAAATCGATGTGAAGTCCCACTTAGCGGGCTTAGCCGGTTTTCTTGTCGCCGGATGGCTGAGTCATTATCGAACCGGCCAACGGGCTCAACCGGCTAACGGTTTTTCTCGTCATCGGCCAAGTTGGATTCGATGCTGTCGAGCGCTTTCATGGCGTCATCGGCACAATGCGGACAGTAGGTCGATGAGATGGACAATCGGGCTTTTTTCCACAGGTATTTGTCAACCGACATCCACTTGCCGGTCCCCGGCTCACGGCCTTCATCATCTCTAATCTTTTTACATACGCAGCATACCGGCAAGATCCTTTCGTACAGCTTTATCTTACGTGAGAGCTCGAGTTTCTCGAGGCAGCCGGCCACCCGGAAATTCATCTCATCCGGCTGACAAGGTTTGAGCATATAGTCATCGGCATCTAGACGCAGCGCATCAATCGCCGAGGTCATATCACCGTAACCGGTCAGAATAATGACCATCGTTTCCGGGTTTACCTCTTTGGCCGTCTTTAAAACCTGGATTCCGTCGATCTTATCCATCACCAGATCGCTAATGACCAGATCGAAGACGGAGTTATTCAACAGCTCCAGAGCGGTTTCGCCACTTTCAGCCGTCGTTACCTGGTAGCCTTCACTCTCCAGATTCTGACCGACTCCGGTTAATATAAACGGATCATCGTCAACCAGCAGGATCGAATATTTTCTCAATTTCACCTCCGAAAATTGCTAGCCATCCTTGTATAAAAACTTAGACCCGGTTTTGTCAACCGAGTTCGATTATTTTTTGTTAATTTCCATTGCTCGGGCAAGACTGCGGCTGAGCGCCTCGAATTCGACCACATTCAGTGTTTCAGCTCTGCGGGATGGGTCGATACCGGCTCGTTCCAGCGCATGACGGGCGATGTTGTCCGATATCCTCAACTCACTGCCGGCCAGTGAATTTTTCAACGTCTTGCGCCGCCGACCGAAAGCCGCTTTTATCACCTTGAAAAGAAATTCTTCATCTGCGGCGATGTTTTGCGACCTTTGCTTGAATGTAATTTCGAGAACTTCAGAATCAACGTTGGGTTTTGGAAAGAAAAGATTTGCATCGATATGCGCAAGGGATCGAATGTCGGCGCTATACTGAAGCATGGCGGTCAGCCTTCCGTAAGCCTTACGGTTCGGTTGGGCGGTCAACCTTGTCGCCAGTTCTTTTTGGAACATAAGAATTGCCCGGGACAAGGACTTTCGACAGTTAATCAATTTTATCAGGACCTGTGACGAAATATTATAGGGCAGATTGCCCAAGATGATCGGATTTTTACTGAATTGGGCTGTAAAAGATCCAATATCGAAGTCAAGAAAATTCTTCTCGATTAATTCGACATTGGAAATATTGCTGACCTTCAACTCGATCTGCAGAAGCCTCAGCAATTGGGGGTCTTTTTCCACGGCAAATACTTTGCTCACCATACGGGCGACAGGTATCGTCAGAGCTCCCAAACCGGCCCCGATCTCCAGTACTATATCTTCGCGGGCAATACCCGATCGAGCTACAATCATATCAGCCGTAGACGGATCGACTAAAAAGTTTTGTCCCATCCGCTTTTTGGCCCGGATATTCCATGCTTTTAGTAAATTTTTAGGAGAGGTCATGGTGCAGGTTACATTTATGCCATATAGGATTGTTCTTAAGGATGAACGTCGAACGTCGAACATCGAACGTCCAACGTCGAAGGAAAAAGGAATATCCAATACCGAGCATTCAACACCTATTTTTGTTTCTTGTCAGCCCTTTGACTCCGCTCAGGGCCGTGAGCCTGTCGAACAGCCGTTATTATACCTCGCAATGAAAATCTTAATTAGCACGGGAGTATTTTATATGCAATGCTCCAGTACAAGCTTTAACCGACCTCAGTGGCGGACCCGTTGGGTGCGGCTTGACTTTTTTTCGTTTTTAAAATATTGCTAGCCTAGAATTTAATAAAATTCTTTAACTGTTTATTCGTCATTTAAATCAGCAGGAGGATACTATGTATAGAAAGAAGGGCAAAACCGTTAGTTTTGATGCAATGGTGAAATTCTTTATGCAGACATATAACATACCGACCAAAAAAGATGTCGATCGCCTGATGGCCAAACTGGACCGTCTTGAAACGCTGATTAAAAAATCGGGTGCTGCCGCCGGCCGTCGGCGAGTGTCTGCCAAAAAGCCGGCGATGGGTGCGAAAACAAGCGGTCGGGCCGGATCGACCGCTGTGGATGAAGTTTTTAAGATCATCAAGAGTTTTAGGCAGGGAGCGGGTTTTACCGATATCAAAACAAGAACCGGATTTGACGATAAGAAAATCAGGAATATCATCTACCGGTTGACCAAACTCGACCGCATAGAGCGCAAAAGCCGCGGAATTTATATCACAAAATAAATACTGCGATTTTTTTAAGTTGCAGTCAGTGTCCAACCGGAAACGGTAGATATCGGCCAAAGACACTTGGGCCGTCGAAGCTTTGCCAAGATGCAAGAAAACAGTATTCGGTCAAAAGATGCTATTTCCGAATCAGGGGTTGATATATGAAATTACAGAAGGACCCAAACAATCCGGATATACAGCTCCATGGGCAGTATCATGGTTACGCTGTTTCAAGGATTGCAGAACTTGCCGAAACCGGCTCTATATTTTAAGAACTCGAACATCGTGCGACCGGCGCCAGGCATATCCATATCAGCAACCAGGACCGTGAGAATACTTTCGGCGTTGCCTTCAAAACAGTTCCGAAAGACTCTACCGGCGTTGCCCACATACTGGAGCATACCGTTCTTTGCGGTTCGGACAAATTTCCGGTTCGCGATCCTTTTTTCTCCATGCTCAAGAGAAGTCTGAGTACATTTATGAATGCCTTCACCGCCTCGGACTGGACCATGTATCCTTTCTCCACCCAGAACCGTAAAGATTTTTACAACCTCATGGACGTTTATCTGGATGCCGTCTTTTTCCCGAAGATCGAGGAACTCAGCTTCAGGCAGGAAGGCCATCGCCTGGAAATCGATGGGCCGGTGGAAGACGAAGCTGGCTCCCGTCTGATTTATAAAGGTGTTGTCTACAACGAGATGAAGGGGGCTATGTCGTCTCCTGATCAGGTGATGGCGCGGTCGCTGCTCCAGACCCTTTATCCTGACACCACCTATCGCCACAATTCCGGCGGCGATCCGGCCGTGATACCGAGCTTATCGTATGAGCAGTTGAAGGATTTTCATCGCAATCATTATCACCCGAGCAATGCCTTCTTTTACACCTACGGCAACCTCCCGCTGCTGCAACATTTGGCATTCGTCGAGGGCAAAGTTCTTAAAAATTTTCAGCGTATCACCCCTGATACCCATGTCCAGTCCCAGCCGCGCTGGAAACAGCCAAACCGGGCAACCTGTTCTTATCCGCTGGCCGAGACCGAAGATCCGTCCAAAAAATATCAGATCTGCGTGGCCTGGTTGATGGCCGATATCAGAGACACGTTGGAAATTCTCGTCATGGCCCTACTGGAACACATTCTTCTCGGCAATCCTGCTTCTCCGCTGCGTCGGGCGCTTATCGACTCGAGGCTCGGCACGGCGCTGTGTGATTCAGCCGGTTATGACGCCGACAACCGAGATACCATTTTCGTTTGCGGCTTGAAAG
>Ga0126334_10000496_pt1 | contig 11658 bp, 8 predicted proteins | sample InaspJWI49metaG_FD_94491 | JGI IMG/M metagenome (GOLD analysis project Ga0126334, IMG submission 94491) | Marine gutless worms symbiont microbial communities from Oahu, Hawaii - Inanidrilus sp. 2 OAHU.JWI-49 metaG | ecosystem: Host-associated > Annelida > Digestive system > Unclassified | place...
CCACAGTACCTATTTTACAAAATGACCTAAACCGGTAGACAGTGCACTGTATTTCCACTGTTTGTAACAGGAAAATGTACATAATGCAGGCTAAATTACATGGTGAAAATTTTTTTCTTTGGTCGAGTCATGGGAGTGGTTTTAACCCCCACCAACTGCCTCCTGAATACGCCACTGACTTAATCTACTAATACTACTACACCCGTTTAACGGCCTCTTTTCTAGGACAGCCTGGGTACGCAGGTACCAGAAAGGTAAAACCAGTCTGGATTGAAATGGGGCAAGAGCTGATGGGATTTAGGGATGCAGTGGCATCAGCTGGACCATATGCAAACAATCTGCACCTCGCTCCAGACAGACAACCACCTCAACACCTCATCACTCAATTTTTACAGGCCGGATGCTCTTCCTGATGCCCAAACAACAGTGTCAAAGCACTGAAGGCAAGCAGTGAATTTAATTAACCGAGATACAGCCGTCATACGGGGCAGCCGGCCCGTGCATTTCCAGTTGTCTCAAGAGGCTGCAAAAAAACTAACGAACGTAAAAATAATTATAGTGGATGGTTTAGCACATGAAAAAAGTTATGTTTACCTGGTTTCCATGGAGATCAAGAACATCGAGTTTTGTCAACGTTTCCAAGTTTTCAATTCTTTTGATCCTTTAACAGCCACAAGGAGTCAAATTATAAACCGGAACACTGAAAATAAACATACAAATTATTGATGCAAAAATTAAAAAAAAATAAGGAATACATTTTCTACGCCAGTAGTGCCAATAGGCTGATGCATTAATTAGTTACACCAACATAAACACTATCAAGACTAGATTTTTACACGTTATGTGGCCCGTAAAAATCCTCTGGCACTTATCTCAACAGATTCTTCTACAATCAGGAAACGTACGTAAAATAAAGTAGGCATACATTACATACGTTTCAACTATTAACGTAAGCTCGCTAGATCTACATGCCGCCAGCTGATGCATAGCTCGAGCTACGCAGGGTGCATAGGAGGCTATGCGATTTTTTGAAGCGTGTCCCCATACGCACGTACGTTATTACGGTCCGCGCTAGCGGGGAAAGTAATGCAATCGGTCGCGTGTTTCCGTTTCTGACTGACCTTTGGCCTTGATTTTTTGGCCTGTATACGGCTCATGACCATAGCTGGTCAGGTATTGAAAGTCGAGGCCATAGGTCAAGGTCAACGAGGTCAAATCCCCAAAACGACCACTTTGGGGGCTTGAGTAGGGGTTCTCAAGCTTAAGGTGCAAAATCTGACGTCAATAAAACTTGTGATATTAATATTGTAAAAACATGTCAGTCATTATTGCCATTTGATTTACCTAGAGTTATCATCGAGAAGCGTGCCAAAAAGTTAACAGACGGTCTCTGATATCATGTGTGTGTAGAAATCAATTCTAGTTGACATATAATTTTATTTCGCTCAGTCAAGTTCGTTCATTTTTTTCTTTACTTATTGTTGTTATTGTTGGCAGTAGCGTCTTTACCTGCACTGGGGCCCTGGGCACCCCCTAGCCGAACGGGGCCCCTCGCTAGAAAGTATTTACCAGGTTTCCCATACAGTTGATCTTTGCAAAGGTTCAGGCAGAAATTAGCAGCATTTATTGCACCGCTACATGCAACTATCCCAGCGCAGCACAAGAACAGCCCTTTAATGTAGGTCTATTTTGCTAGTGTTTGTACGGTCACGCAGTAGCATCAACAATAAGACAATTAGTTTTAAAAAATTATTCCACCACAGCCAGTTGGGGGCCCTCAAAAAGAAAAAAATTCGGCGGCCCTGGGCACGTGCCCAGTGTGCCCATTGGTTAAGACGGCCCTGACTGTAGGCCTATTATGTGCAACCATTCATGGTGAATAAAGATTACCAAAAGCTGCAAACGAGCGCGACGAGGCACGAGAGCTGAGACCGACCGGTTTTTGCCGAGCATGAGTACTCGGAGCGATCTCAACGCGATCAGTCCGTCGATCTGCTCCAGCTGGTTGTCATACAGGTCGAGGAAGATGAGGCGACGCAGGTGGTCCACGTTCTCCACGCGACGGATGGCGTTGTGCTGGAGGTTCAGCAAACGCAGCTGCTCCTCCGTCTCGAGCGCGGGACACGCCGTCAGACCGCGCCTAGACCACATCACACAGCAAGACGCGGCCTAGTGCTACAGATGTAGCGTGGTCATAGACACACTCCGCGATGCGAGTGTCTGTCCACGTCTCTAGTTCCACATCTGCAGCACCACAGCCAGCGTACATGTCCGACAGCCGATGTACTCAATCTTGTTGTTTGTTTGCGTTATGCAGGCGGTGTCGGCAGTGTTGAATCGTACCCGTATCGTCAGGGCAGCTCGGCAAGAGGCGGCCTAGTGCTACAGACCTAGCGTGGCCAGACAGACAATAAACGCAGCTGGTCCTCCGTCTCCAGCGCGGGACACGCCGTCAGACCGCGCCTAGCACACGGCCGCACGCGCCGGGAGCAAGAATAACAAGGTATCGCCCTGGCGACGGCGAGAGACGATATGCCCACTCGCCGACTGCAGTTCGACGGTGGCAAAAATCTCGGCGGATCTACGTCCGTCCGCGGACGGGTCCACAGTCTGCACATCTCTGGTGGCTAAGCTGCAGGCAGCCAGCGTGCCTATAACGTAGGCAGCTGTGCCATGGGACAGACAGACGACGGACAGACAGGTGGATCGCGCTATTCCAAAATGCTCCGAATGGCGGCGGTGTAATGAATACTACTACACTATGCCCGTTTATCGGCCTCTTTTCCACGACAACCTGGGTAAGCCGGTACCAGAAAGGTAAAACCAGTCTGGACGTAAATGAGGCAAAAGATGATCGGGTTCTGGGACGCAGTGGCATCAGCTGAACCAGGCAAACAATCTGTATCTCGCTCCAGACAGATAACCACACAAACACCTCATCGTTCAGTTTTTATAGGTTGGATGCTCTTCCTGACGCCCAACCAACAGTGTCAAAGCACTAAAGGCAAGAACAATAAACAGGGCTGCGAGAAAATCACGGAATCGTGATCGAAGTGAATACCGTGATTTTGTGCGTGTACCGTGATTTTTGGCCATCGCCTTGATCGTGCGCCACAGCCGTGATTATCGGCGGACTATGTAATATACAAAATCAGCACAGTGAAGCTTCTCTTATGATGCCAATCAGGCTCTCCAACTGACGGCGGCTTTCAATGCTACGACTGGTTTATTCCTTTACTTTAATTTTCATCTGATTTTTGATAAGCTTTTCTGATTTTCACAGCATTTTCATCCCATATGGATACAGCAGCAGCATGACACGACTCTGCTTATACTAGTTTTAGGCCTAGCCTACTGCTTTGCTTCTACAGTGCAGTCAAATAGTAGTAGTAGTATCTTTCTTTTACGACAACTTTGTCAACTGCAAAGCTATATTTGGCAATTAAAAATCTAACACATAAAAGGCAGTATACGCCTAGATGATGTATGTAGCAAGTACTGAATTAATTAAAACAGATAAAAGGATAAAGGTCTCTCAAATAGCAAGAACGAACGCAAATGACATAGCAGTAATGCAGCACATGATTATTACAGTGAAACAGTAGTGACTTTGAAGAAAATTAATAACTACAAGTGTCGAATGTTGTGATTTCACTGTCATTTTTCCGAAAATCGGCCACAATTGTGCAGATTTTTTACTGTTATTTTGTTACATCCCTAATAATAGAAGAAGAGAAAGATATAACATAGGTCACTCAATGTCGTAAAACTGGGTAATTAAACGGCACAAAGCACTGTGAACAATTGATAGTTAGCAATGCAGTGAAGATGCTAGCAACACTGCAATATCGTTTTGCAGTGACAATGTTGTATTTACTGCCAGCTGGGAGAGACACAATAAAAACAAACGTATTACAACTAATTATAATTCTCATGCCATGGCCTTCAGTGCTTCGACACTGTTGGTTGGGCGGCAGGAAGGGCATCCGGCCTGTAAAAAAACTGAGTGGTGGGTGCTGGCGTGGTTATCTGTCTGGAGCGAGATGCAGACATACAAACGGCGCAGCTGATGCCACTGCCACTCACTGTCTCTTGCTTCAGTAAAATCCAGACTGGTTGTACCTTTCTGGTACCGGCTCACCCGGGTAGTCCCGGACAAAGGGCCGTTAAACGGGTGTGTGTGTGCCATCATGTGTATACATCCCAAGAGCTAAAAACAAGAAGCTTCAACAACCAATAGCGACGACCGTTTAACGGCCATTATACAGGTCAATCTGCGTTAGCCGGCACCTCCAGGTAAGAAATGGATGATTTGGTTAATGCAAACTTTTACTGCCCGTATGCCCTTGCTGATGGCAACCAGCGCATTCAGATTACGGAGAAGATGTTGGAGTTCTCTTCAACGGTGTTATCTACACTGTCTCTGTACCTAGAAACAGGAAGCTATACAAATTAAATTAAACAAAAAGAAAACAATAACTGCAGTAAAGTACATCAGATGACTACAGCACAAAAAGTTGCTATAATCAAAAAATATTCTGACTCAAATTTCACGGCTGTACCGGCAACAGTGACGACAGGCTAGGCGAAATTAGAAATAAAACTGACAACACATGTGTTCGTCTCGAATAATTTCACAAAAAAGCAAGCGAAGAAAACAAATGCGCAATTTTTCACAACTCATTACGATCGATGGATAGCTATTCTATGCCAGGGCACCTGTCGAGGTTGAGTCGTTCGGGGTTGGACGCCTTCTCGTCTGCAGTGCGGTAGACAGTCTGCGACGACTTGCCTTCGCGGACCATCGCCTTCTCACCTGACATACACCAGTCACGCCAGCACTACACTGTAAACAGCTAATTCTGAAGCATTCAGAATATCGACTGCAGGCAAGACTGGGTATGCCGAGTTAAAAACGGTAAAAGCAGCACATACTCGATTGCCAAGCATAGGGTTCAGGAGCTTATCCCAGTTCTTCGCAGTCAGCCTGCAGGTGACGTGAGTCATAAACCCGGCGGTAGGCTGCCATTACTTTCCGCCAGGCCTGCAGTTATGCTCGCAACCCTTAAGAGGGCTGCTACCAATTTCGCTGCTTGGTGAAAAAAGCACGATGGGTGTGAACAGTTTGCCTAAGACTGTTACCCGACAGCGTCGCGGCTGCGATTTGAACCCAGGCCCTTCTGCGCCTGATTCCAGCACGCTAATCACTCAGCTACCGAGCCACCCATGCCGAGATATGACCCCCAAAAGTGTGCCTTCTCGTGGAGGGGATCTGAGCCCCCACCTATTACGTGATTCCTTTCCCCTCCCCCTGTAAGTCCACACCCCAAACGGCATCTCGATCGGTTCATCCGTTTTAGCACAGCACCTGCTTGTGACTAACAGACATACAAAGACCACGCTGCAATGGTAAGAATAGTCTGCATCTTGTGTTAAGCACAGCAACGCAGCCTAATAACAAACAACTCTTCCAAGTATGCTTCTACTTGCTGCAAAGTGATCGTCAGCTAACGGGACAGCATATCGACCCCGCCCCACGTGAACCATTATTAGCTGCCGGCCGTCATCTATGTGAACTGTCCGTTTGTCCGACATTATTGGCACAGCTCACACAGTAAGCGGCAGGGTCTATGTCTATGTCTCTCTCTGCACGCACACACAAACAACCGTTTAGTTAACAACCGGTAGTTAACAAGTTGCCATTGTTGCTGTTGTCACCAAGAGACATCGGCCGCCTGATGTTACACTACTATTGGCGGCTGCCAGCAACGGATCAAAGTTCTTACTGGAAACAATCTCTCTCTGCACACACACACAAACAACCATTTACTGGCCCTTTGTCTGTGACTATCTGGGTGGGCCGGTACCAGAAGAAACATTCACCCACTCACACCCATCCTGACCACCAACCATCCTTTATCAACTTCTCCCATCTACTACAATCCATAGCATCCTCCTTGTTCAATTTACGTGCTTGACAATCCTTTTCCACAACCTCTCTCAGGGTCCTCAGTTAAGGTGTCTGTCCGTCTGTCTTTCTGTCCCATCTGTCGACTGCTGCATGCCTCTGTGGCGGGTTGCTGCTGTGAGCCCGGCGGGCAGGAGATATCGGCGGCGGCCTTGCGCCGCAGCAGCAGCGGCAAATGGGGGGCAGTGACACGTTGACAGCTGATGTAGGAAGCTGAAAAGAGATGTTTAAAACAGCGCTGAGCCTAGAAGAAGCTCACCGGGTGAGTAGGTATTGAATCGACCGGTGACGGCGGCCGACACAGCAGTAGCAGTGGGTTCCTGCAGGTCGAACGACGACGCCGACACGCCTCGCAGTGGCTCGCCGGTGAACAGTGTCGCCGACGACGGGAACTGTCGCCGGCTTGCCGAGCCCGAGCTGCCCTGACGAGACGGGTACGACTCAGCACTACCGCCACCGCCTGCATAACGCAAACAAACAACAAGATTGAGTGCATCGGTTCTCGGACATAAGGGCCGAAATGTTGTACGCTGGCTGTGGTGCTGCAGATGTGGAACTAGAGACATGGACAGACACTCGCATCGCGGAGTATCAACAGAGTTGCTATTACGAAAAACAGCTACGGAGTCTAGCAGCTCACCAAGTGGAAACTGGCGCCTATAGGCCGAGCCTGAGCTGTGCTGACGAGACGGGTAGGATACACTACTGCCTCCTGGATGTAGGCAAACTAACAATAACAGTAAATACTAATAGCAACAGAAATAAAACATTATCTGCAAACAATGCTTCAAAATAGTCAAATTTATGATACATCATAAACAGTAAGCATGAAACAATAGGCCTAAACACGTGCACAAAATAAATAGCTGTACTCACTTTTGCAATGCCAGTGACAGCTGGTTCTGTTTGTAGGATTTACTAAGGCACTTGTGTTCTTGTACATTTGAAGTTTTTTTGTCTATCTCTATTGCACTGTCATTTTCAGTTGTCACTACTCTGTCTTTACGATAAATAAAGCAGAAATGCTACGTCAACATTATAAGTCTGTCATCAACTGCCAGCTTGAAATGTAAAAGGTGGGCCCAAAAAGTGGGGCAACAGACTCATGACCAAAATTCTGTCACATCTTAACCGATTAAAAAAAGTTCAAGGTAGTGTAGCAACATATGCAAGGTGCAGTGGGATTTTTAATATCCATTTAACTACAAATTTACCAAGGAATCTTCCACTAAAGAAATTTTCTAAATCGGTCAAGATTTGACAGAATTATGGTCAAGAGTCTTGGCTCCACATTTTTGGCCCAAGCACTTGAAACACATCATAGCCTTTGTAATTCACATCTTCACTCTCTTCAGTGCTTTGACACTGATAGTTCAGCAATAGCAAAGAGCATTCGGCCTGCAAAATCCTGCTTCAGAAGTGCCACTGATTTATCTGTAGAAGACCCAGAAGAATAACGCCAGTTAGATAACAAGACCAGAATGCAGATAATAGCCATGCTGTTGTTAAAGTCAGCAGAATTCAGTCCCCAGAACAAGAAAAAACAAGAAAAAAAGAAGAAGGACAAGGTTATTGGGCATTCATAGAGCCACTTTTGCTATGCAGTGGGGCTAAAAAGGGTAAATCGGCACAAAATCTCCGTTACTGACCGGTGGCAGCGCCGGTAGTTAACAAGTTGCCGTTGTTGCTGTTGTCACCAAGAGACATCGGCCGCCTGATGTTGACACTACTATTGGCGGCGGCCAGCAACGGATCAAAGTTCTTACTGGAAACAATCTCTCTCTGCACACACACAAACAACCGTTTAATGGCCCTTTGTCTAGGACAACCTGGGTTGGTCAGTACCAAAAGAAACATTCACCCACTGACACCCATCCTGACCACCAACCATCCTTTATCAACTTCTCCCATCTACTACAATCCATAGCATCCTCCTTATTCAATTTATGTGCTTGACAGTCCTTTTCCACAACCTCTCTCAGGGTCCTCTCTGGTCTTCCTCTTGGTCTGGGGCCCTCTACTTCATATTCTGTACATTTATTCACCCAATCATTATCTTCTTTTCACAACACATGCCCATACAATCGCAACCTGTTTCGCTGTAGTACAAATATCATGTCATCTATTCCTAATCTCCCTCTCAGTTCATAACTTGGAAATCTGTCTCTGCGTGAACACAATTTCACATACATCGCAATGCAGCATACATGTATATCAAACGTTCTATGAAACAAGCATATCAGCTGGCCCTTGCAGAGCTTGGGCCAAGACTAGCTGACGTGTCGGCACTGCCCCCTGGTCTATCATTTTGACTATACACCTATCAAACTCGACTGATCACATTAGAAAAAAAGAGGGGACAAGCAAACAGATGACAGATGGACACCAGACCAATGCTTTAGGTCTACCGCTAAATGCAGCCAGCATAACAACAGTGATTATACTGAATGTAGATTGTAGAATAACCGCAAACTCTGTTCTAACAGCCATTTTTAGGTCAGCCAGTTCTCCATCAGTTTTCTTCCTCCACCTGCTCTGATAGCAAATTTCTGGAAATAAGAGAAACATGATTTTACCAGACGAATTCTCTTCCTATAACTAGGGTTGCAAAAAAATCACGGAATCGCAAATCGTGATCACCATAAATATTGTGATTCTGGGCATGTCGTGATTTTTGGCCGTCATCGTGATTATGAATCACAGCCATGATTATCAGCAGATTATGTACTACAAAATCAGCACAGTGGAGCTTCTCTGATGCCAACTTAGCTCTCCAATTAATGGCGGCATTCACTGCTAGAGCTCAGACTGAGATTAGTTTATAAGTTGACATGACTTTTGTCTGAATTTTTTGCCATTTGACATTTTTCTTATTTTTGTGACATTTTTATCTCATATGAATAGAGTAAGCACGTCATGACTCTGATTTATACTACTTTTACTGATGTGGATGCATGGTGCAGCCTCTGGAATATTCAAAGAATTGAATGTCGTGATATTACTGTAATTTTCTCAATTTTTCCAATAAGCTACCATGATTTTGCTCATTTTTACCGTGATTTTCTTACAGCCATACCTGTCATCCAAGCAACAGTGTCAAAGCACTGAAGGAAACTGCAAGTAGTAAACCAAATCATGGAAAATCATCAAATAGCATATCTTTTCTTGATCCATTATTGTATTCACGATATAAAGGCTGTTGCATCCTTTACACTTGCTCTCCAATGCCAACAGCACATAAAAGACGACAAGTGTTGAACTATGTTATAATTAATAGCAGCTAAGCTATACTAAAAACAGATATAAACAAATTCAATCAGTAATCACGCACACAATCTTGATAATGCTGATGTTACACACTCACTTTACTGGCAGGTCGTTCCTGAACAGAAGTCGCTGATGCCTGGAGTGTGAACTGTGGTGCCACCAAGTATCTCTACAACAAGTGTGTATGACCACAATCTTTTTAACGCAGTCACTTTCTACATTATCTTAGTCAGCCAGCTGACCAACATTTTCAACATTCTCAAAAAGCCTGATATCCAATTAACGTGCTGAAGGCATCCGGTAGTGTCTTATCTTTCAGCTTCTACCAACCCATCACTTCTATAGAGTTACCCAAGGTAAGGTCAGGATACACTGGTGTCAATAACATTAATCGGGACATCTCTGCAAGCTGTCAAGCCTGGTTCAGTGGTCGCCAAACGTTTTGATGCACTATTAAGCCCAAAACTGCTATTCCTGTGTATTTTGACTATACAAAAGAGAATATAGGCTAAAAGAGAATATAGGCTAAATACTGGGGGGTTGCAGTAAACAGTTCAGTGCACATAAGTGAAGTATTTTATAGGTCATATTCTTGCAAACCTGTAAATAATGCCGTCTTTCGTTGATATTGCTACTCTACATCCGATTTAACATAATTAAAATGAGGTTAAAGGCATCTAAAAGCACAACTTACACATACCCCAGCCTATACCTCGTAAGTTAGTTAGCTAGCAGTGGAATATACAGGCCTGCTGTTCAGTGCATGTAAGTGAAGTATTTTATACACAAGGTTTCAAAGCATGCAATACATCCATAACTGAAGATAACATCATCATCATCATCATATATTCGTTTATTTAGAAGTTGTCAGACGCAACTCATACAATACACAAGCATAAAAAGAAAAGAAATGCAACAACGGTGAACCATTAGACCTAATACAAATCACTAGTACGAGTTTTTGTATAACATTCTTATTAAGAAGTCATCATTATTCAAATATGTGTGCTTTTGTTCAATAGTGTCTTATTATGTGATCGTTCTCTCAAACTGTCAGGGATGGAATGACAGTCAGGCAGAAGAGGCTGTAAAACATGTCCATGGTTGGTCATGATTCGACTGAAAAGAGTATCGTTAGCTTCATCAGTAAGATCACTGTATGTTGGCACTTCACTGCTGCAGTACTCAAGTCTCTTGCATCAGCTGACGAATGACTCTAGCTTAGCACGGTCGGCGGCAGAGCATGCACCAGACCACGATGGTGTGCAGTAGGTCAACTTCGCGATGACGGTAGCACGAAAGATATCATGTAGCGAAGTGTATGGGATGCCATGACTGCACCAGATCCGTAACGCATATAGCAGACCGTTGCATGACGCCAGTATGTTGGACATGTGGTCGGTCGCTGTAAGCTGGTTATTTACGATCATGCCGAGGACTCTTAGGCTGCTGACACGTTCGATGTCGAGACAAGGCGAAGGTAGCTGAACTGACTTTCCACGCTTGCCTTGTGCAGTGAAGATAATCTCCTTCGATTTACTGTGGTTAAGCATCAGATTGTTTTCAGCCGCCCACGTCTCGATATGATCTATTTCAAGGAGCCGCGAGGTCCAGTTGGAGGCCGGTACAACTAAGTACGTGTCGTACGAACTTGACAATTCCACACTAACAGTGCCGAAACACATACCGACTTGTCCGTTCTTAAATTATACATTCTACAGCTAAACCATGAAATTTTCTAACGCATATGAAATGCATTTCCAGCGAAAACATGCACGTACCCCAGCCTCGTTTGGCGATAGCGTTGCTCGCGACCTCGGTTTACCGTATCCATACATGCTTTACGCCAGAAATACGGTTCTTACAGACGACTTTTGAAAAGGCCCAGACAACTTAATCGGACGATAATTAACATGACACGTGATCAAGCCATAAAACATGCTTATACAAATTGCACGAACTTCAGACACAACTACCGAGCACTATGTAAACAATCTGTTTAGCAACCAGCGCACCTGTTTCCGGTACAATAAATAAGCAAATGGTTGCGCCACAAGACGGAGCACGAGATGCTATTTTAACGTGCGCTCGAAAGCCGACATAAGTCAGCTTAATCTACCGCACGGACTGCATTGACTGCATTCATTACCGCGCGATGCTATGCATCCGCGGTAGAGCATTCCAATTCGCGATTCGAATCGATTCGTTATGCGAATCGATTCGAATCGATTCGTTTTGTAAAAGAATCGGTTTTTCGATTCACTAGTTGTCATGCAGTTTTTGCACTAAATAAATATCACAAACACATCAAATACAGTGATTTTTTAATTAAAATACACCACAATGCACGCAATTGAAAGCTATACTGTGTAGAACATCGACAAAAACAGTTACGCAATGCATACTATAAAAATTACTCCTAA
>Ga0126334_10000501_pt1 | contig 11554 bp, 12 predicted proteins | sample InaspJWI49metaG_FD_94491 | JGI IMG/M metagenome (GOLD analysis project Ga0126334, IMG submission 94491) | Marine gutless worms symbiont microbial communities from Oahu, Hawaii - Inanidrilus sp. 2 OAHU.JWI-49 metaG | ecosystem: Host-associated > Annelida > Digestive system > Unclassified...
GCCAAGAAACGGGGTTACAAACTGAAGTACTCTGATGGTCAAGCTGTCCAGGCCAATCAGATCGCTGCCGTAAGGGACTTCATCGCCCAGGGTGTTGACGGCATCATCCTGGCGCCCAAGACCAGCACCGGCTGGGAGCCTGTCCTTAGGGAAGCTCAGGAAGCCAAGATTCCTGTGGTTCTGGTCGATCGGGACATCGAAGCCCCTAAAGATCTCGTGGTAACCTTTATAGGCTCTGATTTCGTCCTTGAAGGTGAAATGATTGCCCAAATGATGATCGAAGATCTAGGCGAAGGCCCTCTGCGAGTGGCCGAACTCCAGGGGCAACCCGGCGCTGATCCCACCATCGATCGGAAAAAGGGTTTTGAAAACATCATTAACAAACACCCCAAAATCGAAATCACCATGTCCCAGACCGGCGAGTTCAACCGAACCCAGGGCAAGCAGGTGATGGAGGCTTTCCTGCAAGCTGCCGGCGATAAAATCGATGTGGTCTATGCCCACAATGACGACATGGCCATCGGCGCGATCCAGGCCATCAAGGAGTATGGATTAAAGCCCGGCAAGGACATCTACTTAGCGTCCATCGACGGCGTCCGTGACGCCTTTGTGGCCATGAAAGCCGGTGAGTTGAATAGCGTCGTAGAATGCACACCATTGATGGGCCCATCAGCCTTCGATGCCATGGAAGCGGCCTGGCGTGGTCAAAAGCTGCCTGATTGGATCGTGAACGAAGATGGTGCCTTTCGATCCAAAGATGTAAATCAGGCCGTCCTGGATTCGCGCAAGTACTAATTGGCTCGCTTAGAAAGAATCTCACATTTTGGCACACAAATAAATTCCGCCCGGCTGCAATGAATAAATTTGAACTATGCTTGCTGTTCCTGAGTAAGTTCACCCGCAGCCGGGCACCTTTTTATATAAAATCCAGACGCAGCTCTCCGCAAATCCTAAGAAACACAGCTTAATACACCGGAAGAGAAATGAACGCTAATGACACGATTCTCAGTATTAAAGGCTTGAGTAAAAGTTTTCCTGGTGTTAAGGCGCTGTCGAATGTTGATTTCTCATTGAAGCGTGGCGAAATTCACGCCCTGATGGGTGAAAACGGTGCCGGTAAATCGACGGTCATCAAAGTACTTACCGGCGTTTACAAACGCGACGCAGGAGAGATAATATACAACGGTGCACCCCTTGAATGCTCCTCTCCTCTCCACGCCCAGGAAATGGGTATTAGCCCTGTTTACCAAGAGGTGAACCTGGTCCCCAATCTTTCGGTGGCCGAGAATGTCTTTTTAGGAAGACAACCGATGAAGGCTGGACGCATAGATTGGAGCACCATGAACCGCGAAGCGGTGAAGATCATCCGTCGCTTCGACCTGGAAATTGACGTTGAGAAGAACCTTGGAGCCTATCCTGTGGCCATACAGCAAATGGTGGCCATCGCCAGAGCATTGGAGCTCAATGCCAAGATCATTATCCTCGACGAGCCTACCTCCAGCCTAAATGTTCAAGAGACTCAACGCCTTTTCACTCAAATGCGCAGGCTCAAAGAAGAAGGCCATGGAATTATTTTTATTACCCACTTCATAGATCAGGCGTACGAAATTTCGGATACTATCACCGTTCTCAGAAACGGGTTTTACATCGGCACCTGGCCCATAACCGAACTCAACAAACTCCAACTCATTTCTAAATTACTTGGGAAAGAGGCAGAAAAGCTCTCGGAAGTGACCGCCAGACGATTTAGAAACGAATCCGGCAATGGGACAGAGCGAGGACAAGGTGTCGTGGAAACGCGTGGCTTGGGCAAGACCGGAGGAATCAAGCCCTTCGACCTCCGGGTGGCGACCGGAGAAGTGCTCGGCTGCGCTGGATTATTGGGCTCGGGCCGAACCGAATTAGCCAACCTACTCTTTGGAATCGACGCCGCCGATGAAGGCGTCCTATTGGTCGAAGGCGATGAGAAAAAAATCAAAAATCCTCGAAAAGCTCTCCAGCTGGGATTGGCCCTGAGCCCCGAAGACCGGAAAGATCAAGGTATCATTGGTGATCTTTCGGTCCGTGAAAACATCATTTTAGCCCTTCAGAACCGCAAAGGCTGGTTTAAAACCCTGAGCCGCGGAGAGCAGCAGGAGATCGCCGAACGGTATATCGAAATACTCAACATCAAGACCCCCACCGCTGATCAAGCTATCAAAAACCTCAGCGGTGGAAACCAGCAAAAGGTAATCATCGGTCGCTGGCTTGCTGCCAATCCAAAGTTCCTCATTCTAGACGAACCTACCCGGGGTATCGATGTGGGCGCCAAAACCGAAATCCAGAAAATGATCGTCGAACTGAGCAAACAGAATATGGCGGTGATGTTCATTTCTTCGGAACTCGAAGAAATTGCACGGTGCTCCTCCAAAGTGGTGGTGATGCACGATATGCAGGTTTCCAGCACTCTTGAGGATGACAATATCAACGAAAACACCATTATGCACGCCATTGCGGAAAGGCACACGGACGGTGAATAAACAACTGCAATATGGCGGAGACTTCTCCGTACGCCTGGCTTCAGGAATCAAATCTATTCAATGGCCTCTCATCGCACTCGGCATGATTCTGCTTTTCAACTTGATTTTCACCGAGGGTTTTTTCGAGTTATCCATTCAGAATGGTCGTCTCGTGGGGAGTCTCATGGACTTGCTGAAGCGAGCGGCGCCACGCCTGATCGTCTCTCTGGGCATGACATTGGTCATCGCCACCCGCGGGATCGACATCTCCGTGGGCTCCATCGCCGCCATTGCCGGATCATTGGCAGTATTGATGATTCGCGGCGGCGACATAACCTACCTGGCCACCCAGGACACTTCGACGGTATCCATCCTCTTGGTAATTCTCGTAGCTCTCACGGCGGCCGCCGTTTGCGGGCTCTTTAACGGATTGCTGGTGTCGATCGTCAAAATACAACCCATCGTGGCCACCCTCATTCTCATGGTCACCGGCAGGGGAATGGCAATGCTCTTCACCGGTGGTTATGTCCTAAACTACGATCATCCCAGCTATAGGTCTTTAGGAGTGGGGGACTGGTTGGGGCTTCCGATCCCAATATACATCGTAATATTTATCTTGATTATCTTGTTTGCCCTCACCACCCGCACACCTTTGGGCCTGCTGATACAGGGCACCGGGGGCAACGAGACCGCCAGTCGCTATTCGGGCACCAATACCACCCTGGTGAAAATACTGGTCTACGTCATCGCAGGAGTCTGCTCCGGGGTAGCCGGGATAATTTTTACGGCCGACGTGCAAAGCGCTGACGCCGCCTTTATCGGGCTCTGGATTGAGCTGGAAGCCATCCTGGCAGTAGTTATCGGGGGCACCAGCATGGCCGGCGGCCGATACAGTCTAGCCGGAACGGTGGTGGGGGCTTTGATTATCCAAACCCTCATCACCACTCTGCTTACGCGGGCGGTTCCGGTCCAATTCACCTTGATTTTCCAGGCGGCCGTGGTGGTTGTCGTTCTCATGCTTCAATCCCCGCGGGTCAAAGAGATGGCCTTTAAGCGTCGGGCGCGAAAGGAGGCGAGTACCCATGCATGATGCTGCCCTCAAGCGCGACTCATTTTTCAAACGCAATCTGACTATTATTGCACCGGCGCTGGTGTTTATCGTCTTCTTTATCATCGGTGGTCTCCTTTTCCGAAACTTTTTCACACTTCGGGTGCTCTTGAATATTCTCACCAACAACGCCTTTCTAGGCCTGGCCGCGGTAGGAATGACCGTAGTGATTATCTCCGGCGGAATCGACTTATCGGTAGGTGCTGTTATCTCGACAACCGCCATGATCATTGCCATACTCGACCGGTCAGGGGTGAGCGCCCCGATGGTGATTCCCATCGCCCTTTTGTTTGCTATGGGTTTAGGCTTCCTGATGGGCCTGATGATCCAGTACTTCGAGGCACCGCCCTTCATCGTCACCTTGGCGGGTATGTTTTTCGCCAGGGGATTGGGTTACGTTCTCAGTCTCTCATCGATTCCTATCAAGGGGAGCTTTTATCATGCCATGTCCACGGCAGGTATACGCTTTGAAGGCGGTGCCAAATTGACGGTTCCGGCAATGATGTTCCTAATCATGGTCATCGTGACCTGGTTCCTGTTGAAATATACCAAGTTCGGCCGAACCTGCTACGCCATGGGCGGCAATGAACAATCCGCCTTCCTCATGGGATTGCCGGTGCCGCGAACCAAGGTTTTGATCTATACATTCAGCGGATTCTGCTCCGGGATCGGTGGCGTGGCCTACGTGTTTTACACCCTTTCCGGCTACGGCTTGGCAGCCATAGGCCTTGAACTTCAGGCCATCGCCTCGGTGGTTATAGGAGGCACGCTTCTCACAGGCGGATTCGGCTCCGTAATAGGAACCCTTATCGGTGTGGGAATCCGGGGCACGATCCAAACATTCATCACCTTTCAAGGAGAGCTAAACGTTTATTGGACCCCGATCTTCGTGGGTCTCTTGTTGTTCCTGTTCATTCTCCTGCAGAAAGCGTTCATGGCCGGTACTAAACTCGGAAAAGATCGAATTTAAGATAAGGGGCAAATCATGATCTTTAATTCTACTCGATTATCCAAGAACAATTAGTTTCGATAACGACAACAAAATAAAGGAGGAATATAAATGCTACTCGAAGGAAAGACGGCAATCGTTACCGGTGGTGGGTCAGGCATCGGTCGGGGGATTTGTTTACGCTACGCCCGCGAGGGTGCATCCGTGGTGGTTGCGGACTTAGATGCAGCCGCCGCCGGAAAGGTGGCGGAGGAGATCAAGACCGCCGGGGGCAAAGCCCTGGCAGTAACGGCCGACGTTACCGATTGGCAAGCCGTTAAAGACATGGTGGCGGCCGCTGTCAAAGACTTTGGCGGTCTCGACATCCTGGTCAACAACGCCGGTATAGGCAAGATTATCCCATTCATGGAAACCACGGAGGCCGACTTCGACCTCATCTTCAATGTAAACTGCAAAGGTTTGATGATCTGCAGCCAGGAGGCTGCCAAACAGATGATTGCCCAAAACCGTGGGGGCAAGATAATCATTTTGGCCTCTCAAGCCGGACGGAGGGGCGAGTCTTTAGTGATGGCCTACTGCGCCAGCAAAGCTGCCGTCATTAGCATGAACCAGTCCATCGCCTTGGCCCTGGCCGAACACAAGATAAATGTCAACGCCATTGCTCCAGGCATCGTGGATACGCCATTCTGGGTTGAAGTTGATAAGCAGTTCGCCAAACTACTCGGCTGGGAGGTAGGCGAGCCCAAACGCAAATTTAGCGAGTCCATTCCTCTAGGGAGAATTGAGCAGCCCGAAGATGTGGCCGGGGCCGCGGTGTTTTTGGCTTCGGAGGACGCTGACTACATCACTCAGCAATGTCTCAACGTAGACGGCGGTAACTGGCCGAGCTGATCTATATTAAGGTGTAACATATGGCGAAGATGTGAAAATACGGAATGATAATATGCGGTGAGGAAGTCGAAGCCCTAGACGGCAAGCGCCTTGATATTATAAATCCCGCCGATAAGACTGTGGTGTGAAGAAAGAACATCTATGGTTAGCACTAGCATAAAGGATATAGACATCCGGTTATATGCCGTTCCCCTGTCGGAAGTACTTTCCGATGCCAAACATGGCGATCACACGCATTTTGAACTCGTTACCGTCACTGTTACACTGGAGAACGGCAGCCATGGCACGGGGTACACATACACAGGTGGCAAGGGGGGACGGGCTATCCACGCCATGATCAAATACGATTTAGCGCCGGTGTTAATCGGTAAAGACGGATCGGATATAGAGGAAATATACGATTTCATGGAGTGGCATATCCATTATGTCGGGCGCGGGGGCATTGCTGCCTTTGCGATTTCGGCAGTGGATATTGCTTTATGGGATATTCGATGTAAAACGGCCGGCAAACCCCTATGGCAAATAGCGGGGGGCACATCAAACACAGCTAAAGCATATTGCGGTGGGATTGATCTGGCGTTTCCAATGCAAAAGCTGCTTACGAGCATTCAGGGGTACCTGGACCGCGGATATAACGCCGTAAAAATAAAAGTCGGCCGCACAAATCTCGAAGAGGATGTTGCACGCGTTAAAGCGGTTCGTGATCTTATCGGCCCTGAAACAGTCTTCATGGTGGACGCCAACTACTCTATGTCGGTATCCCAGGCTATCCGCGCCGCCGAAGCCTTTAAGCCCTATAATATCCTTTGGTTTGAAGAGCCGACCATTCCGGACGATTATGCCGGCTATGCCCAGATTACTGAAGCCACCGGCATGCCTTTAGCCATGGGTGAAAATCTGCATACGATGCATGAATTCGGCTATGCGTTCAAACAGGCGAAACTCTCTTACATCCAGCCCGACGCCTCCAATTGCGGCGGAATTACCGGCTGGCTGCTTGTGGCCGGCCTATCCAGAGAGTATAACCTCCCCATTTGCAGCCATGGCATGCATGAACTACATGTAAGTCTTGTCGCAGCCCAACCCAATACCGGTTGGCTGGAGGTGCACAGTTTTCCCATTGATGAATACACCACCCGGCCGTTGGTTGTCGAGAACTGTTGCGCAGTTGCGCCCGACAACAATGGGATTGGAGTTGAGTTTGAATGGGATAAACTTAAGCCGTACAAAGTTTTGTAGAGGATATCAGTTTTCAATATGATATAAAAAGGACCCGGTTTTCAGGCAGATCTTCCACGGCTTAAATATTTTCGGAAAACGGTCAAAGTTCGCAGCCGGGTCCACTCATTCCGACCAACCGGTCGGATTAGTTGTTCAATTAACATTTACTGCACCTGCCGAATGATGATAGGCAAATGAATTTTGATGCTGTTCAAATGATAATAAGCATTTGAACAGCATCTTATTAATTTTCATCAGGTACTTATTATTTTTAATTGATATTCATATTTTTAATATTTTTATTGATACTCAAAAATAGATGTTCAAAATTGTTTATAATTTGTTTAAAAATTTTTTTGCGCTTTGAAGACCGGATGTGAGGTGAAATTTAAGCTTGATTTCGGCCGATTCGGTATTTTTTTTTGAAGTGCCTCGACAATCCTTCTGTGTTCTACTATTGAATCAGCTATGTGTTCAGGATAGGAAAAAGCAAAAATATGAGTGGCCAATATATTGTTTTTAAGTATTCTGTGTAGTTTGAAAACACGTTCGTTGCCGCATTTTCTGAGAAAAACCTCATGCATCTCATGAGAAGTCTTTAAATATCCAACATAGTCATTCCTTCTGATTTTTTCGTCCATCCTTTCCAGAATGTATTTCATGTCAACTACAACTTCATTGGCGTTTTTTTCACATACGCGATGGAAATGACCTATTATCCCTGAAACTTTTGTCTAAATTGGCGTGGTGATATCATCCTTGACAATTTCAAGCAGTATGTATACGTTTACCATATTATTGATACATATCTTGGAGATGGCCATGAAGAAAACCACGGTATTAATCGATGAAAACTTACTGCAAACCGCCATCGAAGCCATCGGTGCACGAACTAAAAAAGAAGCTATTGAAGCCGGCTTGAAAGCCTTGGTCAAAAATTTCAACAGAGAAGCTTTGCGCAAAGAGCTCGGCACTTTTGAAATTGATTTAACTTTAGACGAACTGAAACGATTAAGAAATGCCCAGTGAACTCTTCATTGTGGATACATCGGCTTGGCTGTTGGTATTGAGAAAGGATTTTGATCCGAAAGTAAAAGACCGGATCGATCATTTGCTCAAAGAGGACGTGATTGTCACAACCGAGATTGTAAGACTTGAGCTTCTTTCAGGGACTAGGACAGAAAAAGAGTTTCAACGCCTGAAAATGAGGCTGGATGCGCTGGACGCCGTTGAAACAGATAGTCATTTATGGCAAAACGCATGCGAATTAGGATTCAAACTCCGCCGCAAAGGAATCACCGCGCCCCACACCGATATTCTCATTGGTGCCTGTGCCCTCAAGACAGAATCGACCATAGTGCACGCGGATGCCCATTTTGATATGATGGCGAAACATACTAAGATGAAAGTGGAGAGTTTCGTCACCGCCGCAAAAGCCCGTCAGCCGCAAAAATAACTGACTTGATTCTGGCTTTCAGAGCGGAAATGCACCCCCCCTTCTGTGGTGTGCAGCGAGTCTTATCAAAAAAAATAAAGAAGTTGCTTTTTCAAAGCGGATAAATCAAAAAATTGTAATGCTTGTTGGGTGAAGAGCGACTTAAATTTACACTTTGAAAATAAATGGCGGGGGAATACCTTCAGGATTTTTGCGAAAAGATTCCAATAGATTCAAAAAGGAGCGCACCATATGTCAGACATCGAAACGATATTATTAAAATCCTTTGATCTAGTAAAAGCGTATTATACGGATCACATCGTCAACGATGGACCGGTCGTGGAGTATAAAGACCCGCAAAAATTGAGGGATCTCCTGCAACTTGAAATTAATGCGGAGGGCGTCGGTTATGAAGAATTGTTTGACGAAATCGGCAAATATCTTAAATTTTGTGTTCATACCGGAAATATGCAGTTTTTTAATCAGTTATACGCAGGGTTCAATACGCCGGCATTTTTAGGAGAAGTCTTTACAGCCCTGACCAATACATCGATGTATACCTATGAAGTTGCTCCGGTTGCGACCCTGGTGGAACAAGAACTTATCTGTAAAATGTGCAGAATCGTCGGCTACAATGATGGCGAAGGAATTTTCTTAACCGGGGGCAGCAACGCCAATCTGGTCGCCATGTTATCGGCCAGGAATAAACTTTTCCCGAAGATCAGACACAATGGAATGTATAGCCTGGACAAGCTGACGGCCTACATATCGGATCAATCCCATTACTCGCTTGAAACCGCAGCCAATCTGCTTGGTATTGGAACCGACAATGTCGTTAAAATAAAATCAGATAAAAAGGGCAGACTCATACCTTCTGAATTGGAAAAGGCTATCAGAAACTCGCTTTTAAACGGCAAGAAACCGTTTTTTATTCTGGGAACGGCGGCAACAACGCTGCTAGGGGCCTTTGATCCGTTTGATGAAATGGCGGACATCGCACAAGCCCATGACATATGGTTTCACATTGACGGGGCGTTTGGCGGTTCGCTGATCCTGGGTTCGAACTACAAACAATTATTCAACGGAGTGGAACGGGCCGATTCGTTTGCCTGGAATCCTCATAAATTAATGAATATTCCGCTGATATGCTCAACCCTTCTGCTGAAACAACGTGGCACCTTGCGAGGAAATTTGACCGATTTAGATACGGATTATCTTTTTCACGAAAGCGAAAGCCAAAATTTCGATACCGGAAAATTCTCCATTCAATGTGGACGGCGGGTGGATTCATTGAAGCTGTGGCTTGCTTGGAAATATTACGGTGACGCCGGATACCAACGGCGTATCGACAATCTGTTTAAAATAGCGCACTATTTCGCCCGACGCGTCAGGGATGATGACCGTCTTGAGCTTTTGGCCGAACCGCAATCGATAACGATATGTTTCAGATTCCTTCCGCCCGATGGTATAGACATAAACGATTTTAACATGCAACTTAGAGATAAGTTACGAATCTCCGGCAAAAGTATTGTGAACTACGGATACATGGGAGATGTTCTGGCAATCCGTTTTATTTCTGCCAATGCGGAGACTGAAATAAAAGATATCGATCGTTTTTTTGATAATCTGTTTTATGCCGCCGATGCTTTGCTAGGCAATTAAATATAATCAGGCGACCGAGCGGAAAACTTGGTGATGTTGTTGACAGAGTTGACTAACTTGCTCTTCTCGGCACCGCATTCTTATCAGCACTAAACAAACCTCGCCTGTGACAGGGAAAGGGGACATCCGTGCAGAAGGTGTCATAATTAATTCATTATGAGGATCAACAAGAATCGAACACTGGCGACAAGGGTGGTTGGCGTGCTTCTTTGGCTGACGGCGGTGGGCGTCCCGGTGCAGACGGATACCTTTGATGTGGACCGCTTTTTTATTCATGGAGACGGACGAATCAAGCTGATTAACTAAAAGACCGGGGAAACGTTTGCCGGAAAGTACAGAATCGATCCGGGAAACTACGACCCGTCAGCCATGGAGGCCATTTGCCGTGTTTTCAGCGCTCCGTGCGAATCGCAAAAGCAGGTCCTCTCCCTGCGGCTGATTGAGTTCCTGGACTTTCTGCAAGATCGGTTGCGTCCCGGTGCACGGATCGCGATTACCTCCGGCTACCGCAGCCCGGAGTACAACACGAAGGTTCGCAAACGGGGCGGCCTGGCTGCCAAGGCCAGCCTTCACCAGTATGGAATGGCGGTCGACTTGGAGATAGAAGGCGTCCCTGCAAGACGGCTCTGGGAGTATGTCAAAGCGCTGGGATTCGGGGGTGCAGGCTATTATCATGGCAAAACCGTACACATCGACGTTGGGCCGGCGCGATCATGGGATGAAAAGACTTCAGGCGTGGGTACCGGAATTTCGGACGACAACAAACTAATTGGACTCGTTGTGAACTACGATGTTTATCTGCCGGGGGAGCCGATCACGATGCGGTTCATCCGGATGACGGCTTTTCCTATCGGTGTGGTCTCCTAGTTTTCACTGTCCCGACGCAAAGAGGAAGGAGGGTCGCAGAAGGTCACCGTCTTTAAGCCGATCTTCGCGATCACAGCAGAGGGCGACTGTTCCAAATTTGCCGACATAGACCAGATGGCGTCCATCCGCTGGCGGCTTCCGAAAAATTTGTCCGCTGGACGCTATCAGATCCGCGCTGAATTCTGCGATAACCCCTGGGACGACATGCCCCCGGAAATCTCGAGCCCCGAATTTGAAATCAAATAGATATGAACTAGACGCTTAGTAGCTTCATATTGACAATTTGTTGTCGATTTCAGACAGAATGTTGTTTTTGCATTAAAAAATGATGTTACGAGTTGCGGGTTAAAATAAAGGAAACCATCCTATTAAAGACTTGTAACCCGTAACACGGAGCACGTAACAATCATTTTACGGTCCAGTATGTTATTAATTGCTTTGAAAAAAAAGAAAAGGGGCACTTTATACTCTCAACCAGCTTTGCACGAATAGGATTCAAATGCATATAGCGTACCAGTTCTAAAAGGTATGCATCTTCTTGGCATAAGATGGACTTGTATCGATTCTGAAAAAGATGACCGCTGCGCTTATGCCTTCTATTATAGTGCATCGCATAGCCGGTTAAAAGCCGTTTCATAACCGTTGAAATCGGGGTCGCCCCGGTTTTCAGCAGCAAATGATTAGGGATTAATGCCCACGCAAAACATTGTGTGGTTGTGTCACTAAGAATCGAGCCAAGCCGGTCAACAAAAAAATCACGATCGGCATCATCATCAAACACCTTTCTACGGGCTATCCCCCTTGGCAATAATATGATGGAGCGCTCCCGGCGCATCTATACGGGCTTTGCGTGACATAATGTCTTAATATCATATTAAATGAGGTATCAACTTATAATCTGAGGTACGTTCCCTTTTCGCACA
>Ga0126334_10000502_pt1 | contig 11538 bp, 6 predicted proteins | sample InaspJWI49metaG_FD_94491 | JGI IMG/M metagenome (GOLD analysis project Ga0126334, IMG submission 94491) | Marine gutless worms symbiont microbial communities from Oahu, Hawaii - Inanidrilus sp. 2 OAHU.JWI-49 metaG | ecosystem: Host-associated > Annelida > Digestive system > Unclassified | place...
AATTTCGTCCAGATCCGTCCACGTTTTATTTAGTTATCGTGGTAACAAACAGACAAACAGACAGACAGACAAACCAACGCCGGTGATTACATAATCCCTCGCGAAAGCTTTCGCGGGGATAACAAACCAACAAATCACTTGACGCATAATAAATAAGTAATACATTCTAAACTCAACTCACTCTACAGAGAATTACGGACGCAGGTGGGCGCGAATTTCGCTTTCGTGGTGATCTGTACTCTCAAGAGAGTACTTTCCCTCTAGTTCCTACAGTTGTGCAGCAGTTGCCAAGATTTCGACCGACATAGCGCGTCGTCCAGTCCGCTGCGGCAGCAGAGCTTCTTGTTAGTATAAAGCCGTGTATGAGAGTGAGATAATGACGTACGCGTGCAGGTGGGCTGTGGTCCGTGCCAGGTGCCGTTAGGCAGGCAGGTGCGCGTACGGGAGCCAGTCAGCTGATAGCCTCGATCACACGCGAACGTCACGTTTGAACCAAACAGCCACATGGCCTCATCGGAATCTACTTGCCCGTGTTCCGGAGCGTCCGGCTTCGCACATGCGATTGCTGTACAAGACAAGACAGGTGTTTCGTGCCCAGTTTCATCAGACTTTTATCAACATGCTATGTAATTGCTCTAAAACAATTCGACCTTTCTAATGACGACCTTTCGACCTCAGGCCTGAGGCTTCATCGTCATCATGAGACAGGGACAATGTCAAAGCGACATACCGAGAAGTGGGACAATATTGACAGACTCATCAGGGAGGCAGTATGGATCCACAAGAGCAACAACATGAATCAAGATGAGGGGAACCACCAACTGAGCCACGTCTGGGACAAGCTGTTACCTACTGGATTCAGAAACTATAAGTCAGTCCCGATGAAGACCTCAGATCTAACGTCGAAATGTCAAAGGTAGAAAGGTAGAATTTAGGTGGTGTTACAGTTAATTAATTAACAATACAAAAGTTTATCACGCCCCCGCATATAGGGGACGGTAAACAATGCTGCTATCCGTCTGTCTGTCTATCTGTCTGTCCGTCTGTTTGTCCCATACCCGTAGATCAAAACGGTGCATTTTAGGGCTCTGGTTACTATAGAACACTATTAGGAACACCCATGTCCCAGATTGCAATAGAGTGAACACAGTTAGACCAATTAAATAATGCAACACAAAATCTATGTGGTATTATAAAAGTTCGAGAAACATCGGCTAATCACTGACATTTGCAGGTGGGAAGCTTTCCGGACCATCGTCCGTTCGCCTGACAGACGCGATAGGGTCGACCCATGAGAACGTAGCCGTGTAGGCACGTGTAGCTGACTCGCTGTTCGTACGTGAACGAACTGCCGTTGCGAACGCCGTTCGCGATCTCGCCAGGATGTCCGCAGCTGCGAGCTGCAAGCCACAACGAGGCAAATATCATCAGCCGTCGCAGATGGACCCGCGCGACGCTCTATATTAGCTGAAATCTTGTTAACTGCTCCATGACTTTGCAACTAACATACTTCACAGCGAAATCGCCCCAGGTGCTATCATACACTCTATTGGCATCGCAGGCCTATGCCTAGCCGATTATGTATCGAGTTGTGGGATTCCTTTGATGCCTGTGGTGTTATGCGCCATATTGGTGTCGCATGTGCCTAACCATCATGGCCAAACCTAACGTCATTCACTCGTACATAACATATCGCCGCGCCGCGTTCGCTGTCTGTAGCCAATCAGCACGAAGTCGGTCAATGTGACGTAACATAACGTATTCTTTTATCAAGTAACTGACAAAACGCAGTTACAACATAAAAAATAATACGTACACATGCATTATACTAATATTAGAACGCACATAATGTCAATAAGTGTCAATATGACTGGTAAAACAACAAGCGTGTAATAAAATGGCCTATCAGTTTACCAGATGAGACAGACGACCAGGGAGTTAACCGTTGTGGGCGCGGGGCATACTATGCGGACAGTCACGCTGGACTGCCTGCGCGCACGACCAATAAACGCCTCATGAAACTGGGTCGACTAATTCAGGTCAGTTCATGTAATGTGAGTGAGTTTAGCAGATGAACAGCGAGGAAGATAATTAATTAAACTTAAACTAATTAAAAACCCGCGACTATAGTAGAGATTAAGAGACGTAGATAATTACGCGTGCAGGTGATCTGTGGATCAGCCCATCGTCCTTCGTCGACGCAGATAACGCGGAACGGTCCCTCCATACTGTAGCCACGTCGACAGCGGTAGACCAGCTGAGTGCCGAGTGGAAACGACGTCCTCCCGGCACTGGCGTTGTGACGCCCGTACGGAACTACCGGCGGTCTGGGGCATCGCTTGCCGCTCGTGCTTGACCACGACGAAATTTCTATGATGCACGCAATGATAACGAGTCTGTGTTCAGCTGCTACGTACGCTGACAACGTGGCACTGCCCGCATTCGGCCGCCGCTGCTGCAGCAATCCATCGATATCTCCTGTCCGCCGGGCCCACAGCAGCAAACCCGCAGCAGCGGATTTGCGGCAGTCGGCCATGCTGGGACAGACAGACAGACGGACGGACACCGTACCGTTACGTAGACCCTGCTCCGCATACTACACGGACAGTGCCAATAACAAGTATGCTAGACCTCCTTATAGTCGGACCAAAATTTATGCGGTCCGCGTGTCATAGGCAGCCGACGATGCGCATTGCCCGCCGCTGCTCGGCTTTGCTGCTGCCACGCGCGTTGCCCCTGAGACAGACAGACGTCGGACAGACAGACACGGCACCGTTTTAATACGCTTGCCGCATACACGGTTCGCGTTTAACGAGTGTTAAAGTAATTTAACATAAGGCTCCATCGCTGCGCACAGATCGTTCAATCGTATTCACCAGGTGGCGCCAATGTGCATCCCCATCCAATAGGCCCACACGATTCCGTGGGCGCACACAAGTCTGCACAACAAACGAAGTGATGCTATGCTCGAAAGTCGCAGTACTGACCGCTGGTCTTAAGGCTCAGTGAACTTAGCTGCAAGAAAGTGCGTAAGTTTATTATTGCACAAACTAAAACGTTGCTTGATTTCATAGTTAAAACTACTGAAATTGAAGCAATTCTGAACATGTTCAGAACTCCACAGTCCACACTGCTTAAATAAAATAATCGAACTGGCGCCGTGGTGCTGCAAAAGAAATTGCAACGAACTGAACTAAACTAGCCAGTTCGATTCAGTAATCAAATCTGTCGCTGCAATATGATCGGGCATCGGGAGTTAATTTCATAAAAACCACGTTGTGAAAACCAGCAACGGAGAAAGCTGTTTCCAGTGCCGTGTTCAAATCGTCAGACCAGTAATGCGAGTGCAGGTGGGAGCATCATCGCTCCACGATCCACTGTCCACGCAGACTCCCCAAAATTGCCGCTTCCCGTGAGGGGGATCTGGGCTCCCACCTAATACATGGTACGTTGGGCCTATACCCGAGTCCATACCTAAATGGCATATCGATTGTTTCATCCGTTTTAGCACAGCTTACGCTCGTGACCAAGAAACGGAAGGGCAGGCCACGCTACAACGGTAACAATACATGCAGGCCTGCAGGCCGCAACTGATGCTTTGAATAGCGATGCGGCCTGAAACAATATGTCACCCCGATAACGACGAAACGATAAACCCCTTTCCGTTACGGCCACTTCCGGTCCACGCTGACGACTAGGTTGGACTTCCGCATGGAGTTTCTCGGCAGTGTTCTGTAGTAATGATAGCCCTAGAGTGCACCGTTTTGAACTAGAGGCATGGTACAAACAGACAGATGGACAGACGGACGGATCGCAGCATTGCTTGATCCCGCCTATGGGCTGGTCATAAATGCCAGTTACGTTTATATGTCTGACATTAAGACTAGAGCAAGCTGTCATTTTTGTAGTTTGTGTTAGCCATTAATTGCTTATATCTGTTTTAGCTAGCTAGGCCTAGTCGTTTCCTTTTTTTCTGTCTATGTTCTACGTTTATGGTGAATAAACGTATATATAAAAACAACAGTCGACAGACCGGTAACGTGAGTGCAGGTAGGCGTCTCATCAGTCCACGATCCGTTGGCAAGGCAGACTCGTTCTACCGGCCCGTACAACGCGAACCCTTCGTCACACGAGTATCTTATGATGCTGCCCACTCGCTGACCACGCCGACCGGAAGTAGATCGCGATGACGTCACCAACTCCCAGCTTCCGTTCACTAGGTCGCGCGCTGGGCGACATCGCTTCTTGTTCTTGCCTGCGCACGCATTAAAACATCATCTTTCAACGTTGTGTGCATTCCCATAACCTGACGGTTATTAGATAAATAAAGCAAATGGAGAGGCACAGTGGCACAAATAGCTGCCGGCCTAATTAGCTGCAGAATGCAGATAGTCGACCACTTTAGTACAAAGAATTCGATAGGCAGTTAAAAATCGTCACGTCACAACGTGCATTCCAAGGCGAAATGTGGACGTTTTCATTCTGTGATTGTAAACTTTGGCACGTGACCCTGATTCTCAAAGATAGCATAATATAACATATTCGTTTAATCACAACTGTCAAACCGCAGGTGTAAATAGATGACCGAAATAGACTCAAATTCATCCCGTACATGGAACTATAGGTCAGAAGTCGTCAATGCGAAAATCTATTGTTTCCCAACACACAGTTGGACGCACATACACATCGAACCGATTGCTTTACCCGGACCCATGAAGTGGTCGGTAGTACTGACCTCTCACGTGAAATAAAATAAAACAGGACAATTACTTTATTTCAGCATCTATGTTATTTCAGCGCGCCCAAACATGTAAAATAAAAGGAATAAATGCTACAATAAGCATTCATTTCACACTTATTTTGTTTTGTTTATTTTGTTTACTTTTTTATTTTGCATGTGCGGGACAGCTCAACAAATGATGTACTGATGAAGTGACGATGGCGACAAACTAAGTGTAAGCTGGTAACTTTCTTTAATAAAACTCTGACAACTGCAAGCAACATTAAGGAATTATTCAGCTTCTAAAACATAAAATACAGCATCATCATCATCACTGTGGCGAGCCGGCGGGGGCCGTCGCGTCGCTGCACCACCATGTCCACGGTCGACAGCGCGCCTCCAGAGGACTAAGTACAGTACATGGTAATGACGACTGGATTCAAGACATTAAGACTAGAGCAAGCTGTCATTTTTGTAGTTTGTGTTAGCCATTGATTGCTTATATCTGTTTCAGCTAGCTAGGCCTAGTCGTTTCCTTTTTTCTGTCTATCTTCTGTTGTACTGTACTACCTTCAGAAAATTCTGAAAGGTCGACTGACGTATTTTGAGGCAGGTCATGCCGCAGACGCCTTGGCAGGCGCACTGTCGGTTGTTGGCGAGGCAGTCGCGCTGGTCGTGGCATTTGCGCAGACACGGACGGCCCGACTCGGTGACGTTCTGGCGTCGTGGACATGTAGGGTGATTGACGTACCGAAGCGCGCCTATACAGCCATACACAGCGCATTCGTAGACATCACACTTCGTCCCCTGTTCGGTGCTTTCCCATGGCGAGTCAATTTGAGCATACGCCACGCTGTCAAATTCGTGGTGCCCCCTGGCGAGTCAGTTTGGGTAGACGCGCCCTACTTGCGTCGCATTTGCCTATTTAAGCACGAGCAAATTTGACACGCCACCCACAAAACCAGAAGTGCGCAACATATCGCAACGCTGCCAGTGAAGGACCGAGACACGGCCACGGGCAACAAGCACAGGAAAATTTGGCGAAGTTTGACTGAACTTGTGGTTCTGGAGATATGCGAACAGACAACAAACAGATAAACAGGCAGGCAGACAGACAAACACACGGTCACGCTCGTCACACAATACGCCGCTACCCTTCCGTACGGCGTTACAGGCCCAATTCATATACTTCATAAATATACAAGTACGTGTATGTCTGCTTACAGTGTACATGTGCAGGATCCTCAGACACTGAGAGAAACAAACAAATTATTGAACGTTATTCAAAGGCAGAGTTGGGACTGGGAGAATATTCTGCGCATACAGGCAGCGTTGCATACAAAAAGACGAATTCGCAAGACGGCCCTGCCACCCTCAACAGTGAGTTAATGATGCTGTTTCACGGACACCGACGCTTAGTCCCCGAAAGACAGTGATAACGGCCGCCATAAGCTCCATTGCAGTGGCAATTCTGGTGGCTAGCCTACTGGATGACCGAAGTCGCCAACTATACCTACATACAGTCAATCGCGTGGCAGACAACAGCGCCGTGGCCAATTCCAACGAAGTGTCCCATCGGTATATAAAATCGAACATCGACACGACGAATGTGCCCGATAGCGCTGTATTATTGCACATACATATAGCAGACAAAGTAAAGTATGTAAACGGGTAACACACGAACGCGTGAAGATAAGCCGAATCGGAATGACAGCGCGATCCCGGGGGTCCTATAGCACAGCCGCAACAAAGGCGACATAAGACGGTCAGTTCGGCACGGGGCCTGTACACTGCGTTGTTATTCGCTATAGTTTTATGCAGCGAACATAGCCAGCGGTGATATGTTTCTATCGACCCGTATGCTGTGATCGATCACAGAGAGGCTTACAGATATCGCGTTGTGAATGAACTTGGAGAAACTGAGCAGGCGACGTTATACGAGTCTGCTGGTGACAATTCCACGTTTGTCAAGGCGCTCTGCTGTTTGTCCGCCTGTCCAATATGCACAACTCGTTCTGTCTTCTATTATTAGCTCATAGACTGCCCTACCATCTTATTCTTAATGTTCCACAACTGTTGTTGTTGTTTTTTTCTTCTTCTTCGTCATCTCATTTTCTTCTTCTTGCGTAAATAGTAAAATTTCACACAGCTTAGGATGATCGCACAGGTACACGCAATGGATTGAACAATGACAATTAGAACTTAGATATCTCCTGGATGAGTACACGGTTTCATGGCCAAGCCCACGACCCCAGCGGCACAAAAAAAATTAGCGAAAAGCGCAAGAATAGCAGCGTGAAATACTGTATAAACATTGCATCTGATGACTATTTATTTTGCGCTATATAAATGCACCCATTATTGCACATTATTATCGGATTTGTCTCAAAACTTCAACACATTGTAACTGCTTATTTGGTATGAACTCTAACTAGAGCAAAACTTTATTACAACGCACTTTTAGGGCCCGCTCAAAACGTCCGTTAGCTTATATTCGAGGTAGCCTACATTCAATCCACGGTGGCCGGGTTACGTGCCTCAGCTGATCATCAAATCAAAGTTTTTCATCAAGAGAGTGAGAGTAAAATTGTAGCGGGTTAAAGGCATCCATAAACATCTCATCAGGGTATGGTCACGTTAATTTGTGAAATAGCTTACACAGTTCTCCGACCAAAGGCCCACTGCCCTTTTTGTGTAAATATATACCAAAAATTGATTAATCAACTTTAGCCCAATTTCCAAAGGTACGTCGTGATGTTTGAGCACTGAGCAAATCGAAACCTAGCCCTAGATGGGAGTGTATGAGTCTTTCACGAGGGATGTCACTGAATCCGTTGGGTGGTAAGACACTAGCTGACTTTAACACAAGAACATGTCATGCTGTGACTGTTGTTGCCACCCGCAACAAAATGGAAACGAATGCTCTATTGCCGACCGCCTACTCGCAATGTCTGTGCTAAGAAGCATACTCACAATTTTGATGAACGGCCAGCAGCAGGACCACGAGTGACGTCAGCCTCGTCATCGTGACGTCATCACTGAGATGACGTCATCACTGAGTCATAGTCATACGTGGAAATGTCGCCCGGTCAACGTGTCACACGTGATCAATAGAAGTGTCGAAATGACTACGACGACATATCGTTGTCTTCCTCTTGTTCTTGCTCCTCGAAGTTACTGTGAATAGCTTTGTCGGTGGTTCTGGTAACGATGATTCGTCTCGTCGCTTGTTCTTCTCTGGTGCAATTTTCGTAAACGCGCGTACGTAGTATAATAACTTGTCCGCGTATGCCAGCGAATACTGTAGCGTTCTAATAATGTCAGGAAAAACAAGGCTTGTCTCTGAGTATAAACGGAACGCTGTTTACCGACAATTTTGGCTTAATCGATCGCAGAAAAGAGACAACGACAGCAATACGGATGAAGGCAAAGTGTCCGAAAATCAACTGTATTGACTTTATTGTGTATTCGTCAACTGCGACAAGTCCTTGCTCGCCCACGCATGCCGAGCCGAGACTGCTAGGCGCTCTGCAAGCGGCATTGCGTGCGACCCGCTTCCACGAAAAAAATCCTAATCGATATGATATCGATTTGACGTCGCCATAACAATAATATCGAACCGTTCCTCCGAGATAGTGACGTCGCGAAACTGTTGTTAATGGCTTTAAGATATTTATGCATACTGTCGAAATATTTTCATTAAAGTTTCGTAAAGTTGTTAGATTTACGACAATTTAACTGAATTTGTTTGACTAAATTCGTTTAGTTTTAGCAGCAATAATATACCGTATTTTTCTTCAAAAATTCCAGGCTAATGCATATGGGTTTCTCATTAGATACACAGAGCTCTGTTATTATTTCAATACTATCCTGTTATTAGTTTTCAGCCATAACTTAGTCGACTGTCAGTTTTTATGGTCAATACTTTAAAAAAAGTTTTAAACAACACGCGAGCGTTTTAATGGTTTTAATGATGTTTGTGTCAGTCTGTGTGATCGAGCGACAACTTTTAAACTAGATGAAGTTCGAGGTCAGAAAAAGGAAATGTTGCTAAAGTGGTCGGTGCGACCTCGAGTGAGGGCTCTTCAGCCGACCACATTTTTACTCATCGGTGCGGTGAATTTCAATGCTGCAATTTAATGTAAATAAGTTAAATTTGCTTGTGATACGCGATATTTAGACGTTGACTGTCCGATGACGATTTGACCGTGCAACAGAATTTCAAGTCGATTGTTTTTATTCAGCTTGACCTTCGTTTAGTTTAAAAGTCATTGTTCGGACACTCAAAGCGATTGCTCTACCTGGACCATTAAAGTTGTCGGTAGTCAGCGTTTGATGTAATTTTGAACATTAGATTGTTGATCAGCGCATTATGACTTTCTGATTTATCTGCGCTATACAAATACATTTACTTACTTACATACATACTGAAGCCACACTATCGCGCCGTCCTCCCACATACAGTCGGCAAATCGATCATCTCTCGTATCGCTAGTTGCGATCGTGTTCAGTTGATGCAGCAGGAGCAGATGCGGCATCCAGTAATGAGCATCACAAACAGTGTACTTTATCGCGCCGCTGTGGACTCCATTTCCGTATTGTCAATGTGACGCGATACGCCCACGGAAGTCGTAATTTTTCATTGTTGCCATTACGCTTATCTAGGCTACATAGCGTCAAAGTAGGTGCATCGTATTTGTCACGAACAGCTGATCACAGTCGAGATACAGTTCTGAAGTTCAGGGACAACAGGTGTGAGTGATTGAGTTACAGTTTTACGCCCCACTCGACGTAAAATGTCATTTCGGAGATGTTCTTCTTCCTAACCAATCTCTTGGTTTGGTAGGTCTAGCATACAGGAGAAACTAAATCAAACACACAAAATCAAACAACACGGACACAAAGTGGTGTAAATTATCACCAAAAACACAAATACTCTACTTAAACAAAAACAAACAAAGGAAAGTTACAACATCTAAACGTAAGGAACACACAAATTTTAGAACTACTGACTTTTTGTGTGCGTATCACTGCACAACTGTCCTACACAACACAGCATAGAACAGTTCCAATTATCTCCGTTCTTAGCCTACAGACAATCGTCGTAGCTCAGATGCGGTTCATTCGAAGGAAAGGAAAGGTACAGATGATAAATAGCTCTCAGTTGAGGTCGCACCGACCATTTTAGTGCAGCATTTTTTTCACGACGGTAGTTTATTAAGTAAGTAAGTAAACTAAGTGCGGACTGCGGTAGCCATTGCTGTTGTTGTTGTTACATCATACGACCGTGAACTTTGACCTATGACATTCACATTTGAACGTGACCTAGGTATAGCCTTAGTGAACATGCACGCCAAACATCTAGGTCATTTTTGTTCGAAGATGTTGCCCGGCACACGGACACACAGCAGACCGATTACTCTATCTAGACCGCTAAAGTAATCGGCTGTGTGGACTTTCAAATATTTCTTACAGTGAAAGGCTACGCAGGCTCCAGTTATGCAGTTTAGAACAAAGACGGTTACACTTTGACCTGTTTATGTGCTATCGCATTATTTTTGGGCTTGTAAATGTGTGTGTATCTGATTTCTTCGAGTTACATTGTGCATCTCAGACTAGAGGTCATCCATTCAAATTGTACAAAGAAAATGGCTACAGCAGTGTCCGTGCATCATACTTCAGTGTTCGTGTTATTAACGTGTGGAATAGTCTTCCAGCTGATCGTGTTGACTTTTCTTCTTTTGCTGCCTTCAAACAGACAATTGAACAGTTAGTCAGTTTTTATTCGGCTATGACAATATTAAACTTGTATTGGCAGAGTTACTATGTTGTGACTGTGAACATGTTTTCTGTAATTCTCTGTATTTTATGTTTCTGCATTTAGTTCCGATATACGGCCATTTCATTGATAAAGCACTGTTCGGATACGCACACCGATTGCTCCATACATGACAAATATACGAGACAATTAAACTAGTATTTCGACGAAGTCCCAACCAAGTTTTTCGCCATTCGTAAAAAGATACAAACCATCGCAAAAAAGGTTAAGGATAGCTGCGGTCGAAATTGCGTACGGCACAGAAGGATAGACTAAAGGTATGTTTACAGCAATGCGTTGAACTGAACCGACCTAAACAAGTCGACCCAGATACACCATAGTCATGCGCAGAGTCCAGCGTCACGGCACACCGACCTACTTCATAGTGAAACTAGGTCGCATAGTTCGCGAACTCCAGTTTGTGCGACGTGAACCATTTGGTTTGTACGTGTTCATGACGTAAACGGTGCTCTAAGCTGTGCATAAAATAGCCGGTTGCGCGTGGGTGGATGGATGGAGTTTGGTGTCAGATTCGGCACTGAGAACGATGCGTATCAGTCCGTTAAGACAAATGTGGCGCCGCACGATCGCCGACAGAAAATCGACGTCGACGCATCGATCGACAAACGTTGCCGACGCGGCCGTTACAGACGTTCCGTCCGTGGCGTAGACATAGGGAACCAGCAATTGGCACAGTGCTGGTTCCCTAGGCTGGCCATTTCCAATGCTGAAATATAAATATATTTTTCAGATAAAATATACGGAAGCAATTTTATCAAACAACACTCGGAAACTGTCACTCTCAGCATCCATCCCTCACTCTTTTCACTCCTGGCTTCCTCCCTTTTCCGCAAATACTTCCCTCCGTAGCCTTCTTTTTCTTCTTCTTTTTAGGACTGACTCCATGGATCCTCCGTACTGTTTGCCGATACTTCTGAGCATAGCTATTTTCATTTTTAGCTTTTTTTCTTTTCCCCGCTTTTGGTTTTTGGTTCCGTGC
>Ga0126334_10000505_pt1 | contig 11512 bp, 8 predicted proteins | sample InaspJWI49metaG_FD_94491 | JGI IMG/M metagenome (GOLD analysis project Ga0126334, IMG submission 94491) | Marine gutless worms symbiont microbial communities from Oahu, Hawaii - Inanidrilus sp. 2 OAHU.JWI-49 metaG | ecosystem: Host-associated > Annelida > Digestive system > Unclassified | place...
CATACAAGTGGCGTAAGGGGCGTACGCACCCCTTGTCAGGAAAATACATAATTTTTTTGGTATGTGATTTCTCAGTGTTGTAGTGTTATCATTGTTCGTTCAAACATTCAGGCAGTATGATATGTCACGACGTTTTTTTGATTGTACGGCCGACTTGGTAGGGCAGCTGAACGGTAGGCCTAATGGACAGAATGGAATGCTACAGATTGACGCACCCCCTGTCGAAAATTTCTGGCTACGCCACTGAATAAGTGACACGATAAACTTATTTTTTAAACTGCAATCAGCATTTTAGTAATTTCAAACCATAACAGTTTCCGAGTGCTGTTTGATAAAATTGCTTCCGTATATTTTATCTGAAAAAATATATTTTTTTAATATATTTTTTAATACTTTAGCATTGGAAATGGCCAGCCCAGGGAACCAGCACTGTGTCAATTATATCGGCACACTTTCTTTCCCTATCGTGCAACTACTGTAACGGTCAGAGTTGGGAGACGTTTCATATACCTCCTGCGATGTCCAAATGGACGATTCGTATACAGGACGAGGCAGGGTGGCGGCGTAGGCGGGATTTTCTGCAGCCGCATAGCAGTTAAGAAGAAGTTTTACACTGACTGATCTGGCAAAAACTGCTGAATTTGCGTCTTAAATCATAAAAAGTAGCCCATACTCGATTACCGAGCGTAGGGTTCCGGAGCTCATCCCGGTTCTTGGCAGTCAGCCTGCAGGTGACGTGAGTCATAAACCCGAGGGCTGCTACCAATTTTGCTGCTTGGTGAACAGAGGCACAATGGGTGTGAACAGTCTGCCTAAGACTGTTTCCCGACAGCGTCGCCGCTGAGATTTGAACCCGGGCCTTTCTGCGCCTGAGTCCAGCATGCTAACCACTCGGCTACCGAGCCACCCTAAATCATAGTGGCCTATTAATACATAGTGCGTGAATCGTGCGCACTTTGTTGCTAATTTCCACGTTCATCGACATGTTAAAGTGATACGCGTCGTTACATGGTCGGCGGCCTGCACCCATCCGCACCAGGTATATGAATCGTCTCAATCCACAGAACAACGGAGGTGTACGAAGCGTCCCACTACCATATAGGTGAGCTGTGCAAAAACGGCTGAACCGATCAAGATGTCATTTAGAGTTTGGACTCGGGTGGGCCCAAAGAACCGCGTATTGGATGGAAACGGCCCAGGATCCCAGAAAGAAATGGATCGTTTTTGGGGGGGATCTCCCGGCCCGTGGTAATAGTATAAAGAATATCACACACGCCGTCAATATCTTCAACTTTATTCGATAGCTGGCAGCAGCGACGCGGTCTTTCGCTGTCAGTACTGCAGCAATTTGTTCAAAATTTTCAAGATGCAATGGCTGCAGCTTACGGGTGAGGTGGACAGATTTTTTGGTGTTAATCTTTTACGAATTGGCATATTGGAAATATCCAGTAGGCCTACAGGCCGGGCCTGACGTTTGTAACTTTGTCGATACGCTCAACGCTGTTATTGTTATTGTCGGAGTGTGTAGGGCGGCGCAGGCACTGCCGGTGCGACCGCCGGACGCACTCCGACGCAGAACGCACTTGTCGGTCGATTGGGCCGACTCAATTCACACCGTCTGACAAGACACACACAGCACTGTCTCGTCGTGTCTAGCGGGCGGTGTGAATTGGGCATAACAGCGCGCAAACATCAAACCTCCGAACTTTGCCGAACTGCCGCTGCTTCTGTTGCTGCTGCGGCTACTGCTGTTGTAACTAACATTTAAGTTTGGCAGCGGCGTTGGTCTGCAATATATCACTCGCCATATATCGAACGGTATCGACATGCCTCTAATCCCTCTATGCATGTCGATACCGCACAAAGACAACGTCATCCATAAAACCGGAAGCACATAACGTATCGCAACGCCGGCGGAGGAGGACAGAGCCACGGTCATAGGTAGCATAGATGAAAATTTCTGCTGCAGCTGCGGCTGCTGCAGTTGTGACTAGCTGTACACTACAGTCGCAGCTATTGGTACTGCAGGTCTGGGCTCGACCAAGTTCATCTCGTTCGACGAGCGTCACTGGCACAACGACTGTTTCCAGTGCTACAAGTGCTCGACGTCGCTGGTTGGCCGCGGCTTCCTCGTGGCCGGGCCGGATGTCCTGTGCCCCGACTGCGGGCGTGCGTAGAACGCCAGTCCGCCGCCGCCACGTCCGTGCGCACGCGTTGTGATTCGAATCTTCGTCGCTGCTACGCCGCCTGCCGCTTGATTCTGCCGCGCTCGCTGCCGCTGCCGAGAAAACGAAACGAAACAAAAACATCGAGTGTGTTATTTGATTGCTGTAGTATAACCGAAATTCTACCTTCGAACGTTCGACCCTCGATCTGAGGTCTTTTTTAGGACTGAACTTACGGTTTCTGACGTCAGTAGGTTTAGATGCAGCCCGTGATCACCCCAGAGGCTGAGGGCACCTGCCGATGTGCTCCAGGTACCAATTGGCTTGGAAAGGTTCAGCCCATGATCACCCTAGGCGACTGAGGGCATCTCCAGGTACCAGTTTGCTTGGCACTCTTCGGGCACTGGAAGCGTCAGTAACAACTAGTCTCAGACGTGGCTATTAGCTGGTACCTCTCCTTATCTCGAATCATGCCACGGTGCTCTCGCGGATCCATATTGCTTACCACGACAGAATGTTGGTTGTGTTATGAAACTTACTTAATTAAGCAATATGCTGATAGGCCTACCATCCTGAAAAAAACTTTTCTGAGTAACGATCGGATTTTTTTGGGGGGGGAGTAGGGGCAAGTTGGTGGCATAATGAATTTTTCTATTATTCAGCAATAAAATGAAGGCAATTGTGATATTGTGTGAGCACATCAATACCTTGTATAAACCTGCAAAAATCAGCATATTGACTTCTTCACATACCTAATCCTTGCGATGTGGAAGGTCATTCATTATTTAGTAAAATTCAGCCAACTTGCCCCGTACCGGGGGCAAGTTGGTTTATCGTTTGGGGCAAGTTGGTTCCATTAGCACAAATACAGTAAAAAGTGTTTAACAACCAATACAAAATGGAAAAAAAACATGTTGGTCATTTTTTGCAGTGCCAGACATGTTATTTCATCCCAAATAACAATTACTATTAGCATAACAGTAGGCATACATTGATACACAATGCTTAACATTTTCCAATGTCGACACGAATAACAAACTCCTACAGAATACTGCTTTAAAGACTAGAACATTATGACTTGCTTAATACTGCTACCTTAAATATCACAACAAGGTTAACAACTTAACATTAGGCTTATGTCTGTATCGACTTAGCATTTTTATGACAAGTGCCAAACCAAATCAGTCAAAAACATTCACAATGGTAGTCATTCAGATTCCGCCAACTTGCCCCACCATCTTGCCCCAAAGTATATAACTGAGTGAAGTTTAGCCTGCCGTACGAAACATGCATCGCACCAGTGACAGACATGAAACGCGCGAAAGAAGCTTAACAAAATGATACGTACAGCGTACAAAACTAGCAAGAAACGACGCGTAGGCCTATTAAATGTCTCTCTTACCTATGCACTGACGGGTTAATTTACTGCCATTCGCTGGATCTTTGGTAACATGCAGGCTTTTGGCTAAACTGAATAACTGTGTTTTAGAAATGCATTTTTTTTCTGCACAGGCATGTAAAATGGGCTCGAAATTTTAGGCTGTGAGTTTAAACTGCGTGCTACTTCTGCAACGGGGTTGAACTTGATGACCTGTTTTCGGCGCTAATTTTAAATACTATAACTGTTGATAGATTTTCGCGTTTAATCGGACTAACTATAGCTGTAACGCATTTCTTCAAGGCTTACATTTGCTAATCGCCAACTACCGTATTTCAGTATCTTTCGTTCGCTACACTGCATGGAGCGTAGATTATAGAATACGCCATAGAACTAGACCTTGCGGATTTCTGTGTTCTGTTTATGCCACTAGGATTTGTAAACTGACTTTCCATAGGCTTGTTATAGTGCACGTTGCTCTGCGAACTACATAAGTTTCACTAAAATATAACAATGTTGGATACAGCCTACATTATTGTCGTTGTCGTATGAACTCAACACAGCGGCGTCGCCAGACAGTAGACGTCGGCTAGTCAAATAGCTGAAGGCCAAGAGGGAAGTGGGGAGTATGGAAAAGGCATGGGGAAACTAGTTGAATTTTGCTATTTAAATTTAGCACTAGCAGCGGGCAGCGGCGTTAGTCTGCAATGGCGTCACTCGCCATATACAACGGTATCGACATGCCCTTATGCACCCACAAACACGACGTCTACGGTCATCCATAATTCCATAAACCGGATGCACATAACGTATCGCAACGCCGCCGGAGGAGGACAGAGCCACGGTCATAGGTAACATGGACGAAAAATTTGGCGAAGATCTGACACATGCGAGTGGACTGCATAGTTAGATGATCTAGTCCAATGTACATGAAGTTACACCCATATTTTACTTACTTCTCAACTTCGATATACGCCAGCAAGATTACGTCATTTTATATGACGTCATGATGTAGAGTCTCTAGACGTAAACTTTTGGCGTTTGAGGAGAATTTTGTAATTTAGCACCGAGTGTACGAGTCGAGTTGTCTGATGACCAGTATGAGAGGACATTTGAAGGGCCAGGACGGCAGCTGTATACATCTGTCAACCATCTATCCCGTTGCCATCGGCCGCGATCCAAGCTGTGATCTAGTACTTACGGTGGGTATATACGGGTGTGGCGCCGACTGTAGTAACTTATCGGCAGTGTTGTAACAAATACTGAGTTCATAGTATTTAAATACTTTCTTAATACTTCAACACCAGCTTTCTCACAAATCATTTATTACAAGAAACACCTCTATTTCCTGTACAAGTACAGATGTACAGATGTCGTACTATATATAGTGCAGAATATAGTCTACTACCAAAATGGTACGTTGACTAAGAAGTAAAAGTTTTTCGAACAGATTGTCCCCCAAACTGTTTCGCCGTTTGGACAGTATAATGGAACCAGAGCTAAACAATCGTTCAAGTGGTTCAACCGTTTTTACCGCGCGATTCTATTCATCCGCGGTACTAGGCCTACACCTAGAGACTTCAAATTTTGTACACGGGTCGGCCATGCGAAGTCTTAGTCTTGCGATGAGTGAGTGTTTCCTAAGTGGGCGTGGTCATAGTCACGTGAGCAATTTCTAAATTGTGGACTTAGAAAATTTCGCCACAGCAAGCCGTCGGTATACAGGTGATATCCACAACTCGACCGTCGTCGGTTTGTTTATGATACCTAAGCCTATAGGACAGCGGAAGCGACTCGATCGCGTCATGGTTGAGTGCACATGTTTATTACACATCGGCCCACTGTAACCCTCCAACTTCATAACTTCGATCTGTTAAGGACTTGTCGTACAAGTAGTTTCTGCACTGTTGCGTGGCAATTGGCAAGATTTCAACTGACACGACGCATCGCGCGGTCCCTCGGCGATAGCTGAGCTTGTTGTTTCTTTTATGCGGAATGGCTGCAGTGCAGAAATATTTTTTAATTACTTGCAAATACTGCATGGTATTTAAATAGTATTTAAACACCCAATTTCAGCTGAGTGTTTCACATCACTGCTTATCAGGCTCATTTGCCTCGACATCGCATGATTTTATCCTGGTAGAAGTTTTTGCGGCACTGAATAGCCTGTAATGTTGCTGATGTATCATTAGGAAACTGTTCACTCACTTTCAGTTTCGCGTCCACTTGATGACACTTGAGCGTGATAAAACTGGATCATTGTCGGCTAACTAAAATACCTCCGAGCTCCGACGCCCGACCGCTGTAATTTATTACAGTAATCGTCAAGCTCTGTCTACAGCACGATTTCGTCGCGCGGATCAATTATCGACAGCCGATACTTGTCTATTATAAATAACGTTGTATGTGGAATGCTGCCCCTCCCCCCTTGTTAGTAAACAAGTATCAGCTGTCGGTAATTGACCCGCGCGACAAAATCGTGCTGTAGACAGCGCTTGGCGATCGCTGTGATAAACTACAGTGGTCGAGCGTTGGGACTTGGGGTTATTATAAACTAAGTTGGCAGACGACAGTCCAGTTTATCACGCTCTGGCATCCACCTTTCTCGAGCTAAGTTGATAGCACGTTCGACGATCGATATACCGTGGCGAAATTTTCTAAGTCCGGAGACCGGAGCTTAGGAGAAAGTTTTCAGAGGGATGTAGTACCCTAGATACGTGAATTTCCTGAAATCACAATGTACAACTGGTCGAAAGAAGCCGCCATGCCAAAACCAGATTAATCTGTTCATCCATTTCGATAGAACATCGACTTGTGACAGACACAGACACAGGGCAATAGCTAGTACCCGCGCTAGCATCGCGTCGCGCGGGTAATGAATGAGAAATTCCGGTACGGCAGGGCAAGACGGTGGATTATCGTCACGCGGTGATCGAGTACGACGTAGACCAGTGCTTTTTCACGGTGACTGATCTTGGCACGCGGCATGGCACCTACGTCAATGGCGGCCTGCTAAACAACACTACGGTCGCCCTGGCCAGCGGCAATGTCGTCTGCTTCGGCGAGTTCGGCCCCGAATCCGCCGTGTTTGAAGTGAACATCACCGACAACGAGGTAAAGGCAGTGACGTTAAACGAGACCAAATAATACTAATAATAATAATAATTCTCGCGATTGAGACCCTTGACCCCCTCAACTCGTCTACTCTAAACTTCTTAAGCGAGGTGGGTCGCTGGTTGACTTCTTTATCTGGAGATTCACGCGAGACCTCATTTCTGTTCCAGCGCCTCAGTGCTTATACAGCGCTTCAACTGTGCTCTGATAACGGACTCCTTCTGTTTCTCTGACGAAGACCCGGACCTCTAGTCACCATTGATATTTGTTTTTAGCTTCTAGTTTTTAACCCCGGGGATCTATACTATCTGGGGTATACAAAAAAATAATAATAATAAACCGATTTGTAATGCGCCATAGGGTCGCAACTTCAAAGGCGCTGGGGCCAGGCAGTGTTAAGTGAGCAGAAGAAGAGAAAACCTGGGAAAGGAAGACTGTCTTTAGCCTACACTTAAAAACTGCAACAGAGTCACTACTGAAAACAGTTTTCGAGATCGAGACCAGGAGCGAAATTGTGGCCTCCAGGTCGAAGTTGAGAGCAAAATTCTGGCCGTGAGCTGGTGTTTGTGTTTCGAGACCAAGCTGGGACTTTGCACCTCAGCAAAGGCGAAGTTTGTGGGGGGCTTGGGCGGGGCGGGGGCTTAGCCCCCAAACCCTTGATGATGGATAATATTTTTTTCAAAACGGAATCAGCACATGGCACTTACTGCATACCGTGATACATAATCATTTCAAAAGTATCGATGTAGAATGCGCGTACTGTTGTATTGTTGGGCAAATAAAATGATGATGATGATGATGATGAGACCTGGCTGATACCAAACCCCTGAAATTTTGGTCTTGAGCCCGGTCTCATCTCGAGAATTTAACATTCCGGAGTAAATGTAATCAAGTTGCTACAATTTTGGTAGCCAGAGACCGCATCGCTGCTGACCCTTGCGAGTAAGGTTGTGAATGTCGACCGCGGGCAAGTTTGGGCATGCCCAAGTATGACGCCCACTTTAATAAAAGTGCCGTTTCTCGTGGCTCGCGGTGGGTCGTGAGTCGTGTCCAACAGAGAGACAGAAACACATACATACCACGCTACGTGAAGACACTTGTAGCAATAGATCGTATCTCTAGCTAGTGCTGCGGTCGTGACCAACCTCTTACTACTGTCTCTGGATACGCCCGTGCCATTTTTATTAATCTCAAATATTTGCACAATAGATCGTGCATAAATGCTGATGCCGTGTATGTGTATTAAAACAATTTTAGTGCTTTCGTACTATGTTCCTAACTGCTTTGGCTGCTGTTCGATGATGATGAAGATAAGTGAAGCTACGGTGGGAAGGATTTGCAGAAAAGGAAGGTTTTAAGCTTGGAATGAAAGAGTGATGGGGTGATAGATGATGAGAGTGGTGAGTCGATGGAACCGAAGGAAGAAGTGCCACTCACATGACAGTGTGTGTGTGTGTATGCTTGCTATAAAGCCGCCTCGGCCGCCGACGCCAACGCAGCATCCACGCTTACCAAGGTCAAAACCTTTCGACCGCTTCTCCATCTACCAGCCTACCACCTCCATGCACGGTCAGTCTGTGCTATTTTTTTCTATCCACGAGAGATTATAGAGACTTTTACCCGCGCGACGCTGTGCTAGCGCGGTACTAGCTATGACCCTGTGTCTGTGTCTGTCTCAAGTCGGTCTTCTATTGACATTTATATATAGTTTATTTTACATCAGCATGCAGCCAGGCGGATCGACGGATCGGGCTAGTTTTCGGCACGAAGGCTTTCTTCGATCTATCTTACACTGTGTTATATAAAAACTCAGGAATCTACAAAACTGTACTTCTTTCTTGAACTTTGTCCTAAACTCTGGACTTAGAAAATTTCGCTTCAGTACGTCGATCATCAGAACGTGTCGTCAGCTTCTAGCTCGAGAAAAGTGGGCGCATAGCGTGAGAAACTGAACCGTCGTCAGTCAACTAATGTAGATAGATAGATAAGTTTATTCGTATAGCGCCTATAAATTCAATAGAGTCACCTAGTTGACAGTACTTGCGACTGTCGACGGCTAGTTTATCACGCTGATCGTCTAGGTCTGTGTACAACACAATGCTGTCGCGCGGGTTCATCTGCAACAGCTAGGACTAATGATTGTCACCTACAACTTTTGTGATCAGGTACAGCGATCGGTTCGGTGTGTGTGCATGTGTCTGCCCGTGTGTGTCCGCACAATAACATTAAAACGAAATGATTTGCGATATAGGTATTCGGCATGCTGGTTCATCTTGACAGTGTCTAGATTAAATCAGAAAGTAAGTCATGAGCAAAGTTCAGGGTTACAAACTGAAAGAACAGTAACGGACCGGCTCATCCATCCGCAGTCTCCGAAGAGTAAATAGACACTACCGGCGGTCTCTCTGGCGAGTGAGATATACTACGACGACATAAATGTGTTCCGACTAAATCTCGTGCTAAAGTGGTCGGCGCGACCTCGACTGCCACGACAGATTGCGCTGTACTGACTGTTGATTGCTCATGAATATTCATACGAAGTAACCGGCTTACATAATCAGTACGTGACGTGCGAGTGTGCTGTTCTATAGTGGAGTCACGTGATCGAGTGTTGCCGTGCGCCGCAAGTTTACCGACTCCGCACGCAGCCCGTCGACCCTCAGTCTTCCAGGTGTGCTATACTTTTGTACCCAGCTTAGACCACTGACCAGCGACGCATACTTGGGCGTGGGCTGGGTCCATCCATGGGTTGGGTTGGGTTGGACTGTTTTAACAACGTGATAAAACATTTGAACTGCTGAAATGGGACATTACTGCGAGACTACTGCACGTAAATCAGCAATAATCCTCTTAAAAGTAGCAAGTTGCTGCGGCACTGACAGCGAAAGGCCACATCGCTGCTGCAACCTACCGAATAACTTCGGCTCATGCAGGATATTCCCTATACTTCTCAATGCAATGGGCCGCGAAATGTCTCCCAAAATTGCCTCTTTCCCTGGGGCCGGACCCAATATGCCTCCGTGGTCCTTTTTAAGATAAAGGGGCAATTTGCGGCATTGTCAAAAGCTTTTGACCACTTATTTTTTAACGTTTTTATTAAAAAATTTTGGTATAAATGTAATTCAAAATAGTGCTTTAATGGCATCCTGCATGCGTCGTTTGCTATACGTTTCGTTGTCTTTTGTCACACCTTTAATACAGATGGGCAATGCAGCAGGGTAACATCATTTTTATAATACAGGTAGCTCGGACAGTACCGGGTAGTGGGTACGCAGGGAGTTACGCCGTTTTGCAGTTGACGCGTGATGAGTGTTTTATCACGTTGTTAAAACATTCTTTTTTTCCCAACGTTGAGAGCCGAGGTACGAGGCTCAACACAGATTTGTTATGTGTGTATGGGTATGTGCATGTACACCGTGAGGCAGAAAAAAGGAACCAATGTTCATTTTTTGTGTGCATCGTTTTTAGTATTTGACAGAAACTGATGAATTTTTCACATCACATTAGGCCTAAAGAAAGTAGGTCTATCAGCTACAATTATGTGTACTTAATTTTGGCATGTGTTGAGAATTTTGCAGCTACAGTGACATTAAACGTATGTTTACCAGTCAAGTAACGAAACTGATGATTACCGGCTAGTGTTTATAGTTTCAATTTCGTTATTACGCAAAATTCTTAATGCATGCCAAGATTAAATACAGTACGGAATTGTAGCTTATGCGTTTCTTAATGGAAAAATTCACCAGTTTCTGTCGAGTGTTAAAAGAGATCAGGGGCGGATCTAGGATTTTTAGAGGGGGTGACTTTGCCAACCCGAGCGAGCGAAGCGAGCGAGCATTGAGGGGGTCTGGGCTTACGGGAGAATGAAATTTGAGCGTTTGTGAGTTAGGACGTGAGCATGATTAGAATTGCTTTAATGCATGAATTATTTGAAGAAATAACTTAAGTCACATGCATAATAATAACATGAAATAGGCTGCCGCGTCGGGGGGTGGTGACTAGTCACCCTAGTGAGTCACCCCCCTAGATCGGCCCCTGTAGCTGCACACAAACGAAAATTGGTTCTTTTTTCTGCGTCGCGGTGTATACAAGGAGTCGCGAGATGACGATGCACGGTGGTGTGACGTCTGTCCTCCTGACGACCATCCTGCTGCTGCTGCTGCTGCTGCTCAGCGGCCGTGTAGCGTCACATTCGCCGACTCGCTGGACTCGCCGCCTCGGCGCCGCTCGCTGGTCCGTGTCGTCAGAGAGCCGGCGTCGCTCGACGACGCTGACTCGCTGAGGCTGGCCGAGCGCATCGCCTGCCTCGAGCACTCGCTCGCCGCCAAGACCTGCCAGATCGACGCACTGCGAGACCAGGCACGCCTCGACATGACCATGATCTAGGCAGCGTAGTCTGTCGCAGACAAGACCCGAATGCCGGTCATAGCCGCGTTCCGTCGCCGAGTGCCGAAGTCAAAGGCATCGGAAATTCAAAACACGGTTTCGGGCACTTCCGGACATCGGAGCAGCGCGCCGATGGTACCAGTCGACTCGCCAGGTATGACTTCCTATTAGTGGTTCATAGTGACCGCGGTCTATAGGTGGAATGGAACCGCTGTCGGGTTATAAGCCGTCAACGCCTACAGACCGTAATCCCCCACAAGAAGAAGAAGAAGAAGATGATGATGATGATGATGATGATGATGATGATGATGATGATGATGATGATACGGTGCGATACGAGAAGCCATTTTAACGTGCGCTCAAAAGTCAGCTTAATCTGTCGCATGCAGCCAAGAACTAAAAAAGTGGGAAAAAGAAGAAACTAAAAATACAAATGGATATGATCAGAAGTAGGCCTATCGGTAAACAG
>Ga0126334_10000506_pt1 | contig 11497 bp, 9 predicted proteins | sample InaspJWI49metaG_FD_94491 | JGI IMG/M metagenome (GOLD analysis project Ga0126334, IMG submission 94491) | Marine gutless worms symbiont microbial communities from Oahu, Hawaii - Inanidrilus sp. 2 OAHU.JWI-49 metaG | ecosystem: Host-associated > Annelida > Digestive system > Unclassified | place...
ACTTGCATACGGCCCGGCTGATGCCACTGCCACTCACTGTCTCTTGCTTCAGTAAAATCCAGATTGGTTTTACCTTTCTGGTACCGGCTCACCTGGGTAGTCCCAGAAAAGGGCCGTTAAACGGGTGTGTGTGTGGGTGTGTGTGTGTACCTTCAGTGCTTTGACACTGTTGGTTGGGCATCATGAAGATCGTCCAGCCTGTAAAAACTGAGCGATGAGTTGTTGCTGTGTTTGTCTGTCTGTAGCGAGATGCAGATAGTCCAGCTGATGTCACTGCTGTCCCCAAACCCCATCGTCTCTTGCCTCATTTTAATCCAGACTTGATTTACTTTTCTGGTACCGGCTTACCCAAGTTGTCCTGGAAAAGAGGCCATTAAATGGGTGTAGTAGTAGTAGTAGTATGTGGTACACTCACTACACTGTGAGAGTGTTTGTGTGTATGCTACATGCATGCAGGCCTCTGAACTACCTGAGTGTGCGCTGGTACAAGAAGTTGGCCAGCGGTCGTTTGCGTATCTATGCCGACAACATCAAGCATGCCGTCTCTCTGTATGGCCGTGTGCTGACCGTTCACAACCCGACACGGCACGACAGTGGCACGTACCAATGTGAAGCATTGTTCACTCGGCCCGGCGACCGCTCCAGCACCTCAGCTGTTGCGGAGGCAGTTCTCTCTGTTCACGGTTGGTAAATTATTATGCTGACGCACGGGTTTGGCATGTCTGAAATATTTTGAGTTGATTATTTGCAGCCGCTATTTGAATTATCGTTGATTAAGGTTCACTAAAATTGTATACAAAATGACCATGTTGGACTGCAGTGTCAGAGAAAAGTCTGTGCTTTGGTATGCAGGTGAACTATTAGCACCAGAATGTTGTACAGAAATTTCATGACACATTGCATGCTCTAAAATGCACCATTTCTGACACAAGCATATGTCAAACTGACAGACTGACATATTTTAGTAGATTTTTCGTCGCAGCAGTTGATCAGAGCAATTTGACATAAGGCTGCCACGCTGCTATGTACAAATATTCAGTCGCATTCACCAGGTGACTCCAATGTGCACTTCCGTTTAATACATGATTTCCTCAGTCCACATGAGTCTGCCCCTAAATGGAATCGGTTTAGGCTCTTCAGTAAGCCCAGTGCTCAGACCACAGAATGTGTAGCACGCAGCAATAGGCCACATCTGTGCCATGCATGTGATGCAGTCTAATACTGATTGACATTACAGAGCCTCAGAAGTCCGTGGCTGAAGATAGCATGTGTGATTTGCATCAAGAAATGATGGACCAAACAATAAACCTTTGCACAAGACGCTGTGTGGATATGCACCCGAGTTATCTTGATGCAACAGTAAGTAACCTGTGAAGCTGGTGTGTGTTTTGTTGGTTGATAACAGTGAAGCCGTCAGTTGTCAGTTTTCCTCCGTCAGTCGTGACGCGCGACGTCGAATCCTCAGTCCTGTTGCAGTGCCGTGCTTTCGGCATTCCAACGCCGAACGTTACTTGGTTCCGCAATTCACTCGTCTTTGCAACGTCAACTTCAGCACGGTACACTTTGTCAGCTACTGTGAGACTTTGCAGTTTAAAATAATGTATAAGGATGAGTGATAAACTAAAGCACCGGAAATGAAATCACAGATAATTCCAACATGTCTATGTGCTTGTGAGTAATATCACCTTTTTGCTTTTTTATGTTTTAGCTGTGCTGCGTAGTCCTCTTTCCTACGAGTTGTTTTAGACTGCCAAGTTTTTTCATCCACCCCTAGGCCTATGATGATTTGAGCCTTATGTAGTCATGGTTTTCTGCAACACAGTATTCCCTTAAATTTTTGCTAATTGGGATATTTTATACGTTTCCAATATTATTGTATTGAAATTTGCTATTTTTGTTTAATGTTAGTTGCAAGGCAGAGAAATTTTTGGCATAGAGTAATTTAATTTAGAAAACTCGATTTGACGAACAGTATGTGTATGACTGTGATGCCAAAGAAATCGTTTGATACTTCATGTAAATCAGCTGATACTCGTTGGTTTGCAATGTTGATATACAGGTACCGTTTGTCAGGCAACGGCTCACTGATCATTTCTGAAGCTGTTCTCGAGGACTCTGGCATGTTTCAGTGCTTTGCATTCAACGCCGCAGGTCACACAATGGCGGCCACTTGGCTACGAATTACCAGTATGTGACTTTCGATCTTCTGTAGACTCGCAAAACATTGTGTGCAGAAACGTAATATTGAGCATTGATGTTATTTAACGAAAATGGCGCCTTGTAATATTGTGATTTTGTGACGCTGTTAAAGCATTGTCACTTTAAACGGAGCAGCCTGTGTTCATCATTTGCTAAGTAAGGAATCACCTCGCTGTCTTTGCCTTTGCACATAGAGAAGAGATGTGTATGGAACCATTCTGTGAACAGGACTGCCACTGCTGGACACTTTATGCTTCGCCTTCAGGCATGGCTTGCTTCTGTGTGTCACGTTCCGTTGTAAAGTATTTCTCGACATTTCTAAGCAGTCTTAGTAGTCTTGCATTAGTTTAATGTTAAGACTGGGGCTAGGTTAGCAGTGTCAGGCTTAGGGTTCAGAGTTAATGCGAGCGTGCTGAAATAAGAATATATTACTTTATTATTTCATGGGTATTTTGTTGGTTCTTTGTGTGAAACTGATAGCAGATTTTGCTAACAGCTGACTGCAAATTTTGCTAACAGTTCAGGCCTTGTGTTGCTTTTCAAATAGATGTTTCTTATTTTTTTGTTTATTTATTATTATTCCAATTAGGCAGAAGACGCTAGAATTCTCAACTGTGTTACTTGTCTGTTTATTTTTATTGCTGTATATGTATTTGCTGCCATTTGGCATCTTGAGCAATGATGATGGTTAGCTGATGTGGTTTATGATTTGCGATTGTTGGAACACAGTGCTGTTATTTTGATGATTGCATTGTGAAGATTCACCACCGGTGATAACCGAAGCGCCGGTGAATGTGACGGTCGTCGCTGGGGATAGCGTCAGGTTTGAGTGCGTTGCCACTGGTGCACCTCGTCCATCACTTGCCTGGTCCAGAGGCGAGTACGCTTGATTCACTATAAGTCACAAATCAGCCGATTGTGACACACTTACTTATATGTGCTCTAGTGTTTGATATGAGAAGGTGCAGAGACAGTGCACTCAACGCTGCTGAGGAGAACTCTAGCATCTTCTTGCCGTCAGCAAGGGTATGCGGGCAGTAAAACTTTGTTCCAACAGAATCATCCAGTTCTTAACTGGAGGTGTCCAGTCACGCAGGTTGTCCTATACAGTGGCCATAGTACGTAGTAGTAATGGCAAGCTGAAATAAAAGTCTGGTCGAATGACCATATATCTACTGTTAGGCTGCATTGCATGCATGAAGTTCAGAGATGCAAGCTAGTGTTACAGATGTTCTGTGGTTTGTGTGTGGACACAACCACGAGCTGTGCTAAAATGGCCAAACTGATTGAGATGCTGTTTGGATTGTAGACTGTGTGGGTCGAAAGAACCGTGTATTAGATCGAGGCTGAGATTCCGTCATGGAAGGGGAAATTTTGGAGGCGCACCCGCTGTGATGTGATGGGCTTTCATCAAAGTTGTTTGACCACTTGTTCCCGTTGAATCAACTGGAGTATCACTGGTGATATGCTGTGTTCAGAGCTGAATGATGATGCAATGTGGCCTTTCATCAAATTCATTTGACCATTTGTTGTTGTTGCTGCTGCTGCTGTTAGCTGATTGGGTTTATTTGCTGTTACATTTAACTGAAGTATCACTGGCTGTGTTCAGAGCTGAATGATGGAACGGTGGAGATCGTAGACAGTAGTTCGGGTTTCATACGCATCACCGCTACTCAGCTGGTTCTCACTGTCACTGACGTCGACGACAGTGGCGTGTATGTCTGCAACGCTAGCAACAGCGTCGGCTTTGATACCAGCTCCGCTCACCTTTCAGTGCTTGGTAAAAGTCATGCTTTTGGCTTTTATTCTTGTTGATTCTCAGCTACTGAGTCATAGATTTAGCAGGAACATTCAAGACCTATCAGGCAAAATATTAAGATAATCGGAACTGCTCCATGCTATGATGTGTATGACAGTTGTGCATGTGTGAGCAGTTGATAAGTATGTGTTAATTAGGATTGATTTGTTTGTTCGTGTGTTTTGTAAAGTTTTTAGCTAGTTTTTTTGTATATTTTTTGGGGGGGGTTGGCTAACATCACATTCACTTTTTTGTGTTGTGTGATTTCATTGTGTTTGATTTAGTTTCATTAATACCAAGTCCAGATGCTGGCTGGGAAGAATGTCTCTGAAATGAGTAAAATGACCTGTTTTTAGGACATTGGTACATAAAACCTTAGTGTGCAATTTGTAGTGAGAACAAGAATCGTTCATCCGCCACAGTCTTTGTCGGCAATCAAAGCGTCTCGTGTGACACTGGACTGTGGTGTGGAGCGTGACCCATCGGTCGTTGTCACATGGCGTTGGTTTGTCAGCACCAATGAGATCTCTTCGTCCTCTGACCCTAGAATGTCAGTGAACTCCGTCGATGGAGGTCTCACCATCAGGTCGGTGAGAAACACCGACATCGGCCGCTACAATTGCTTTGTGGTCTCCATCGCCGGCAATGATTCAGCCTCCGCTGAGCTTGAAGTCATTGGTTTGTAGTATGCTGTCCATCTTACGTTTCTAGTTTTTTTGTATATTTTTGGGGGGGCTGTAAGAATATTCTTAGTTACTTTTAGGCCAGACATCATAGACAGCAGCCAAACCCGGTTTTGGTTTTTGTGTTTAATTTACGTTGTTGTAGTGCATTGTTTGGTTTTGTTGAGTTAGTTGTAGTTTCTTCAGTATAAAGATTCCAAGAGATGTTTTTAATGTGTTGACACCACACTTACTTAGTCACTGAACTGTTTTGTGATGATGGCATGGTGTCTGGCCTGGGGTAACCTTGGAAAAGAGTGCTGATTAAACAAACACTAAAGGTAGAATTAGTGGCAGTGTTCTCGTTAAATATGCCATAGTGTACATTAAATGCTTCTAAACTGTTTGTTTTGAAATGAGATTGAACTTTGTCTGTGCAAACTGTGTTTCTAGAGTTGCCATATCCGCCCTTGATAACATCAGCTGAACTCTCATCATCTTCATTGAATGCTGTGGACCTTGCGTGGACTCCCGGTTTTGATGGAAACAGTCCAGTTCTCCGTTTTACCATCGACTTCCGAATAATTGTCATGGGTATGTTTGCTGTTAATAATGATAACAATAAACATATTGTAGCTTGTAGCTTCATTGATGTTTTTTTCCATTAGTTTAGAATATAGTGTTTGTTTTTTCCATTCCACTTTGTTGTGAATTTTACATCTTGAGTTTTGTTGATGATATTGCATATAGAGAACATTTTTATTAACGTTTATGCTGTTTGAGTTTTTATATTGATTCCAGCAGAAAGATTTTTTACAAGTATTATAATGCAGCTGAAACGAGACGTGGACATTTGTCATTTGCAAGCTTAATATTTCTAACGGCATCTGTTGCATGTGCGTGCATGTTCTGTGCTAGGAGCAACAGGTACCCAGGCAAGTCCTACCTGGCAGAGTTACGTCACTGATGTTCCGTCAACTGCTACATCGTACACTGTGACGGGTCTGCGGCCGTCGCAGTCGTATCAGTTCCAAGTAAGTGCTGTCAACGTGGTCGGCAAAGGTCAGGCGAGCACGCCAAGTGAAGTCATCACTCTGCCTGAACAGCGTATGTGTCACGTTTTGGCTGATGCTTATTGCTGATTCATATAGCTCCCCTGTACAGTTTTTCTGCACCATACAGCTGGTGCTTGTTGACTATGATTGTATTCTTCCAGACTTCCTTCACAACCTGTCTCAACTCTTTACTGCTGGACCACTGCTCTGTAACAGTTTCCCTCAAGGTGTCACCGTCCAGTCTTCCTTGTCACTGACGACATTTCGTCAAAAACTGAAATCACATTTATTTAAGCAGTTATACTATGTCTTCAGTGCTTTGACACTGTTGGTTGGGTGCCAGGAAGAGCACCCGGCCTGTAAACATTGAATGATGTCTGTCTGGAGCAAGGTGCAGATTGTTTGCATGTAGTCCAGCTGATGCCAGTGCATCCCAAAACCCCGTCATCTCTTGCCTCATTTAAATCCAGACTGGTTTTTCTGATACCGGCTTACCCAGGTTGTCCCAGAAAACAGGCCACTAAACAGGTTTGGTGTAGTAGTACTAGTAGTTAAGCAGTCATGCCTGGATATTATTCGGCAGTAGTTCTTTTGCTAGGGTGGACTTTGACGTTTTTTTACTTAGGCAACTATAAATAAGTCTTGGGATAGTGTAGTGTACTGTTGTAATTATGCGCAGTTACATTGATTGATGGTTGTTGGTGTTTAGCGCCGAGTGGTCCGCCACGTAACGTCATTGGCAGTGCACGGTCCAACAGTTCCATAGTGCTGCAGTGGCAGAGTCCGGACTCCAACCACTGGAACGGCCAGCTTCTGGGCTACATGATCCGCTACAAGCCGGCCGGCTATCCCGACTCCACCCGGAGCTATGAGAACATCACGAGCTTCCAGTACAGTGTAATCCATGAGCTGACTGGGCTGATATACTTCCAGCAGTACCAGCTGTCTGTTGCCGCATACAACAGCCGCGGCCTCGGCGTGTTTAGTGCCGATATCTCCGTACGCACGTCTGAAGGTCGACCGACAGCCCCGCCAAGGAATGTCAGGGCATCTGCTATTAGCTCAACCTCAATCAGCGTTCACTGGCAGCCACCCAGCCAGCAGCACATTAATGGAATCATGCAGGGATATCACGTCAACTTCACATCGACGTTTAGTGACAGCGCGCGACGGACATTTCACTCAAACCTGACCAACATGCTTGGCGAGCAGACGGCCATATTGACGGACCTGTATAAGTACACAGAGTACCGGTTGACAGTCGTGTGCTTCACTGCAGCCGGCGAAGGTCCACCAAGTGAACCAGTTCATGTCCGCACACTGGAGGATGGTAAGAGAATGCTGTCATGGCACACGCTAGCGTTTTATATGCAATTTATGTACTTGATGAGCATTTTGATTCAGTTATCTCTTTTGTCTGGCTTTGTTATGTTTCAGAAGTGCACTTATTGCATAGATGTTTTAAAAATGCAAATTTGGTTTCTAAAAAAATTTCTGGTATTTGATTGCAAATTCTATTGTGTGTAACCTGCTAAGATGAAGTCATAGGAACTAAAATACTGACTTTTGAATTGTGTTTGTTATTTTTAGGCTTTTACACGCTGAATGCCCTTCGTGTTGCTGAGCAGATACTGTGAAAGCACAGACTGCTGACCCTTGCATGGGAAAATTAGCAACTTGCATCGTTCTTTCATTATCCGTCATTTTGACCTATTTTGTGTCGAGTGGGACCACAACTCAATCAATCAATCAGTGGGAAAATTACCAGCTTGCATCATTGTTTCATTATCACGTTGTTTGCTTTTCTGGACTATTTTGGCGAGTTGTTTATTTTCTGACCAGCTGTTGGGTTATGACATCAGTTGTGGAGGTGTTTGTTGTTGTGTTGCCAGTGCCTGATGAGGTTGACAGTATGACATTTGTCGACGTGACTGATACTTCATTTGTTGTCATCTGGACTTCACCTTATTTCACTAACGGCATTCTCACTGGTATGTCTGTAGCGAGATCAACACACAGCTACAAGTTTAGTGTTTGTAATGCTGGTCAAGTATTGTTGGCTGTCTTGTGATTTTGTTTTTGCTGTCATTCTGAAAGATTTGCCTTCAATGCTTTGATGCTGTTGGTTGGGCGACAGGAAGGGTATCCGGCCTGTTGGGATGCTGGTGTGGTTGTGGAGCAAGGTGCAGACTTGCATATGGCCCAGCTGATGCCACAGTCTCTTGCTTCTGTCAAATCCAGATTGGTTTTACTTTTCTGTACTGGCTCACCTGGGTAGTCCCGGAAAAAGGGCCGTTAAACGGGTGTGTGTGTGTCGTTCTGAAAGATATGATATTGAGACAGTGTAGATGACACTGTTGAGAACTCCAGCGTCTTGCCCTAATCCGAATGCACTGGTTACCGCCAGCAAGGGCATTGGGACAGTTCAGCTTTTTACCAACAAAATCCTCCAGTTCTTAACTGGAGGTGCCAGCTAATGCAGGTTGACCTGTATGATGGCTGTAAAATGGGTGGTTGTCGTTATGAAAGAGAAGTTTTGGGGGTAGGTGTTATAGGTTTTTTATAGGCCACATGCCAACAGCAGCACCAAAACACTGATGGGAACTTAAAAACTGCTGTCCCAAACTTGAGAGTTAGCCGCTGGGTTCATCCTGTTTTCATCCTTCGTCACACTCTGTGTTTCTCTGTGTTTGGTATCTGTGTTAGACTGCTATGAAGAGTGAACAATTTACTGTAAACTCTGAAAACCTTTTCCCGGTTATAGTCACTGTCTCTGCTTTTGTTAATTTGTGGGATGCAGTTTTTTGTTTAACTGAACTGTGTGTGATTTTGATCCTTGCATGCCTGCTGTATTTCAGTGAGTTGCCATAGTTTAGATTGGGACCTAAAAGGTTGTTTGCACTGAATGGACACACTTGTTGATGTGCAGCCAGTGTATGTGTTAGTGCTGTCCATTGCTAACAGCTGAATGTTGTATATGACTTGGTATTTTTTGACACAGTACATATTATAAGTTAGATTATTATTAATGTTTAACAAGTCTGTTCTGCTTCGTACGGCGGCTGTAAGCGTGACACTGCTCACAGACCATGCTGCTGCATCGCCCGGTGGCTGCCGTGATCAATCAATATCTTCTGCCTGTTGGGCCCACAGCAGCAAACCCACAACAGCAGCATGCAGTGGTCGATGGGTGGGACAGACAGACAGATGGACGAACACTGTACTTACATAGACTCTGCCACTGACTTGTGAGCAGTATCAATAACGGCCATGTGTGGGCAGGGTACACGTTATCCTACACACAGAGAGATGGTGCCGATGACAACGCTGTCATCATTAACTTGTCTCCTTCGACACAGAACCACACCATCAATGGACTCCAGCCGACAACTACATACACTGTGCAGCTGTATGCCAGTACTCAGGTCGGCTCTGGACCGGCACGCTCAGACGACGTCCGGACTGCCATCACGCCAGGTTTTTGTCGTTTGTCATTCTAAACACACACACACACACACACTACCATTTACCGGCCCTTTTTCCGGGACTACCCGGGTAAGCCAGTACCAGACTCTGAATTACATTTCTTTTTCCTAGTCATTATCTCCCCTCCAGAACAGTGGTCCTTGCAATGGTTTTCACTGTTTAGGCCACTTTAAAAATGTCTGTGATGATAAGCCAATTTGGATTTTTCTGAAGCAAGAGACAGTGAGTAGCAGTGTTATCAGCTGGGCTATATGCAAGTCTGGACCTACTCCAGACAGATAACCATGCCAGCACCCCACCACTCAGTTTTTTATAGGCCGGATGCCCTTCCTGCCACCCAACCAACAGTGTCAAAGCACTAAATACACACACGCGTTTAACGGCTCTTTGTCCAAGACTACCGGGTGAGCCGGTACCAGAAAGGTAAAACGAATCTCGATTTTAATGAAGCAAGAGACAGTGAGTGGCTGTGGCATCAGCTGGACCATATGCAAACAGTCTGCATCTCGCTCCAGACAGATAACCACACCAGCACCTCATCACTCAATTTTTACAGGCCAGATTCTCTTTCTGACGCCCGACCAACAGTGTGAAAGCACTGACAGCACATAATACTTGAAGGTAATATTTAATAGTGGTAATATGTAGTAGAATGGTGGGATAGGGATAGTGTGATGGTGGATAGTGACATCTCTGGTGTGTTTCAACCAGAGCTTCCTCATGCACCAACAAGCCTCGTCGTCAACAGCATTCACGCAACTGAAGCTCGGCTCCAGTTTATCCCGGGCTTCAACGGCAACACTTTCATCTCGCTGTGGCTCGTGGAGGCACAGACTGACTACGACGATGACTCCTGGCTGTCGGTCTATAACGTGTCAGACCACGACGCAGTGTCAGTTACCGTGCCAAACTTACAGCCACACACGGCTTATCGTCTTCGGCTGGTTGCTGTGAACGTTGTCGGTCAAAGTCTGCCGAGTGAGCCGTCGGATTGGTTCAACACCTTGCAGGCCAGGCCGTCCGCACCCCCCACTGAACTGCTGGTCCGAGCACTCAATCAAACTTCATTGCATGTTCGATGGGCGGTATGTCAACTTTCGTGTGCTTTGTTGCTTAATTCATGGTACGTAGATGCTGTAGGTAACACGGTTGAGAATTCTAGCGTCATCTGCCTAATTGATATAATAATAAATAAATAAGAAACATCTATTTGAAGGCCTGAACTTCAGAGACACTAAGGCCAAGCAATGTGGCTGTGAGAAGATGAAAGAGAGAAAGCTTGGGAGAAGAGGAATGTCTTTAGCCTAGACTTAAGAACAGTAACGGAGTTGCTATTAATGAATGCACTAGTTGCCACCAGCAGTGGCGTGTGGTCAGTAAAACTTTGCTTCAACAAAGTTCTTTTGTTCATAACTGGGGCACCAGCTAACACAGGTTGATCTGTATACGGTCATCAAATGGTTGTTGTCATAAACTGGTCAGTCAGTTCATTTCTCCTGCATCCCTTCCTTTTTCTCTTGTTCCCTCTCCGCCTTTCTTGACCGCTAAAATCCAGCCAACTCGGCTCAAATTCAGTGTCTGCAGTCGCAATTGATCAACCAAATAGAAAATTTGTAATGTTCGGTCATATTTATCCGTGCGAAAGTGAGGGATTATGTTTTTTTCATGATGGTTTAGGCCAGTTAGGATCCTCGTGACCGAAATTTTGTGCAGTTCGGACCCCGGGAACCTTATGAGATTGACGTATATATAATTCATCTGTAAAACTGGTGTCAAAGTGGATGCGGTTTGTTGTGGTTGTTAGCCACTGGCGTCAGATGAATGGAATGGAGAAGACCGAGGCTACATTCTGCGCTATCAGCAGCAGGGTGTTGTTGATTCTAACCAGTCCATTGTGATTCGTGACGAGAATGCCATCTCACTGCTGCTCAGTGGTCTCCAGGAGTGGACTGCATATGATGTCCAGCTGGCGGCGTTCAACAGAGTTGGTCGCAGCAATTTCACGGAGACAGTGTCAGCTCGCACACGTGAATCAGGTCTGTGAAGGCTGGCATAGTTATCAGACCAGCTCTAAGCTGTTAGCAAAATTTGCTACCAGATTGACACAAAGAACCAACCAAATACCTGCGAAGAGAGAGAGACCCATTTCATGGCCTTTTGTCCGGGACTACCTGGGTGAGCCGGTACCAGAAAGGTAAAACCAATCTGGATTTTACTGAAGCAAGAGACAGTGAGTGGCAGTGGTATCAGCTGGGCCGTATGCAAGTCTGCACCTCGCTCCAGACAGATAACCATGC
>Ga0126334_10000507_pt1 | contig 11496 bp, 12 predicted proteins | sample InaspJWI49metaG_FD_94491 | JGI IMG/M metagenome (GOLD analysis project Ga0126334, IMG submission 94491) | Marine gutless worms symbiont microbial communities from Oahu, Hawaii - Inanidrilus sp. 2 OAHU.JWI-49 metaG | ecosystem: Host-associated > Annelida > Digestive system > Unclassified...
AAAAGCGGCTCGTCAGCTCATAACGGATCTGTTCTCATTCCTTCATACCATCACAAAAATCTGGGCCGACAGTGGTTGTTCCGGCCCGGAGCTTTCCGATTGGCTCTGGCATCCAATTCGGGTACCTGATCGAGGTCGTTAGAAAACAAACCGGCTTTCCCGGCTTCCGCCTGTTACCTCGTCGATGGGTGGTTGAAAGAACCTTTGCTTGGCTAGTTCGATAAGTCGCTTTCTTCTCCGACAGACCTGTAATAACCAGACGCCCTATAAAATGACTGTTGGGTGATTTCCTATTAATTTATGTCTTTCTAACAGCCTCTTAGCCTAAAATATTTGGTAGTGCTTAATATGTAGTGGTCGTGTGATGATCCTATCGAAGAAGAAAAAGGTTCACCAGAGAGCTCATCACTACACGTTAAGTACTACCAAAAGCACTACCAAATATTTCTCCTCAGCCCTACATGATACAGAATTCAGCGTAAAATACGGTACTTTACCCCACCGCTTTCCGGGAGAAGCGAATACTTTCACGGTCTCTGGAGCGTGGGAGCCAGAGAAAACCTGGAGACTACAAATGGCTATCGTCGCTTCAATGATCAACATGAAAGGCGGTGTCGGAAAGTCGACGCTAGCGTTTAACCTTGGGTGGTATTCTGTTTGGTACGGAAAGCTTCGGGTACTCTGTATCGTACCTGGACTCCCAGGCAAACTCGAGCCAGTATTTCTTGGGAGCTGAAGGCTACCTCGCCTTCCTGAACAAGCCGGAAACAAAAACCATCGTAGACATGTTCGAGCAGTTCTCGGTTCCCTCAACCCTGTCTGGCGCACCTACCTTGGTTGATCCCGAGGATGTCATTGTCTCACTAAACGAATGGGATGATAGCAGTTTACTTTACCTTATTGCCTCCAGTTTGGAGTTGTCGTGGACATTGAAGAACCCGACGGAAAAGGCACAGCTCTTGCCGAAATTCATCGCTAATATCGAGGCCGACTATGACCTCATCATAATCGACTGCGCACCGACGGAATCGATTCTCACTACAGCGGCCTACCGTTCCAGTCGATATGTCTTCGTACCGGTCAAACCCGAATTCCTAGCGACAATTGGTCTTCCATTACTGGCACGTTCTTTTAGCGAGTTTATGTTGAGGCACCAAGATCGGAAAATCGAAATAGCAGGCATCATCTTCAACGATATGCGGCGTTCGAACACGCCACCTGAACAGGTGATGTCTTGCCGAGAGGTCGAAGCGATTGCCGAAGATCATGGATGGCCAGTATTCAAGAATCCCGCACACCATTCGGATTCCTACGCGGCGGGTTCCAGAGCAGGAACACCAATTTTCAGTACTTCCTACGCCCGCGACTACGTCGTAGGTGAGTTCCAGAAAGTTGCTGAAGAATTCTTAAAAGTCGTCGGACTGAAATGAAAAAGCGCGTGCGCCTAGCAGTAATGAGGTTGGCACTCATCCAGGAGGAGTTCACGAAAAGCGAGTTGGATGAGGCCGCATCCTTTCTGTCAAACCGCAGCACGGACGATGTCATCGAAATACTTCAGGGAAGCCAAGGCGACAAAGGATACTCCAAGTGTTCGGTCGCTGAAAGAAGATACGGATCGACTCTCCAAGGTAGTGCAGGATATGGCAGAAAGCGATCCGGAGCGTTACAGAATTCTGTCCGAGTTCAAGCGGATGATACGGACAGGGGAGGCTCTCTCGTCTTTCGGTGAAATCAAGCGCTTGGGCATGACTAATAAGCAAGAGCTTCGAGCCTGCTAAATCACGCAAGGACACCATACCACGCCTTATGGCGCTGCTGGCCCAAATGCCACGTGATGAAATGGAAGAGACAACCCAAACGGTGACAGAGCGCGCGAAATCTTCGGACAAGGGTGGTAGTTCATACGCACGACTGTCGGAATACCTAATCAGTGGTACCCAAGACGGTGTAGCGGTTGCTGACAATTGACAAATCGTCGCAGCCGACGTAGCACGCTACGTTTCGGGGTGGCAACATCATTTCGTTCTAGAGTGACAAAACACACTTCCTTGTCATTTCGAGCGCAACGAGAAGATCTCTCCCTTCGGTCGAGATGGCAAACGGGGCCAACTGTCATTTCGAGCGAAGCGAAAAATCCTTCGTCCGGCATGATAAGGCTTTCCACATGACTATCCACCGAATTCAGGTTACGACGCATGCGATTCAGTGAGACATGGCTGCGGGAATGGGTGAATCCCGAGGTGGACACCCGAACCCTGGCCGACCAATTGACGATGGCGGGGCTCGAAGTGGATGCAGTAGAGCCTGCGGCCCCTGCGTTCGAAGGGGTCTTGGTAGGCCAGGTCCGAACCGTTGCGGACCACCCCGATGCCGAGAAGCTGCGCCTGTGCCGGGTCGAGACCGGGGCTGGGGAGCCCTTGCAGGTCGTTTGCGGTGCCGCCAATGTGACCGCGGGCATGAAGGTCCCGGTCGCCACGCTAGGGGCACGCTTGCCGGGGGACCTCGAGATCAAGCGGGCCATGCTGCGCGGCGTCGAGTCCCTGGGGATGATCTGCGCCGCGAATGAGCTCGGGCTCGCCGGGCCCTCCGAGGGCATCCTGCCCTTATCGGCGGACTCCCCGGTGGGAATGGACCTGCGCGCCTACCTGGACCTGGACGACCGGTGTATCGAGCTGGATCTGACCCCCGACCGGGCCGATTGTCTGAGCCTCGCCGGCGTAGCCCGGGAAGTCGGGGTCATCAATCGCAGCCCTGTTCGGAGACCGCTCATCGAGCCTGTTCCCCCCCGCCACGACGACCGCTTCCCAGTCCGATTAGAAGCCCCCGAGGCATGTCCTCGCTATGTCTGCCGCATCATTCGGAACATCGATCCCGGTGCCGCGACCCCACTGTGGATGCAGGAACGCCTGCGCCGCAGCGGTCTGCGCAGCACCGGCCCCGTGGTGGACGTCACCAACTATGTCCTCCTGGAGCTCGGCCAGCCACTACACGGCTTCGACCTCGACCGGCTGGAGGGGGAGATCTGCGTGCGCATGGCGGATACCGTCGAACGCCTCCGCCTGCTCGACGGCGCGGAGATCGAGCTGCGGGACGACACCCTGGTGATCGCCGACCGCAACCGGCCCGTTGCCCTGGCGGGCATCATGGGCGGGGTCGATACGAGCGTGGCGACCCATACCCGCGACATCCTGCTCGAGAGCGCCTTCTTCGCTCCCCGCGCCATCAGTGGCAAGGCCCGCAGCTACGGGTTGCACACCGATTCCTCCCACCGCTTCGAGCGCGGAGTCGATCCCCGGCTTCAGGCACAGGCCATAGAGCGGGCGACGGCACTGCTGCTGGACATCGTGGGTGGCGAGCCGGGACCGGTCACGAACCTGCAGGCCGAGGAGCACTTGCCTCGGCGGAACCGGCTGCATCTGCGCCGTGACCGGATCGGCAGGCTTCTGGGGATAACGCCGGCGGATGCAACCGTCGAGGACATCTTTACCCGGCTGGGTATGGAGATTACCCCGACTTCCGACGGTTGGGAGCTGGTCCCGCCGAGTAGTCGCTTCGATCTGCTGCTCGAGGTGGATCTGATCGCCGAGCTCGGCCGTATCCAGGGCTACGAGCAGATCCCCGTCACCCATGCCAGCTCGGCGGCTACCACTAAGGCACTCCCCGAGACGACATTCGATTTGGACCGCGCCAGGCTGGCCCTGGTGGCCCGGGGTTATCACGAAGTGATTACCTACAGCTTCGTGGACCCGGAGCAACAACACCGCATCGATCCGGAATCCGAGGTCCTGACCCTGTCCAATCCCCTCTCCGCGGACCTGTCCGTCATGCGCACCAGTCTCTGGCCGGGACTGCTGCAAACAGCACGCCAAAACCAGGCCCGCCAACAGGAGCGCGTGCGCATCTTCGAGAGCGGCCGGTGTTTCCTCCGCACCGAAGCCGGGCTCGAACAGGATGCGATGCTCGCCGGCCTGGTCGTCGGCTTCTCGGCACCCGTACAATGGGGTATGCAGGTCCAACCCGTCGATTTCTACGGCGCAAAGGCGGATCTGGAAGCCGTGCTCGCCCTCACCGGCAATCCGGACCGATTTCGTTTTTTATCCGCCGAGCATCCGGCCCTGCATCCGGGCCAAACCGCCCGCATCGAGTACGCCAGCCGCAAGATCGGCCTGCTCGGCATGTTGCACCCGGCCCTGGCGACGGAACTCGACATCAAGGGTAACGCCTTCCTGTTCGAGCTCGCGCTGGCCGAGCTGGAAGAGGGTCTGTTGCCAGCATTCGAGCCGCCGTCCAGGTTCCCGGCCATCCGGCGCGATCTGGCGATCGTCGTCGATGTAGACGTAACCTATGACCAAGTACGCGATTGTGCGACGAGAGCCGCCTCTGATCTGCTGCGGGATCTGGTCCTGTTCGACGTCTATCAGGGCCCGGAAATAGATTCGGGGAAAAAAAGCCTTGCCTTTGGATTGATTTTACAGTCATCTTCTCAGACACTTACGGAGCGGGAAGTCGACGAGACGATGTCCCGCGTGTTGGCGCGAATCACAAGTGAACTCGGGGCAAAACTGAGGGCCTGACGCAATGGCACTGACAAAGGCCGACATGGCAGAGTACCTCTTCAAACAGCTGGGCCTGAACAAACGGGAAGCCAAGGACGTGGTCGAGAAATTCTTTGAACATATCCGCACTGCCCTTGAAAGAGGTGGACAGGTAAAGCTGTCCGGGTTCGGAAATTTCGACCTCAGGGAGAAACGACAGCGTCCCGGAAGAAACCCTAAGACCGGAGAGGCAATCCCCATCTCCGCCCGTCGAGTAGTCACTTTTCGCCCCGGACAAAAACTGAAATTACGGGTGGAGGCCTATGCCGGAAACGAACAATAACAGCAACAAGCTACCACCCATACCAGGCAAACGCTACTTCACCATCGGTGAGGTGAGTAAGCTATGCGGAGTCAAACCGCATGTTCTGCGTTACTGGGAGCAAGAGTTCCCCCAACTCAAACCGGTAAAGCGACGGGGTAACCGCCGCTATTATCAACACCACGATGTACTCATGGTACGTCAGATCCGGAACCTGCTCTACGAACAGGGATTTACCATCGGCGGTGCCCGGCAGCAGCTATCGAGCGAGACTGCTAAGCAGGACGCCTCGCAAAGCCACCAGATCGTCCACCAGCTACGCCTGGAGCTCGAAGAAATCCTGCACATTCTCAAACGTTGAGAGCAGGCAGGACCTTTACCGACCTGTCCATAGCTAGTACCCCGTTTCACCTTATTTTTCACTCTCAGAGCCCTCCCAAACGCGTCCCGGCAAGGCACCGCGCGCCGGGAATACCCTCCTCGAATTGCCCAGCGCGGTAACGCTTGGCCGCTTCTCGTCGCGCTGAGCATGCAAAATAAGGTGAAACGGGGTACTAGGCAAAACCCGTAAGATGTGGTGAGCACGCCGCGTGCGGACATGCCAGGCGGCGAACCGCATCTACGGATGGTGGCATGCCCAACACTCCAGTTTTGTTTTAACTACGAATCACGCGAATCCTCGCGAAATTGTTATCCCGAACAGAAAGGAGGGGCCTTTCGTCCCGAACCGAGGGGAGGGATTTTATTCGCGCCGATTCGCGCGATTCGCAATTTTCCCTGTTTGAGCCGTATTGAGTACAGGAAAAATCGGTTCATCCCCACAGGCACGGAGGATACCTCATACCTCACACCACATCATGCGAAACCTGACACCTAGACCATCTGCCGGGCGCTTGCTTTGCCCATCCCAGCCCGTGGCTGGCGATCCGGTAACGTCGGTCCGTGATCGCAAGCAATCCCCCCAGGGCCATGCACAAACCACCGAGCCAGATCCAGCGCACATAGGGCTTGTAGTAAATGCGCAGGGACCAGTCGCCGTCACCCAGAGGCTCTCCGAGGGAGACATAGAGGTCGCGGGTGAAGCCCCAGTCGATAGCCGCCTCGGTCATGGGCTTGGCGCTGGTGAAGTAGGTGCGTTTCTCGGGCTCCAGCACCGCAATCCGACGGTCCCCCACAAAAACCAGGAAGTGGCCTCTGGCGGCCTGGTAGTTAGGTCCGGGCATCGTTTTCACGCCCTCGAACCGGAAACGGTAGCCGGCAGTCTCGTGGACGTCGCCGGGCGACATGCGGAGGTCCCGTTCGCTGCCGAAGTTGGAGACCATAGTGATTCCGACGATGAACATGACGATGCCCAGATGGGCCAGGAGCATGCCGTAATAGCCACGGCCACCGCCGGCTATGGCCTTGAGGTCCCGCCGCCGGCGCAAGCGTTTCCGCAATCCCGCCAGGTGGGAGAAGAACACCCAGGCCGCCAGCCCAAGGCCCAGAGCGACCAACGGGGGGCTGCTCGTAGCCACGGGTAGGAACAAAATAGCCGCGCCGGAACCGGCGGCTGCGAGCAGAGCAGCGATCCGGAGCCCCCTGAGCAGTCTGGTGGCCTCATCGCGTTTCCAGCGGGTCAGGTGACCGATGCCCAGAAATAAGGCCAGAAAGGGCATGAGGGCTAGGAACATGGTATTGAACCAGGGAAATCCCACGGAGATCTTGCCCCAACCCATGGCCTCGTAGATCAGGGGGGCCAGGGTGCCGAACAGGACCAGGGCGGCGAAGGCCGTCAGCAGTAGGTTGTTGGCCAGCAGAAAGCTCTCCCGGGACAGGGGGTCAAAGCGTCCGCCGCCGGAGACCTCCGGGGCACGCCAAGCGTAGAGGGCCAGGGAGCCGCCGATAACAATGCCCAGAAACGCCAGAATGAAGGTGCCACGGGTCGGGTCCGTAGCGAAGGCGTGCACTGAAGTCAGCACCCCGGAACGCACCAGAAAGGTTCCGAGCAGGCTCAGGGAGAAGGCGAATAGGGCCAGGAGCAGGGTCCAGCGCCTGAAGGCCGCCCGTTTCTCGGTGACCGCCAGGGAATGGATCAGGGCCGTGCCTACCAGCCAGGGCATCAGGGAGGCGTTCTCTACCGGGTCCCAGAACCACCAACCGCCCCAGCCCAGCTCATAATACGCCCACCAACTTCCCAGGGCGATGCCGAGGGTCAGAAATACCCAGGCCAGGGTGGTCCAGGGCCGTGACCAGCGCGCCCAGGCGGCGTCCGGCTTGCCGCCGAGCAGCGCCGTGATGGCGAAGGCGAAGGCCACCGAAAAGCCCACGTAGCCCATATAGAGCATGGGTGGGTGGATGGCCAGCCCCGGGTCCTGGAGCAGTGGGTTGAGGTCCCGTCCCTCCGGCGGCACGGGGAACAGGCGCTCGAAGGGGTTGGAGGTCAGCAGCATGAAGAGCAGAAAGCCGATGCTGATCAGGCCCAGCACCGAGATCACCCGCGCTGCTACCTGGTGGGGCAGGTTGTGACTGAAGGCCGCCACCGCCGCGCCCCAACCGCCGAGCAGTAAGACCCACAGCAGGAGCGAGCCCTCGTGGGCGCCCCAGACGGCTGAGACCTTGTAGAGGGTCGGCATGAGGCGGTTGGAATTGTGGGCCACGTAGAGGACCGAAAAGTCGTCGCTCAGGAATGCCCATAACAGGCAGGCGAAGGCAATCCCTAAAAAGGTGAACTGCCCCCAGGCCAGGGGCCGCGTCATGGCCATCCAGGACCGGTGGCCGTTGAACGAACCCGCCAGGGGAAAGCCGGCCTGGACCACGGCCAGGGCCAGGGCAAGGATGAGGGCCAGGTGTCCGAGCTCCGGAATCATCGGCCCACAGCCGTCCCGGTAGCGTCCTCCGTCGGGACGGGCCGCAGACTGGCGGCCACCTCCGGCGGCAGGTAGGATTCGTCGTGCTTGGCCAACACCTCCTCGGCATAGAAGACCCCATCCTCACCCAGGCGCCCCTTGGCTACCATCCCCTGACCCTCGCCGAACAAGTCCGGCAGGATTCCGGTGTAGCTCACCTGCAGAGTTTCGGCATTGTCGGTGACCGCGAATATCACCGTCAGCCCATCCTTTTGCCGGACCAAGCTGTCCTTTACCACCAGGCCGCCGAGCCGAAACACGGTGCCCGCCGGCGCCTCCCCGGCACGCACCTGTGCGGGGCTGAAGAAGTAGGATAGATTGCTCCGCAGGGCGCTGATGGCCAGGACCACAGCGATGCCCACGCCCAGGATGGCGAGGGCGACGAGAATGAGTCGTTTGTGTCTAGCCTTCACCACTTATCCCTTTTTCCGCAAATGAGCACGAATCAACGCAAATTGCTCGCAATCGTTCAGACCCCACAATTAGACTTTGCCTTTGAATAGTCAAAGTCGTATTCGGGTAGAATATCTTTCATTTGTTCAGAAGACTCTGTACCGTTCATAATCTTTACGATTTTTTTTGTCGTCTGTCGTGCACGACTATTCTTATAATTTCGGTGGTGCTTAACGTGTAGTGATGAACTCTCTTTTGGAGAGGGTGCCGGAATCTGCCGTGCAATGGAGGCAGTAAAAACAGTAGGGACCTGAACGATTACGATCGGCTCGTTCTCATCGACCGCCCCTGATCCAGTTGCGTTCATTTGTGTTTGGTCTTCCGTAATCGTGCGAGGCGGGCCAGGATGGCGCGACGCTGCCGACCCAGTTGCACCAACTCCAGGACCAGCAGGATCAGGGCCATGCCGTAGGAGTTCCACACGTAGAGGGCATAGCCGCCCTGAGCGAAGAATGTGTCCATATCGAAGTGAAATCATTCCAACCGCGAAAATACCAATCGCTCGAATCCCACCGCTATTACACTGAAGCTGTGAAGCCGCAGAAGGTCTCCGAATTTGCGCTCGAGTTTTTCCCGATAGCGCGCCAACCCCACTTCAGCCTCGCGCTGTCTGGCTTGCACCGCTGGCAGCGCCCGCAGAGCCTTGCGATCCATTTTTCCGAGGGTTTTACCATCGAGCTTGGCCTCTTTGAAGGAGACGAATTTGAACTCGATGAGAATATCCAGTACCTGGTACTGACGCCTGTCCGGGCGCACAATCATGGTCAGATCCGCATGGCCGCTTCTGTCTCGGCCTCCGATTCCATGATGTAGAGGGTATCGTTGAACAACAGGGTCAGAAACGCGGTTTTGACGGTTAGCTCGTTGCTCCAGGCGTAATCACGGTTGCTGAACACCTTGAAATACTTTTGTTCGACGAAGTCGCACAGAGGTTGCAGATCACTGGGCTGGTACAGGGCCTCGGTGGCCCGCCGTGCCAGGTCTGCGTCCCTGCCTTCCGGAAAGAGCATTTCCTGAATTTTCTCCGTATAGAGCTTGCGGATGACCAGGTTTGGGATGCGCAGGATCAGCTCGCCGAAGGGCGTTACCCCGCCCAGGCTCAGGATGCCGAAGTAATACAGGAGCGAGGCCACGAAGCCAGTATCCTTAACGGGCATGGAGCACATCTTCCACCCCGAAGCGGTCGGCGAGTCTGCGAACATGCACCGGCTCTTCCTCGCTCAGGGCGTCGAAGATGAGCTCTCGGCCCTTCGGTAACTGGGAGATGTAATACATCTTGCCCCGGTCCATGGGCAGGTTGCTGTCGAGGATTTCGTCCGGATAGCGGCACTCACGCTGAAATTCTTCCAGGAAATACAGGGCAAGGGCTGGATTGTAGACCTGCTCTTCGGAACGGCGACTGAAGCGGTAGCCGTTATAGAAGGGACGCATCATGGAAAGCATTTCGTCCGCCGTGGACTGAGGCAAATCGCATTCCCTGACAATCTGTACCGCCATCTCGGCAATTTCCACTTCCCGGAAACCACACAGGTCATTGAACCGGGCCTGCAGGTAGATGTTTTTCGCCCCATTGTAGGCGCTGGTGAGATCACTCATTGCGACCGGTGAGACGCCGGTGATGAATACCTTTCCCAATCCTCGCCCAGCGGCAGTGGCCTTGATGGTCTTGAACAGGGCCTTCATGCAACCTTCGCCGGACAATAGGGCCTGATAGCGGCTTTCCTCCGTAGCTCGATGGCCCATCATGAGCTCATTGGCGAAGTTGTCGTATTCGTCGATGAGGAGATACAGGGGATAGCCAGCTTGCTGCACAGCAACCAGCAGGGATCGGAAAGATGACAACGCATCCTGGGGATCGAGTCGGATAGAATCAGGTAGCGTTTCCCGATAATAATTCGAGAAGGCACTGATCCGATCATTCACATAAGAATAAAGATTACGCTTGATCTCCTCGCCGTCGCCGATCGGACTGACCTCGGAAAAGTCCCATTTCAGTACGAAGTAGCGGTTGTATTCGGCCGTGGGATTTTTGCCGATGGCAAGTCCCCCGAACAGAGGCTCGAACCGGTCCGCCTGGTTGAGATCGTAGTAGCTCTCCAACATAGACAACAGCAGGCTCTTGCCGAACCGGCGCGGACGCAGGAAGAGCAGTTGCTTGCCGGCTTCTTCCAGCAACGGGATGTGGTCCGTGCGGTCCACATAATGGTATTTTTCCGTGATCAGTGAGTCGAAATCACTGATGCCGTAGGGAAATTTCATGCGGGCAGCTCCGAAGATTCCATTAAAGGGCCCATTGAAAATAGGTATTTTCACCAATTAAGCGACTCTAAGCCATTGATTGTTGATAGGTACCGTAGACGAAAACCGTATTTTTCAAAGTGCCCTAAAGAGCAAAAAATACCTCCACCTGACGCACCCATTATCGCCGCTCCCGCGCAACCAATGCCTTGACCCAGGTCGTGTCGGCCTCCCGGATCAGGATGATTCTCCGCACCCGCATAAGGATGGTGGCGAAGCTGTACATCCACAGGCCGAAGGTCATGATGAGCATGGACCGGAGGATATTCGGCTCTATGTTCGACAGGGAGGAACGCTGATGAAGCGCCGCGCACCGATTGGGATCCGGGCAATTGATGGACCAGAAGATGACCGGGACCATCACCAGGCCAACGATGGCCAGCAGGGCGGAGGCCCGGTCCGCTCGGCGCGGGTCGTCGATGGCCGAGTGCAAGGAGAGGTACCCGAGGTAGAGAAAGAACAGGATCAACTCCGAGGTCAGGCGCGGGTCCCAGTCCCACCAGGTGCCCCAGCTCGAGCGACCCCAGAAGGCGCCAGTCCACAGGGCTAGGAAGGTAAAGATAGCGCCGGTGGGGACGGCGGCATGGGCCAGCATAAAGCTGAGCCGGGTATTGAAGACCAGTCCGATGGCCGAATAGGCCGCCACTACCAGATAGAGCCACATGGACATCCAGGCGGCGGGGACATGGATAAAGATGATGCGGTAATACTCTTTTTGCGGATTGGTGCCGCCGAGGCGGTCTGGCGTCTCGAAGAAGCCCCAGTAGAGCCCGACAAAGATGGTCACCGCGGCCAGCACGGCGAACCAGGGGATCAGCCTGCCGGCCAAGGGATAGAAGGTAGCCGGGGAGAAAAATCTGAATAGCTTCATATTACCTTACTAGCATCCGGTTTAAGAATCGAATAGATTCAATTAGTTGGAAATATGGGGTTGTGGGTTTTGCTGTAGCACATCCATAACAACTTGTTTTATATTCCTTTTCTCGAACAGATTGAGTTC
>Ga0126334_10000509_pt1 | contig 11481 bp, 10 predicted proteins | sample InaspJWI49metaG_FD_94491 | JGI IMG/M metagenome (GOLD analysis project Ga0126334, IMG submission 94491) | Marine gutless worms symbiont microbial communities from Oahu, Hawaii - Inanidrilus sp. 2 OAHU.JWI-49 metaG | ecosystem: Host-associated > Annelida > Digestive system > Unclassified...
AGTCGACCCTGTTTATCGGGACTGCGTAGTCGATTAAAGGCAATGGCTATTTACTGAGCCGGTCATCCGGTCGAAGTCGGTGATATACTAGCTCAATTGGATTTAACCATCGTTGGCTCAGAAGCGCCGGATAAGCACCTATACTCAGTGGACCGCGTTGCCTACGCGAAAGCTTCTTTTGTTCTTCGCTGTGGATTTGCAGGCGGTTGCTATAATACTGTTACCGCAGCAAGTTAGCAAGCGCAATAAGATGAAATTGTTTTAGGAAGGCAACCGAAACCTAACACAAGAAACCGAAGCTGGATTCGATAAATCGATTATATCATAAAAACGCAGCAATTTCATTTTTTTCAGAGACTCAGAACATTTCGTCCACTTTGATGTGGTCAAGCGTGGTAATCCAGCGCCCGTCGGGAGCGCAGAATGTGTACAGAATTGCCGAACGCCGTGGTCTGTGGCGGAAGCTTTGACCATACTATTTCCCCTTGAGTCCATGCACGATAAGTGACGGACCCGGCGCACGCAATTCTGCTATGTGAGAATAAGTACGCTATGGGGTGAGCCAGTAAAATCGTATTATGATCAATACACCGTATCGACGCAATCGTTCAAGGGAAAGTGAACTGTTTTGCCAAAATGTTTTTAAAAATTAGAAGAAACCAGATGTAATCGTAACCACCGGTTAAATATTCTCACAAAATTATAGAAAAAATCTTACTGTACCCACAACACGGTATTTCCGACAGTTCAGAACCAATGCTAAGAGTGTGAAAGTTTCAGCATTACTCGCCCTGATTGCCTTGCATTTAAACGATCAATGACAACTGCAACAGGCTTCAGTCACTAGTCAACTGCGCGATTCCAGCTTTTATACACAGCTTTATTTCACCGTCTTATGTGGTAGCACAAAACAAATGAATAAACACGGCAAAGAGAAATTAAACAAACGCAATAAAAAATACAGCCAAAACAGCTTTTGGTCATCCATCTATTGCATATCTTTTCAGATGCAATTTTCCGTAGATATGTTCTGCAGCTGATAATATTTCAACCGTCGTGCAGCATTGCGCCAGCTTTCTGCAATAGCTTATGTTTCTTTTGTCTCAAACTGCGGTATTGTTATGGTATGTCGAAACATGTACCGTTTCATTGGTCCACCCCGTATATGCGCTGTAGTTACAGTGCGTACAGCGTAGTCTTGATGCGTTGACGTGATGCAGAGCACGCAGTGCTGTCCAGAGGTAATTATTTTGTACTTTGGCAAGCTGAACTCGGAAATGCTCCGAGATTAGTTGGAATGTCCGAAAGAAAATGTAGGGACATTGTTCAGTCAGTTGCAAGTCGCAGCAGCTACACTGCGCTACTACAGTTGATGAATGATGAACTGTCATTTTCTTCAGTGACTGCTGCCCAATTTGGAGCGATGAATGCCCGTTTCTCGCTATTTGTCAGTGTTCTTGTGAGCGCAGTAAAGATTAAGATAAACGCAATAGGCTTCCTCGGTCTTGTAAAACAGCGCCTTCCACGTGGAAATGCACATTTTGGAGAGGATTGGCACGCTGAGTTACTCTATAGCTATAGCTATAGCTGTTTGTTAAAGCGTTTTAACGTTTAAAAATATATATTTCGTTTTTACGTTTTCATGTTTTTTTTCAAACGGTCACACTGTGAGTGACTGAGGGCGTAATTTGTTTTCCAGAGATAATGCAAATCGTAACTGCAAATTTCGTTGCGTCAGTCAAGTTAGCTTGCACTTAGCTTGCGCGAGTAAAACAGGTGACTAATTTTCACATTTACAAGCGTTCTTGTCTTGTGACGTGTTTACTTTCTAACTTTTAAAGTAAATTTATCTGAACGTTTTACATCTATGAATTATGCGACCATTAGCCAATCTTGCAGAAGACCGTTCATTTTGCATGGAGTCGGGACACTGAGAAAGATAACCAGAGAAGAAGCAGAAAAACGCAAGCGATTCGTGGATCACAGTAACGATGAATAACCATCAGAAATGATAAGCACAGCGATTCGTTCATCAATGCGACTGTTCTTTAGCAGTGCGACTGGCTCAGTGTCGCACGGAGCAGTAATTTCTGACGCTGCTTCTGCAAAGCACACTAACGTTCCGTCTGATTTGGCGATTTTTTGTACACATAAAATATGACTGATTCGCGTTCTGCGCTAAACGTTTCTGAGAAGCGTGCACGCTAATGAAATAATTTTTAAACGTTCGGTTCTACATAAAGTATACTTTAGATTTTATTCAAAATTTTACATAGCATTAGTAAAAAATTGTCGATGTTACCAATGTAACGGCATGCTTGCTTGAAGACTGGCCGTGAGACGAGTGAATATTATGCCGGGCCAAACCAATAACAGCCAAACAGTTCGTCAATCTCGTGAAATAATATTAGCGTTTCATCACCATCGCCGTATGCCGCAGAGAGAACGAGGGAAAGAGAGAGATGAGAGTCAATCTTGGCAGTCATACCTGGAGGGAGAACACAGTGATATACGCCTATGCTCATTTTCTGACCCGATGCCATAACTCCACAAAGACCCAAATGCGGGTAATAGTCTACGCCCCAAGTTAATAGGCGCAGAAATCGATTTCGGACACTTCGGGTCATCGAGCTCGCCGATGCAAGTTTGCGTTAGAATGGCAATGTACGACTTGTCTTCTGTCGTAAACTTAGGTCTACGTGGAACTGTTGTCGAGTTGTAAGCCGGTAGAACCGTTCAGCCTCAACAAGAAAAAAAACAACAAGCTGTGTTCAGCTACCTACGTACGCTGAAAACGTGCCACTGCCCGTATTTGCTGCTGCGCGCCGTGCTGCGGCCCCGTGCTGCTGCGGTGCCGATCGTGCAGCAATCGATCGATATCTCCTACCTGTCTGGCTGACAGCAGCAAACCCGCCGTACGCTGCTGCAGCGGACGAATGGGACAGACAGACAGACGGACGAACAGACGCCGTACCGTTTCATAGACTTGTTCCGCATACTATGCGGGCAGTGCCAATAACGACAAGAACAACCTTGCAGTAAAGCTAATTTACACCGACACACTAGACACGACACAGACTGGACTGTTTTGTCGTGTCTGGTGTGACGGTGTGAACTGAGTCGGCCCGACCGCCAGACAGCTGCGTTCTGTGTCTGGTCTGTGTCGGAGTGTGTCGGGCAGCGCAGTGCGACCGCCGGACGCACTCCGACGCAGAACGCACTTGTCCGGCGGTCAATTCACACGCCTGACTCGTGTCTGGCGAGCGGTGTGAATTAGGCATAACAGTTAGATGGTCGAGCTGACCGTTGGCGGCTGCGACGCTGTCCATTACAGCTGCTGTTTCGCGCCCGGAGCCGGCGTGTCGGCGGCGGCGGTTGTCGTCATGGTCGGGCGCCTGCTGACGGTCGACACCCACGCTGTCCGCGTCAGCGGGGTCGTCATCGCGCGGGTCCGTGTCCGTCGGAGAGATGTCGCCGCACGAGTAGCTGCGCTGGTGAGCGAACGAGCTGCGCTGACCGCCGCCGCTGCCGCTGCCGTCGTCCTCACGAGCTGCAACCAACGTACCAACGTACGACTTATGTACGTTCACATCAGATGAACTGAAACGAACTGGCAAAATGGTTGGTTCTGAACCCGTGCCGGATCCATCGGGGGGGGAGGGGACGATGGGGACGATGGCCCCCGTAAGAGGGCCAGAAAAAGTATTTTTGAACGTAAGTGAAAATAAATTCAGCTACAGAAAACTCTCTGTAACTCCGTTCGTGTCGTCAGCCTAATATGCGGAATAGCTATTTTGAAAGTTTGGAGGACAATTTGACCCCCTAAATCGGGACTGGGATCAACGGCATCCCACTGAAACATCCCTGGAGGCTTGAGTGATTTCGTATGCGTAATTTAAGACCCATAATGTTGTACATTATGCGCATTTTTTACATTTTGGTATTCATGAAACACGCTTTTACCATTACACAGAATGCATTAATACTCCAACTTCTGGGGGGCACGCCCCCAGGCCCCCAGCGGGGGTCTGCCCCTGCACCCCCGCTTGGGGCACAGCCCCCAGACCCCTTTCACTCCCTATAGCACAATCTTCCGGACCCGCCACTGTTGTGAACGCGTGTATTTCAACGGCAGTGCTAACATAGCATGACTCGCTTGCGCACTCCAGTGCAAACAGTACATTGGAATACACAGAACTAAGCGAACTAGGCCTAGTTCGCATCAGTCTGTAGCCAATCAACAGGCCTACGAAGTAGGTCACGACGTTGACGCTGGTCGCTGACGCATGGCCATAGTTCAGTTCGTGCGATATGAACGAGCCTTTACGGTCGCCGTTAACTACCCGTTTCCACGTACTAGATCTTTTAGCCGATATTACGGCGGCGTCGTTGGTCTGACACACCGAGCCGTCAACACATTTCGTCGACAAGCTTATTACCGACACGGAATGAACAGGCAGGCCGACCCTGATTGGTTACTGGGCCGTGAATCTTGTCAGTTAGTTAGTTAACACGAATATTTCTCAGCGAAATATTTCTCCGTCCTTCAGTGCTTTGATGCTGTTGGTTGGGCGGCAGGAAGGGCATCCGGCCTGTAAAAAACTGAGTGGTGAGGTGTTGGCGTGGTTATCTGTCTGGAGGTGCAGACTTGCATATGGCCCAGCCGATGCCACTGTCACTCACTGTCTCTTTCTTCAGTAAAATCCAGACTGGTTTTGCCTTTCTGGTACCGGCTTACCCGGGTTGTCCTGGCAAAGGGCCGTCAAACGGGTGTGTGTGTGTGTGTGTGTGTGTGTGTGTGTGTGTGTGTGTGTGTGTGAATATTTCTCAGCGAACAGTTACAGTGCGGTACACCGCAATCACTTCAGTTCGGTTAACTAACTCCCACACAAAAATGTTTTCTGTAGTCGATTAAAAAGTTCTCAGCTAATGACCCGTCGCAAATACCATGTTAGACCGTTCTACACACGCGGACCAGCAACTCTGAAGCTTTTGTCGCCAAATCTGCCGGGTACATAGTATCCTTAAAGGAGGGTTTACACCACACAGACTGAACTGAACTGAACTCAAGTTCAGAAAACATCTATTCTATTGCGGCTGTTCACACTGTTGTTCGCGAACTGGAGTTCAGTTCAGTTCATTCAGTCCAGTCCAGTACAGTTCACTTCAGTTCGTGTACTGTGAACTCCCCTTAATGACAACCAGCTGACCGAATACAGCTACAATAACGTTGTACCAGAACCGCATCTAATGCAGCAAACTCTTCCGTGTTTCCTACATTGAATATTTACGCCTACTATTGTGTAACAAAAGTACAGCGAATGTAGGAGAAATACGGTCATGGGAAATGAAATGTGAGTGTTATTAACCCGTAAGCGACACGAAAACCGATGAAGTAACGTTACAGTACTTCTAATGCAAAGCGACAGGGCATATTTATTTAATGAGCGATTATGGATCCTCGTTGTCTTACTCTCACATTGTAGGCCTTAACGCCGAAGGGAACGAACGAGAAATTTTACGTCAATACTGCATCAATTCAATTGTCAAGGAATGACAAGAAACTTCAAAGGCTAGTAAAGACGTTTGTCTAGTCCTTGTTTCTGCTGCGAATGCCAGAATGGCATTATTTTTCACCTAAGCGCAAATTCTGCTTGTATCTGATTAAGAGACTTCAGCGTATGGGGACTGTTTCTGCCATGCAGACCTGGACATCGATCGAGGACTCCCATCCCCCAACAGCCTGCTGTAATTCATGACCGTCAATCGTCGACACAGATCAGTGAATGCGCCTCCACAGGGCCCTGAATTAACAGCGTACTGTTTCCGGAGGTCTGTTCGTCCAGTGGAGGATCGATTTCGCCTGGCCTCAGCTAAAACGGCTCGGCGCATGATGCCTTTTAGGCCGCATCGCATTCAGAGCATAAGAATGCGGCCTATTGTTACCAACGGTCTCTCTGTGTGTGTCTGTTTGGATATAAACGTCACACCTACAAAACGGATAAACCGATCGAGGAGCCGTTTGGGATATGGACTCGGGTGTGTCCAAGCAACCATGAATTAGGTGGGAACCCGGATCCCCCTGGGAAGGGGCAATTTGTGGGGCATCTCAAGGTAAAGTGTACAGGGAATATCCGGCGTGAGTCAGTTATTCTGTAAATAGCAGCAGCAATGCAACCTTTCGCTGTCGGTACTGCAGCAACATGTTTCTGATGCACATCACGAAACGCAAAAAAAAATGAAAAATAGACTTCTAATTCCGTCCGAGGCCGACGACGGCAATCAGAATGCATGAAATGCGTTAACGGCATTATTCCACTAGATGACGGGCTCCTATATACTGTTAATCGTCTATTACAGTAGCTCTGTTAGACGGCGCGTCCCTTGTGGTGCCGAATTAAGCGCCTCGATCATAGAAGCAGCCGATCCGAACCACAGGCGGTTTTTACGACGCGACAGCTAGGCTATGTATGCGATGCACGATGGCGCGGAGTTTGTCTGTCTGTCTGTCTGTCATGATCGGGTTTTTATGTCGAAATGCCAGATCCCACCCCACTCTTCCTCTACCAGGTACCGCATCAATATGAAACATATATCTTTGGCCCATCTCTGTCATTGGCAACGATGTACAGAGTGCGGCAGATAGAAATTTATGGAAAATGACAGTTAGGCTATATCGGACAAACGACCACCCTATTGCCTTCAGTACTCTTCCCAGCACTGACAAAGTTAATCATCTTGTGCATAATCGTCGTCACCAATGCTATCTATGACGCTTATTATCTACACCAAAAGCCCTTATGCGAAGTCGCACCGACCACTTCAGCAACGCTGTCCTCCTATGAATATGAACTTTGACCTATGACCTTCACCGCCGAATCTGACCGAGACAGCGTAAAGTTGAACTAGCAGACATTTCGTTCAAAACTTATGGTTCGGGCATACAAGCACACACACACTGACACATACAGGGTGAGCCAAAAAGCCGGGCCACAGACTCATGACCATACTTTTGTCAAATCTTAACCGATTTAAAAAAAAATTCACTGGAAGATTCCTCGGTAAATTTGCAGTTAAATGGATATTAAAAAATCCCACCGCATCTTGTTAATAACCAAATTAAGAAAGGTTTATTGCTGAGTGTGTGAGTGAAAAAAATTTTTATCGGTTAATATTCGGTAAAGTTACAAGCAAGAACGTGATTGTCTCATGCACTTTGCGCGCCTGGCCAACACACTGCTAAAGGACTAAGAAAGTGCACGAGACAGTGGCACAGTGCACGTTCTTGCTTGTAACTTTGCCAAATATTCACCGATTTTTAAATATTTTTCACTGACAGACTCAGCATAACTTTTCTTAATTTGGTTATTAACAACCCCACCACATCTTAAATATGCAGCTACACTACCTTGTAATTTGTTGTTATCGGCTTGTTTTGCTGACATTAACGTTTCACAAGGTAGTACAGCAACACATGCAAGGTGCGGTGGGATTTTTAATATCCGTTTAACCGCACATTTACCAGGGAATCTTCGAGTAATTTTTTAATCGGTTAAGATTTGACAGAATTACGGTCATGAGTCTGTGGCCCCGCTTTTTTGGCCCACCCTGTACGCTGGATTGGCTGCTTTACGTAGACCATAAAAGTAGTCATTAAAGATATAACGTGTGTCCCAGAAGCTACATATTTAACCATAACAATTGAGAATCGATAGAAACCGTTTATTTGCATCTTTGTATCGCTCATCTTATTGTGCTCAGAAAAAAACTTAATTTTCTGAGCGTTGTCTCCACGTCGAAGATGCTTAACTCAACAATTACACGTGGACACGTTGTCTACAGGTGTGTCAGTTTATAATAACAAATGTGCAAACTCTAAATGTGCATCATCTCTACGCCTGTTATGTGGTGTTACTGTTTCTCCCATTCATTGTTTTCCGTTGCGAACCAGCTCACGCAATTTCGGCATTTTACACATCCTCGTACTTATTCTGTGCTTATGCTGCTCGTGTTTTATTATAATCTACTGCTTTCACTTAATATTATACTTCAAAACTGCGCACTGTGCATATGCAGCTGTTGTGTGCTAATAAAAACACCCCCTTACTTACTCACTTACATGGTTTTATAAGCGTGATTCGGCTTTTAATAGTGATTTAAAATGCATTTATTTCAAAGCTGTTCCTTGCGCTTGTTTGTGACGAATAAACACTGGTCAAGCGTCACAAAATTCAGTGGTTTATCCCCCTATACGGACTGGCAGCCAAAGCGGGAGATAGCAACCCGCCTTTCGTGAGGCTTCATGAGGTATGGCACACTTTACCTTTAGAGTTACAAAGTTAAGGGGTTAGAGATCGTGTCGTGCCAAATTTACACCACCCATCCGACGCGACAGAACAGCTTTGTTGCGTCGGGTCGGGCGGCGTGGACTGGGCATTAACGTGTCGATGCGAAAGTCGAGGCGGCGTCGAGTCGACCGACCGTGCCCGGTGACGTAGTCGATCCAGCCGTTGCTGCCGCTGCTGCCGCTGCACGCGCCCTGGTCGACGACGATGTTGCCGGCGCCGAGGCCGAGGCTCGACCGCAGCCGACCGCGCCGCGACGGCACCGCCGCCTGTCCGCCCGCGTCCGCCGCCGACACACGGCCACGGTCCGGGTGAAGACGGGCCACCTCGGACGACGAGACACGGACAGTTTATTAGCGTACACGATAACGTATATTGATATGAACCAAATTTTAGACTGAACGATAGTGGAAGGCAGTGATGTCAAACGAGAACAAACCGTCGAGAACAAGACCGGGATCGATAGAAATGTCGGCCTCAAGACTTGCTAAGACCGAAATTCTGGCCTGCAGATCGAAGTCGACACAGACTTTGTGACTTCGAGACCGAGACTGAGATCGAGATCAAAGTTTTGGCATCGAGACCAATGCGATCTCGAGACTTTAACGTCTCTGGCGGCAGGCTACCAGCAGCGTAGAACCATCGTAGCTGGAGTTCAGCTCGGACGACGAGACGAGCATGAAGTACATGATCACGGTGCGCGCCGAACACGACTATTTCCACACACTACCGCGCCAGTGTCCAGTGACTCACGTCCAGCGAAGGCCAAGAACTACGGCTCTGTCCGCAACACTGAACTGTCGCCGACCTGTTTCCGGGGAGAACTGAAGACATTCTACTTCCGCAGAGCTTATCTACGTGATCAGGCTCGCTCGTGACGGTCTTCGACTAGCCTACAAGAGCGCGCGAACATCAGATTTCCGAACTGAACTGAACTGTTCCAACTCGTTGCTCGTAGGTCGGTGTGTGCATCACGTCAGTCCGCTGGCACACAACCCGCTGAGGCAAGTACAGTCCTATGTAATAAGACTCAGCATGCTATTATAATAGGACTAGCGGTTGATGACGAGCACATGGTGATCGCGACGCGGCTGGCTGCAGCGTCTGACCACCGTCACACTGCTGCCGCTGCCGCCGCCAGTTATGACAGCCCTGCAGCGCTGCCATCGCGCTGCCGGCTCCCAGCACCCAGCCAGGTGTCACAACATTTGCCCCCCCCCAGGAAATTTACCGCCCCAGAAAACTACCAGAGCGGACAGTGCTCGGGTTACGAATAGGGTTTTGGGGATAGGGTAAGAAGGGTTAGGGTTAAAGTTATTCTTTATTTTATTTGTCATTCACCAATAAGGTAGCATAATTTAAATTATAATAAATAAAAAGAAAGCTTAACTAATCACTTAACTAAACGTCCGTGCAACATGATTCAAGTTCTGTCTTAGCAATGGCAACGAATAGGGGCCTACTACACAATGCGTTATGTATAACACTAAATTTGTTCAAAAACTTGCGTTGGCGTATCGCAATTGTCCGCTCAGCCTGGAGACAACCAAACATTTTCAAGCATACATGATACATCAACAGTCTCTTGTGATCTGGTATTGAAAATTTTCCTAAATGTGCTGTTTATGGCACTATTTGATGGACTTATATTGATATTTGCGCAAAGAACAGGCCTCCAATCCGTAAAACAGGACTTGGAAACATTTAGATTTCACAAGCTGTACAATAACCTCATTCGAGGCAATTCGACCAACTCTTCCAAAAATACCATTGAATGACCGATAGAAGGAACGCTTAGCATTGTCTAACGAACATCTGAAACATGATGCTGAATCTATAAAAAAATCCCGAGATAACGTACAACATTAGTCCAAGCAAGTTCACGCCCGTCTCTAGTTACAATATTACAACAATTAGCATTGAAACGAGGACCAATGCAAATGCATGTCGACTTTTTTGCATTCAGGGACATGTCCAACCATTCCAGTTCCTGTTCACAAATATTTAGTAACTGCTGGAGAGATGTAACCGACGGTGCTATTAGTAAAATGTCATCAGCATATAGCAAAATACATACATACATACCCACTTTATATAGTAACCGAGATTACTCTTAATAACTTTTTCAACAACACTGTCAATAACACTGTTAATAGGGTTATGGCTATAGGTTAAGTTTAGGGCTACGGTTTAGGGATACGATTACGGTTATTACGGTTAGCGTTAATGTGCTCTTAAGAAAAGGCACAAGAAGTTTCCCTTAACGTATAATTTTGCTGTAAATAGTTTCTGTAAATTTTGTATTAATATGTAACATTTAGTTAAGTTCACTGCTGCTTCACTATTTAGTTTTTTTTGCTTTGTTTCTGTTGCCTATATAAGGTGAATAAAGACGAATATAATATTAAGGTTAAGGTTAAGTCCGGGGCAGATATCAGCGACGGCTGTTTCTGGGGGAGGGCAGTTGTTCGGGGGAGCAAATGTCCGGAGTGCATTTGTCCTACATTCGCGAGAGAAAGAGGGTGGCGCCGTGGCCGGTGTGGCCTGGGAATCGACGTCGTTTTACGGCAGCTGACCGGTTCCGACACGTGACGAGACATTTGCCACCCTTCGGATATCTGCCCCACCCCGAAAAACACCATCGCAGACAACTGTCCCCAGGTTAGGGCTTACAGTTATATATAAAATCTTTATTCACCGAGAAACGCAACAGCACAGAAACACAGCAATACTAGCATTAATATAAACAAAACGAAAGCAACGACCAAGTCTGTCATTATACAGATGACGCACGGTGGTGAGTGGACATTGAAATATGATGAACCCGAGGACGAGGGTCATCATATTTCAATGTCGCACGAAAGACCATGCTTCATATGTTTTGTCGTATGGCCAACCACTAGCTTAAAATTGTATATCGTCTTCTGAGACGGTGGCTAAACGCGAGTGAGTATCGTATGCCATCTAAAAATGCACACAGACCTAATTACTGTTCGTGGTAGCTGTATGCGTTAATTAGAGTGCTATAGCAACTTTTACTGCAAAATCGCACTGATTAATAGCTTTAAACTGTATTTAATAAAAATACTTATGATAATTCGTATATCACGTAAACAAAAACAATGTAGAATATATA
>Ga0126334_10000510_pt1 | contig 11426 bp, 19 predicted proteins | sample InaspJWI49metaG_FD_94491 | JGI IMG/M metagenome (GOLD analysis project Ga0126334, IMG submission 94491) | Marine gutless worms symbiont microbial communities from Oahu, Hawaii - Inanidrilus sp. 2 OAHU.JWI-49 metaG | ecosystem: Host-associated > Annelida > Digestive system > Unclassified...
GCTACGCTCATCTTCCACCTCATCGATGGACTACTCTCTACCACGGCTGCGCACGAAGTTCGGCGAGCGGGCGTTCTCACATGCGGGTCCTGCCACCTGGAACGCTCTGCCCGACAACATCCGTATCGTGGCTGATCCTGTCAAGTTCCGAAAACTGCTTAAATCACTCTATTTTAGTCAAGCTTTTAACATTTGTTGACTTTTGTGTTTCTGTCTGTGCTTTAGCATCTGGCTGACTTTTGTAATGCACCTATGGCCTAGGTTCTCTTAATAATGGGCGCACTACAGGTCCCTGATATGATATGATATGATGATATGATATGACAGTAATTGACAACTTACAGCGGGTGTTGAACGCTGCTGCACATGTTATCACCGGCACTCGGAAGTTTGATCGCGGCCTGGGTCAGATACTGCACGACCAACTGCATTGGCTCGACGTCCCCAACCGGGTTCTCTTCGAGCTTGCAGTGACAGTTCACCAGTGTCTGAACGGCCGCGCACCACCGTATGTCGGAGCACTGCATCCCGGTCTCCAATGCTGACACGCGGCGGCGTCTGTGTTCTGCCAACCGTCACCTACTTGCCGTACCGCGTTTCCGGCTCAACACTTATACGGCCGTCGGGCGTTCTCAGTTACTGGCCCGATAGATACATAGATAGATAGATAAACTTATTTATATAGCGACTCCACACTCCACGTTCTCAGCGCGTCGGTCGCCAAATAAATGAGTTTTCAGAGATTGTCTGAAGGAGTCGAAGGTAAGTCCCGGCCGCCGTAGTCCAGGTCGACTGCTCGTTCCACAGTCGAGGACCGGCGGCCGAGAAACTCCTATCACCGAGTTTATTATGTGTTCGCTTCACGAGCAGCTTCCACACGTCACTGGAATTGACCGCAGTGGGCGACAACAAACGTCCGACAGAAGGCGACAGTCGTCTGCGAGGTACGCGGGAGCCGCTCCAACAAGCGACTGATGTACGGGCCCCGCGATTTTAAACACAACGCACTGAAGGACTGGCAGCCAGTGCAGCTGCCGTAACAGTAGGGTGATTGGGATTGTTCTGAGAGCGGAGAAACAGGAGAGGTACGAAACGTCTGAGGGACGATCGGTAGTGACGTTTCATACCCCGTCCTGAAGACGATTCTAACCCTAACCCTAGGCCACACTCTAGTGCTAGCTACTAACCCTAGGTTGATACTCTAGTGCGTCCTACTAACCGTAATCTGACAGTCTAATATTTTAATTGCCCGACCCTAATTAAATGTTAATTAGCTGTAGCGTCTATTTAATTAGTTGTAGTACTCTAGCGCGGGCGGCGACCCTGTGTTAATTAGTTTGTGTGAGGGGAGACCTAGATTGTATGTAGTTAGCATTCTGAAAAACATTACCTATTACGTTTAAGGTCTGCCCATCTCTAGACTCACACGTGCCAGCGTTGCTATGACTCATCGATTGTTACCTTGACCATGTAAAAGTTATTTTTAAACAGACAAACCACGTTTTATCTTTTATTGCACACATACAAATCCATGCACCAACACATCGTTGAAACCAGTGTCACGAGTAAAACTACTAACAATACTACGCATGTCGATACCACGACTTCTGAGAATACAATAAAGCACACAATAATTCCAACAGAAACGACTGACTACACTCTGTAACTGCACGTCATTATACGACCAATGCACACAATGTTTGTCCAAGTAATGCCTAAATGTCACAGATGGGGGTCTGCCAAAGGAATCGAAATATACGCCATATCGTCCTTCGTCGTCGACGTAGATAGCCACCCAGTGTTCACCCAGTCTGTGTGATGTATCAGTATTGCAGACCAGCAGACAGGGATCGTTAGGAAGTCGATCTGCGGCAAAGACCCCATCGAAACGTCGCACACGACGCTGTTCATTGTCCTCACCATTCATGTCCCAAAGTCGTAGATGATGTTTCTGTTTATGTCGATCTCGATCACGTTCTCAAACTCCGCATAGACCACCACGGTGACCGTCGTAGCGAGCGCCTGACCGAATTTCAGTACCAATCGCACGCTTCCCTGACGCATCACATTGAAGTTTTCTTCGTCTCCCAGATCGGCCGTGAGATCGAACGTGTACAACGCATAGCCGTTAGCGTAGTCGTTTCGATCGATTGCTATGCCTTCGTCCCTGCAGATCTTTCCAGTCCCGGAGAACAGCGTGTTGTAAGCTCCAATGTAGTGACTGTCTGCATAGTTTAGTTCCATCGGTTTTATACCTTCCTGCTGCTATCCGTCCAGATACAGCGATATTTCACTCACATTGAAAAGGTGAAAGTTGAACGGATTTCGTTCCCGATGTCCGTTGAACGCCTAATTAGTCACTAGCCCGACGACGACGCGAGTCGGTAGTTGACCGGAAAACGATTTCTCGTGGATGATATCTCGAAAACCATTCGGCACGGTAAACGTCTTGCATATAACGCGTCTAATAGGATATTTTGCCGTAGGCCTACCGTTTTCCAAGGCCTTAGCATGTGCCAAGAATACCGACGGCGACAGCTTGACTTTCTCACAAACATGGTGGCCTTTATAATCACCACTCTGCAGTCGGCTTCAGACATGACGCAGAAGGCGTCTTTGCTACGCACCAACTTTATCTTGACATTGACTTCGTTCAACATGTAACGATCCTGGAAGAAAATGTCGGCATGCAAACGCCCCATCATGTCTACCACGCGACTCTGATTGGTGTGCTGCGACCTCTTGACCAATCCCTCATTTGGCACCACGTCATCGCCAGCTCTCAGTGCCACCGTATCCATCTGTCCGGCTACGTCTTTGTAGTATAGGCCCGACGTCACTTGAGTCTTCTTCGCTTCCTCACCATAACTCAACGTTTCCAGAATCGCTCGATAGGGATAAGTATTCGTCGACGACGTAATCAGAGTTCCGTTTAACTGTATGTCCACTTGAGAAAACAGACTATGCAGAAACACGTTCACTGGAGCGGTATTGGCAGCAGCCCCCAAATCGGTTCCATTCGGCTGTACAATCTTGGCCTGTACGTACAACATACTGGTACCAAAGTCGATATAGTCTTCACCCGATCCACTGATTTCAAACTCGATAGGTGATCCGTCCGCCACTGAGGTCAGCGGGTGATACTCGATCCAATTTCTTTTTCCGCTCTCCATACTAGTCTGCGTTGGCGGCACAGGAAACATATCCAGTTCGGACTTTGTACATTCACAAGACTGCTCATGAACGGATGCCATCGTTCTCTATGATAGTGCGTCGCGCGTCTTCCGTCTCTTTACGAAAGCCAGAACCCGTTTGCCAATCCACGTCACCAGCAGTGCGTTTTATACCCTGCGGTACGCGCTTCTTCACGGACGATTTCATAGATTCTCCTTCCAGTACATCGTCGGCCACTTCCATTCCAGTTCTCAACGCATTTCTGATGAGTGTCTTTTTGTTCTTTTTTTAGAAAAGGTAGTATGTTTTTCGTGCTTCTCTGTAGAAAGGGAAGCACCACACGTCGAAACAGACCACCGAGCACATTGCCCAGTCCGTGACCACGCTGATATCTTGCATCATGAAACAAGGGTATATTACCGCCCACCTGACCAGTGTAATAATCTTCATACATCCGACGACTAGCATCGCAACAATATAGTTTTCGTCTCATCTCCATGGCGTCTGAATGACAAATGATAAACCCCTCCATTCGTTCCACCTTATATGGAGAATTACGGACGAATAACGCGACGAAACTCCAACACGACGAACGACTTTCCCGATAGAAAAGGAACAGTCGCACCATAGTCAGTTCTCATGTCGATATCTATGGTGTTGAACGTCTTTTTCTGCAGCGGGACGTACAGCAGCGGATTAAAGACCCTATGTATGTTAGTGGTAGATTTGATGGCGTCGGTGTCGACTATGCGAAGAAGCGGTGCTTTCGTGTCTCCGACTGGAACGTGTTCCAAAACCTCGCAGTAAACGTAAACCGAATGAATACGTCCTCTCAGATCCGGACGAAATTTCGAGAGCCTCGGATGACGCTGTGCATGACGCAAGCTATGGTTGTAACTCAACAGACGAGCCAAGCCAGGTCCAAACTGAACTCGACCTGTATGCGACGAGGTGCACTGCCGAGATACGTCATCTTGACTTTCCGCTGTCGGATTCTTACGACAATTTTGCGAGAAGCGGCTCGTGACTCTGTAGTGGAATCTGTTCTCGCTGTGCGCGATGCAAGTCGACAAACAATTCACGCAGTCGTCTGTATTGTCCCGGCCTGGGATTTATTCTGCCTATAAACACATTCGCCAAATATATGTCGTAGTAGCAGAGACCCTCAAATCCTCAATCACGTTGTGTACGTGTGAAGGGACGGAAATCTCGCTCAGTCCAACTTCCCATTCTCCATCCAGATCGATGTTGTTAGGCAGTTTCGTTGTGAATCGAGCGACAGTGTTTTCCGGATAATAGTCAATCGAACTGTTAGACGGCAGCGTTAGATGAAAGCGACTCATCGTTCTTCGTTTCGTCATCAAATGACAGTCAAACGAGAGCGACCTCGTTTTTTATGCTTTTTTTCGGCTGCAAGATATCCGTCCATGAATTAAATTTAGGCGGATACCCCACCCACTTTACTACATATTCGATTCTACCTCCGCGCTTCCTCGTCTTCAATATCTTTTCCACGTCGAAGTAATCTTCGTCGCTTTTAACCACCTTCTGAATCTCTGGCTCGTAGAACTTCCCTTTTATAACGTCACCCGCCAGATCTTTCAGTCTATAAGTGAGAGGAACAGTAGGCAGGCAGGCGTCGATCTCGAAAATCTCTTCGGACCACCGACCGAGATATCCCTTTTTGAATGGCTGACGTCGCATCGTGATGCGCACTCTGTCACCAACGTCATACTTCCACTTGTACGATTTCGGTTTTAAGGGATACAATCGAGCCCTGACTAGATGTTCGTTAGCGTCACGTACTTCTACGGGAGCCATGCCAATCGACCGGTGATACGTATGATTGTAGGAAATCAACAGATCGGGTAAGACGTCGATGTAGAGTCTGGTGTTTTTAGCAGTGAAATATCGATACATCTTAGTTTTCAAGGTTCTGTTGAATCGCTCCACTACGGCTGCTTTGATGTCTTCGTTTTCACTTGTGTAAAATTTAATATCATGTCGTTTTAACATCGACTGGAACGTGGAATTTAAAAATTCTGTACCATATTGGGTTTATAACCGTCTGCTAGTATTTTCTCGTAGGCTTGGCTCACCTCGCGGCCGGTCTTTGTTTTTGTCGCGACGGCCCACGCCCGTTTGCTGAATACGTCCAAGCAAGTGAGTAAGTAACGATAGCCATCATTAAGCGAAGAAATGTTACCAAGATCAACCAAATCTATCTTAAATAGATCACCGGGTCCCTTTGAATATGTCTTTCTTCTGTGGAAACGCACCCGTGCCGACTTGTGAAGCGTGTACGCATCGTTTCTGGGCAGATTTTTCACTTCACCACCATATCGTCGGACGTTCTGTATACCGCCGAAACTACCCGGTGCTTTTGGATCGCCATATGACATTCTAGTAACGAGCCCAAGTCTGACGTTTCCTCTTCTTTCTCTTTGTTTGCACAGCAGCCACAGTCAGTGCATTGGATTTAGAAGTCAGCTGTGGTACTTCGTCAGTCAGCTGATAGTATCTGTTCAGAGTCTGCAAATAGCGCTTGACTTTTTGATCATCAGACAGCGTATCGTCGTTTAAAGTTTTGCCGATATCTAGACTCAGACCCGTTCTGGCTATGGAATCGGCCGGTTTCTGTATCTGCTTGTACTCTCTGTCGACTTTCAACTGTTCCAGAAACTGCGGATCGACGAGCACCAATTTTTTTAGCTGTTTGCATTGCCCAGTAACAGACTGCCGAGGACACCGAGAACAGGTGGAAGGAGAGCTCTGAGGAATCCTCCGTTCTGCAGAATTCGTCTCTTCTTCTTTAAAGACGTCTTTTTCGATGCCAGTACCCTCACGTTGCTACTCTCACGACGCAAACGTCGCAATTGCGTGGGTTTCAGTGGAACGTTGCCTTTTATAACGTTTTTGGCGCACTCGCTGACACAGTCTATGAACTCCTTGTCGCACTTTTTGATGAACTGTTTCTTCGCCTTCTCTCCCAGTCTCTGTATTCGTTTTGCGGTTCCGCCTTCTAATACCAACGACGCCGGTTATCGCTCCTCCGAATACGAGCAACACCAACGTTAGAAGCTCTATCAACGGCAGGTAAAACGGCGATGTACACGACTCGTCAACGCTGTATACACGACGCCGATGCGTTCGTTGTCATGTCGCTCGTCCGAATGAGCACAAGTCCCACGTGCACAGACATTTATGACTTTTTGACGTACACGTATTTAATACGATTTTCACCCGGAAAAAAACATTCGTTCTAAGTCTGTATCGTTCGTCCGGCTGAGGTTTCAAGTCCACGAACAGATAGCCAAATGGTCTCTCCGTGGCGTCTCGATATGCTTTTTCGGCAAATTTGAATCCACCGGGATACATCTGCCGAGCCAAAATGGAAAACTGACCTGCATCTCGTGGATTTTTGAACAGTATCATCTATTGAGAGTTCAGACTGATGGCAAAGGGTTTCGGTCATATGCTTGTTTTTGTAAAATAAGTTTTTGCGCCAGAAACATCACGCTGACGTTTCTGTGATGTGATCCTTTGGTGTACAGATTTGCTACGTCGTCGTTCGTTTCGCTCATGAGATCATCCAAAACTAACAACGTAGATCGACGGCCGTCGAATTTCGTAAAATCTGGCATGCCTTCGTGAAATTTTACTTCGGGGTAACGACCGAATATGGGCTGAATTTCTCCATAACAATACCATATCTCTTCCGGTGGTGGTTCTGTCATTTCCTTTGCATGATCAATTAGCCGCAAAACCCACTCGGACTTTCCACATCCCGTAGGACCCGCTACAATGGCCGTAAAGGGATGTTGTAGTGCCAACATCATGACTATAACTGAGTGGAAATGAAACAAAATACGAGTTTATATACAACAACTCAAAGTCTTTTATTGATACAAAAGCAGAGTCTAAATCGCAGCCGGATACGGATTGCACTCTGGACAGTTCGCTGAAGTGCTGTGGTCCGTGCTGAGGAAACATGGTATAAAGTTTTCCACAGTCGGGTTGTCATGACGCAATTTCTCGCCAGCCTGCTTGAACGTCGGCCACTCGTTGAGGCGTAGAGCGATGCCTGTCTTTGTAGGCTTCCACATGTTCTAGTCCTTGGGTACAAAGAATTTTCGTAGATCGACACAACGAAAACCCTTTATCAGCGATACATGTCATGCACCACCGTAAGGCATGCAATATGCCACGTCATCACCCACGGACTGTCTGCGTAGCTGGTCATCAATTTGGTCGAGACACAGCAGGAACGAAGCCCATCGAGCAGGGGTGAAGTGAGCCGCCTTCTTCGTACCCTTGTCCTCGATAGATATGCAGTCGTTCTTCTTGTTAAGCTTGAGCGATCTGTCGTTGCCGATCTTGATCGTCTTCATGCTAATGTCGAGCAAATAACGATTCGAGAACACGTTCGTTGGTCTTTTTATACAGGCTCGTGTTACTAAAAATAGACTAAGCACTAAAATGTATACACAACGTATTGCTGACTCATAGCTAACGTAAGCGTTATTCGGGTCTTTGATCGTCGGTAACAGGGAGAAAACCGATGAGCAGTCGACTTCGTCTTCCGCCATCTCATTGTCGTCGTTTTCGTTGTCGTGGTTGCGAGCTTCGTAGTTTATTCTGTTTCTGTGTAGCGATTCAGTGACAGTAGCTGTAGGTGGTTGGCCTTTACGACGTTGCTAAGATTGTATCGATCTATATATTCAATGAGTAAGGTCACTAGTTTTTCTAGTCTACGTATACGCTGCTCGACCTCCATTGTAGAAATGATTTCATCACGCGTTTGCACATGTATTTATGGCATTGGCGTTATTAAAAATAGATCAAGCACTAAAACGTTTACATAACGTATTTCTGACTCATAGCCGACCAGTCATATAAATTTAACTTTGTAGACGTTTTTTCGTCTAAAAATGTCTTTTTAAAATTGTAAAAACCAACAATAAACGATAAAGAAAACGACAATAAACGTTTTTTCATCTAAAAATGTCTAAAAATTGTAAATTTTTCTAAAACTACGTTGTTTACGATTTTTAAACAAAATATTGTGCTCGGGGCAGATCTTCACGATAATGGGGGCAAATGTCCGGGAGGAGCAAATGTCTGGTCGGACCGCCAATAATCGGCGATAATTGGCGCGTGCCGCCGCACACTAATCGACGCATCCGACCCCCGCCGCCGCCACGCCGACCGCCGCCGCCGCCGACGCCGCCGCCTATCGACGTATAGAAAACGTTTTGAGTGGCATGATTCAGTACCAAGAAGCTTGTTGTAAGCAAGTGCTCCAGCGCTTGCGTCATTGTTATTTTTAGCACCACGTATGGAAAGCGTATAGCATGCTGATGCGAGCGCCGCGAAATGATTCAGCAGTTGATTACACACTCATACAGCCAGCTCTCGTGTACGTAATCATTCTGCCCGCAGGCGAGCTACCGTTCACATCGTACGTATAGTCGTCGTCATGAATTCGTATCGTCGCCGACGGTGTGGCAGATATGCTCTACAGGGTGCAGTCCAGTCGCATCACTTCGACGTTCGAAGTTCGGACGTGGACGTGGCCGAATACCTCAGAGTTAACGAGGTAGATATTATCGGCCGACTCGGCGAAGCGCTTCGCGTACAGCAAAGCATAAAGTGGTATGCCACAATGGATATTGCCTTCTATAGAACGACGTCCGATTGTGAGATTCAGAATACCACGGGCCGGTTTCGGACCCAACCCGTCGTTACGTCAGACTCTTCGGAACTGTCTGTCGACCGTATGATCAACGACTTTCTACATGCAATCGAGGCATTCAACCGACTCGGGTCGCAGTGGAAGGTTGATTACATTCTCGATTTTAGCATTACGCTGGCACCATTTAGACCCGCACAGGGATCTAGTTACATACCGACGCCTACGCACATTGCCGCAAAGAAATGTGTAGTCAACGTACAGAACCTCAACGACGAGTTGTGCTTTCTTTACTCGATTTTGGCACATATGTACCGCGTCGAACACGAACGAAATCCGTCCCACGTGCGTCACTATAGACCCCATCTCTCCGAACTCGATACCACCGGTCTGACGTTTCCGCTAGCCGCCAAGGACGTCGCTAAGTTTGAACGTCTGAATGAAGACATTCCCGTCAACGTGATAACTTTCGACGAACGCCAACCCATCCCGCTCTACGTCACGCCTCACCGACAGCGAAAACACGTGGTCAACCTGTTGCTACTGACAGACGACGAAACAGATGTGCATCACTACGTCCTCGTCCGCAATCTTTCGCGTTTGGTCAGTGGCAAAACTAAACATGTCGGGAAGGCGTTCGTCTGTGAGTACTGTTTGCACTGTTTTCGACGTGAACACACTCTGAGCGAACACTTTCCTCAATGTTCCATTCACGCTCCGCAGGTGGTCACATATCCGAAACCGGAGGATGCCACGCTGCATTATACGGCGGTACAGAAGGAACATCCAGTGCCCTATGTTCTATACGTAGATTTCGAAACATTTTAAACACCGGATGAAGATGGCGTTGCAGTGCACGTAGCGTCCGGATTCTGCTGCGTGCGCGTGAGTCGCATCGACGATGAGACATTTGAACTGTATCTGTACAGCGGACCCGATGTCCTTACCGAATTTTATCGACACGTATACGCCGAACAGGAGGCTATATGCTATATGTTAAAGTTTCTGTATAAAAGGATAGCATGTCGGCACAAAGACACTAAGTAACGTTAGGTACTGAGTTAGAAAGAGTACTATAACATCTCGGTTAGACAATTAACACTCGCATGGTCTGAGACGATGCCGGCGGGGTCGACGGTAACGTCGTCCAGTTGACAGTCGGCGAACGTCATGACGAGGTCCAGTGTATTACCACAACGATGTGTGGAGCCGATGACATGCTGCACCATATCGAACGACAACAGCACATCACTGAGACGACGACTGCACGGGTCAGCCGCCAGGTGAAATCGGACATCAAAGTCCCCGCCAATCACAACCGGACATGCATTGATGACTAATGTCTCTAAGACGGCCGTTAATTCGTCAAAGAACTGCGCTGATCAGGTGATTGACCCATTCCGCAGACAGGCGGTCGAGCGCCGTGCTGCGTTGATTCATGACCAGGCTCAGCGGGCTGGCGGTACCTCGCGGGCCGCCACAGGTGAGACGTAAGCAAAGTCTTACAAGTCTTACGCACAGACCGCGGCGGCGGGTGGGTTCTCCGGCCAGCGCCCGCAGCTCGGCCTCCGTGTAGGTCAAGGTCACCGTAATCGCGGCCTACCATTTCCGCGTAGACCAACGTGCCGACATAGTTCAGGTCACAGAACCAACAGACAAGCATTGAAACCGTTCCACGAATGATGAAACATGTTGTAAGGACGACAGTGGCTACATCACACAACTAAAACAGCAAATATTAAAAAGGTGCTATTACAGTGTACTTAGCAGCACATCGCCGTGTAGTCAGTGTGCTGGCCAGGAATAGCACCTTTTTAATATTTTGCTGTTTTAGTTGTGTGAGGTAGCCACTGTCGTCCTTACAACAAGTTTCAAACTGTTAAGTTTTTTTATAATAGTATTTGCTGTTTTATTAATTTAGTTCTCTAAATGATGCTAATCGACAGAACGGCTAACTGGCTAGGCCTATTACGTCATGGCGTATGTAGCGTTGTGATGAACAGTGGATGAGTTTCTGCACATGCGCGAAGTCACGTGATCTGTCTTACCGCATTCGATGTCGTGGACGATTTACCGTATAGAGCTTCAAAACTGGAAAATTATACTAGCGGCTCTGCCGCTAGACCCGTCACCATGAGCGTCAGTCACATAACAGGATGAGGAGGTCTTGGCAGTGAGTCGCTGGAACGATGCGATATAGCTCCGTAGCTCCGGCAGCTTTGTGGACTTTAGCCGGCTACCAATAACGGACACACCTCGCATGGCCCAACACTGTGGGCCTACTGCAGCTGTTGCTGTCGTCCATAAGCCACGCCCGACAGTTAACATCACATGACCCGACATTTGCTTCCCGGATACCTGCCCCCCCCCGAAAGCAACCGTCGCGTACATCTGTCTCTGGTCTGCCCCAGGCGAGGGTTAGTTAGGGGAGCATGTGTCCGGGAAGGGGCAAATGTCCAGTATCGGCGCCGACGACCGCCGACCGTACAGAGCCTATAGCCACGCCCGCCACTTCTCCGATCTTATAAGTATTATTGTAAAAAACATAACAGTTTAAAAC
>Ga0126334_10000511_pt1 | contig 11409 bp, 12 predicted proteins | sample InaspJWI49metaG_FD_94491 | JGI IMG/M metagenome (GOLD analysis project Ga0126334, IMG submission 94491) | Marine gutless worms symbiont microbial communities from Oahu, Hawaii - Inanidrilus sp. 2 OAHU.JWI-49 metaG | ecosystem: Host-associated > Annelida > Digestive system > Unclassified...
AGACTGACTGCGTCCAGTTTGAATTCTTTCGAATATTTCTTTCTCGTTGTCATTAATCGTTACCTCAGTTAAGTTTCATTATCTCTTAACTGGGTGGTATCAATCTATTGGACCATGTCAAACGTCCCAATTGGCGTCGTAATATACCATATGCATATCCTTCTGGTTCCTGGCGATATTTCGATAGAAAACGAAACGAGGACATCACAGAGCCAGCAATGATTACCAAAACCCCGATGGTCTCAATGCCGTAGCCGGCTATCGATATTAGCTCTTTAAAATCCATGCTTTCTAGTTTCCTATATTTGCCATTTGGAAGAATTAATTCGGACTAGAGTAGATTGTATGAATAGAATCAGTAGTGATACAAGCCGATAATTCATCTACCCATGTTCTCAGTGAGGGTCGGTTACTACACTTCAGAGTCATTCATCCACTACCCCCCGCGAATGACCGCTGTTGGCCGATGCTCGACTCTAGATGTTTAATTTACAAGGCCCGCTTTCGTGAATTTCTGCATGCCAAGCCGGAGAGGCATTATGGCCAGTCGCCAGGCACCTGCTTTTTGCCTTGGCAGAGTTTGAATTTGACGATGTACATCCAGGTATCGCCCCAGTCGGTAGGAATTTCGATACGCTGGTAAAAGTGAGGGTAGCATTCGAGCTCGTCGAGCAGCTTGAACTGCCGGTCACCGATATGATAAACCTCTCCCTTGATCGCTTGAGACCCGCGCAGGCATACCGTCGGGTAGTTCTCAAACTCGTACATCGAGTAGGTTTTTTCGGTGCGGTGCGGGCCCAGGTACTCGGCGCAATGCATAAAATGACTGTTGCGCTGGCCGCGTTTTAACGTGCCATAGACGAATACCCGGTTCACGGCTTGCCGCTGAAGCGGTGAATCTGGCGTCTTTGCTTCTTGTCGGGGCGTCCCTCGGAGCGCGGTTGTGCGAGGGCTGCGAGCTTGCGTTTTTCAGCCTCTTGCGCGCGTTTAACGACGCTGGCATCGGTTTCACGATACAAGGTCTGTGCCTGCTCGGCCGAGCCGCGGCGAGGACTGATGTCGGTGACAATTATCTCGAATCGCTCGAAGCCACGCTGAATTTCGAAACAATCGTCGATCTTGACGGCGCGCGACGGCTTGATCCGATGCCCAGCCAAATGCACCTTGCCGCCGGTTACCGCTGCGCCGGCCAGCGCCCTCGTTTTGAAAAAGCGCGCCGCCCATAACCACTTGTCGAGCCGGACTTTGGCTTCGCCGTCGCTCATCAGGACTGGTGTTTGTGGATATACTTCATCACCCGATCGGCCATCGAAAAACCACTCAACACGGCCCCTTCGATGCGCGGTGCGGTGCACCAGTCGCCGCAGGCGCCGATCGCCTGCGACTCGACAAATAAGGAGTCCTCGCTAATCGGGTTAATCGGCACGGCGTGCTTCCAGCAATGCACCGAGGCCGAAGCTGGTTTTTGCGGCTCGAGGTCGGTCGCTTCCCAGAAAGCATCGAGCAAGGCATGCATGACCCGGCCTCTGAAACTGGCGGCATACCGCTGCGACCATTCGGGTGAGGCGTGCAACACCCAGCAATCGGCGCCATCCTCGGATTGCTCCGACTGATAACGGGAAATCCAGGACAAAGGCGAATCGAGCACGAAGGCCGCATCGTAAGGAATCTTAAGGCGGCGATCGAAGGCCAGCATCCCGCTCCAGCAAACCGTCATATCGACGTCCTCGGCTGGATTGCTGATCTCCGGCACCGAGCGACACAATTCGGACACCTGGTGCGCGGCGGTGGCGATGATAACAATATCGTAAACCCCCTGGTAATCGCCGCGTTCGTTGAACAACCGCCATCCCCCTTCCGACTGCGGCTCCAGTTCGGATATGTTGGCCGATGTCACCAAATTGCAGTGCTGGGCCATATTTTCCGCGATCATCTGCATGCGCGGTACCCCGATAAATCGCTGCGTCGCCAGATCGCTATTGACGACTTGTCCTTTTTGCAATTCGACGACCCAGCCATCCCAGGGACGCACTACGCCCTCGGTTTGCCAGGCCGAGACAATATTCCAGAACAGTGGGTTGTTGACGGTAAAGAACTGGGCACCGTGGTTGAATTCGTTGTCGCCGGCTAGAAAGTGACTGACCCGGCCTCCCGGGAAAACGCTTTTTTCGAATATTTTAATATTAGACACCAGCCCCCGCAGCGCGCTACCACAGGTCAAGCCCGCCAGGCCGGCGCCGATGATCGCGACTGACGGCTGTTTAGCCACTTGCGGATTAAAGCGCCGGGAAGTCGCCGGCGAATTTCGAAATCCATTCCTTGGCGGCTTCCTGAGAACTGAGTTTTCGACCTTCCTGTTGCTCGACTTCCTTGCGGTATTCCTCGATATGACAAATTTGCTCGATCATGCGCAGTCGAAAAACGTCCCTGGAGTGTTCGAACTCGATCCCGATTTCGTACCCCGGATCGGATTTTTCACACCAGACCACGTTGCCGACCAGGAAATTTTCCTGTTGTATCAATGGGATCGAAATTCGCACCCGCTGCAGTATTTCCAATGGTTTGTGCGATAGGAATGCGAGACCGCCGAGGCTGACATTGGTAATGGTTTGATCGGTGGTCTCGTCATCCTCATCATCCGCCCAATCCAGATTAACCTGAATCGGCACGCCGGCCGGATGGCGGATAAACTTGCGTATCGTCGTATTATCTGGCAATGGTAACCAACATCTTGTTGAGTTTAGCCACAAAACCGGCGGGATCGTCCAGTTGACCGCCTTCCGCCAGCAAAGCCTGATCAAACAATATATCAGACCAGTCGGTAAACTTCTTCTTCGATTTTTCGCCTTTGAGCTTCTTCACGATCGGGTGATCGGGGTTGATTTCAAGAATCGGCTTGCTGCTCGGCAAATCGTGGCCGGCTTCCTTTAGGATTCGCTGCATGTGCATCGCCATGTCCTGCTCGTTGAGTACGATACAGGCGGGCGAGTCGGTCAAGCGACCGGTTACGCGCACCTCCTCGACTCGGTCTTGCAAGGCGTCCTTCATGCGCTGCAACAGTTTCTCCGCGCCCTTGGCCTTTTTCTCGAGCGCTTTCTCCGATTCCTCGTCGGTGCCGAGGTCGAGTTCACCCTTGGCCACCGACTGCAATTTTTTACCGTCATATTCCATCAAATGCGCGGTCAACCATTCATCGACGCGGTCCGACAGCAGCAACACTTCGATGCCTTTTTTACGGAAGATTTCCAGGTGCGGGCTATTCTTGGCCGCGGCGTAGGTATCGGCCGCAACGTAATAAATCTTGTCCTGACCCTCCTGCATGCGTCCGAGATAATCGTCCAGCGAAACCGTTTGTTCTTCAGAGCCGCTTGCGGTGGTGGCGAAACGCAACAACTTGCCGATCTTGTCCCGATTGCCAGCATCCTCGGCCGGTCCTTCCTTCATGACGCGGCCAAATTCCTGCCAAAATTTCTGATATTTCTCGGGATCGTTCTTGGCGATTTTTTCGAGCATGCCGAGCACCTTCTTCACCGAACCGTTGCGAATGCTGTCGATGACCTTGCTGCCCTGCAGGATTTCGCGCGATACATTAAGCGGCAAATCGTTGGAATCGATCAGCCCGCGCACGAAACGCAGATAGCGCGGCAACAATTTTTCGTTATCCTCCATGATAAACACGCGCTGCACATAGAGTTTGATACCGTGGCGCGGTTCGCGATCGTAAAGATCGAAGGGCGCCCGCGCCGGAATGTATAACAGGGAGGTATACTCATTGGTGCCCTCGACACGGCTGTGATTCCAATCAATCGGATCTTCGTAGTCGTGCGCGACGTGTTTGTAAAATTCCTTGTACTCGTCTTCCGTGATTTCGGATCGCGCGCGGGTCCAAAGCGCCGAGGCCTGGTTGACGGTTTCTTCCTCGATGGTGGTTTCGCCGTCTTCTTCCTGCGGCTCGACGGTCTTATCCATTACCACCGGAAAGTCGATGTGATCGGAGTAGGAAGTGATGATCGAGCGCAGTTTCCAGTCATTCAGAAATTCGTCTTCCGCGGCGCGCAGCTTGAGCGTGATTTCGGTGCCGCGGCCGGGTTTGTCGAGCGACGCGATGCGGTACTCGCCCTTGCCCTCGGATACCCACTCGACGCCCTGGTCGGACGCCGCACCAGCCTTGCGGGTACGCAGGGTGACTTCTTCGGCGACGATAAACGAGGAATAGAAACCCACGCCGAACTGACCGATCAGTTTGGCGTTGTCTTTTTCGTCGCCGCTCATGGCGTCGAGAAACGAACGCGTACCCGACTTGGCGATGGTGCCGATATGGTCGATCACTTCGTCGCGCGTCATACCGATACCATTGTCGCTAATCGTGATACTGCGATTCTCCTTGTCATAACTGATCTTTATTTTCAACTCGATATCATCTTCGTACAGGCTGGCGTCCGAAATCGCGCTGAAGCGCAGACGGTCGCAGGCATCCGACGCGTTGGATATCAGCTCGCGTAAAAAGATTTCCTTATTCGAATACAGCGAATGGATCATCAAATCCAGTAGCTGGTTGACTTCGGTTTCAAAACCACGGGTTTCGGAATTAGCGGCGGTTGTCATATGTCATTTTCTCCGGCGACAATAGTTAAAAATATCAACGCATGTATATGCGGTTTTCAGCTTAATTTTTCAAGCGGCAAGAGCTTTCCGGCTGCGCCATTCCGTAACGGCTTAGGACCCGCCCTGGTTGAGCCATAAGCGCTGAATTTTGTGATTCAGCACCGAGCGCCGGGCGGCATCGTCGGTCACAGCGAGCAGCTCCAGATAGATGCGGCGCGCATCATCGACCAGGCCGGAGGCCTGCAGGCTCTCGGCCGCGTTATACCGGGCGGTCTGAGCCCAGGGATCCATCGCATCCGGGGCCGGCAACATTGCCGATTGCAGGTATAGCAGCGCCGCCTGGTTAAACTTTTCCAGGCCAAGGTAGGAATCGGCTATCCAGTATAAAATTTCGCGGCGCTGCTTGAGTTCGATTTCGAGCCGCAATAGCCGATTGAAATGGGAAATGGCTTGCGCATGCAGATTCACCGTCTGCATGTCGAACAAAACCTGTAGTATGCGATCGGTGGCTTCCGCGTCGGGCTCGTGGTATTCATCGATCAGGTTTTGCAGTACCTGGTTCCCCTCCTCGTAACGGCCGCCCAGAATCAATACCCGCGATTGACGCAGCTGCCAGTCGAAACGACTAGTCCCCTCGGGAATCGTATTCAGCCCGGACATCAAGCGGGTGGCTTCTTCGATATCGGCCGATTTCAACGCCAGATCGACTAGCTGGTAGCGGATTCCGGCCGGAATTTTGCGCGCGCTGGAAAATGTCTTGCTACGATTGAACAGGTTATCGAGCAGATTGCGCTCGGCTTGGTCGATCTCGGCAAAGGTTCGCATGTATCCTGCCGCCGCCTGGTTGGCGGCCTGGTTATCATTGGATTGCAGCATTAGCATCGCAAACAGCGACCTGGATTTCACCGGCGTAACCTTACTTGACTTGGTGGCCAATTCAAGCCACTTGGCATCGTCGCCAAGCAGCAGCTCGGAGCGATTACCCACCAGTTCGGCATAATCGAGATAGGCCTGCCACAGCAAGTCCACCGGTAGCTGAAACAGTTGCAGCGAAGACTGCGCCGGATTGCGGAACAAGGTTTCCAGCGCCACCACGCGGTCAACCGGTGACATTTGACTTGCCGCATGGTATGCCAGAGCCCACAGCGTTGCGCGTTCAGCGGCGGTAATGTCTGTGTCGGCACTGCGCTTTTTAACCTGCTGCCACAGCTCCCCCTTGCCGACCTGATTCAAGCGAAACCGCGCGTAGAGGCCGGTTAGCCGGGCCTGCCAGGCATCATGCCCCTGCAGAATCTGAACCGCCTGCTCATACCTGGCCGCTTCGATTAACACGCGCGCGCGTAACAGCAACCAATCGAGATCGTCGTTATCAAAATCCTGATCGAAACGCAGCAGCGCAATGCGCGCATCTTCGATACGGCCATCGCCCAGGTAGGATTCGACGATCTGCCGGCGCCAGGTTTGGTAGTCGGCCGATTCGCTGGCGCCCGGCTCCCAGAGTTGGCGCCGCAAAACTTCGCGCGCGGTCGGATTTTGCCCCAACTGGATAAAGGCGCGCGCCTGGTAAGTGGCGGCCTGACGCTGGAATTGTTTGGGAATGTCCGTGGGCAGAGACTCGATGCGCACCAGCAGCTCATCCCACTGCCGCCATTGGGTTAGAATTGCCAGGCGTTCCTGTTCCCAGAGAATCCATTCATATAAATCTTCGTCGACCTTGGGCTGCGCCTGGTCGAGCATCTTCAGCGTTAGATTTGGGGCGCCGGCCGCGGAAATATTCTTCAGCAGATTGAGCCGCTCGTCGGCCGCCGCGCTAGCGCAGACGGCGATCAGGCCCAGCAAGACAAACACTCTGACTGATTTCATTTCTACAATGAAAAGGCGTGTTGCGGAATCAAACACGCCTTTTTATCCTGTATTCTTGCAACTCGATGCCTGCGAGTTCGATTAGCCTGTCAGCGTTCACGGCAAGCCTCGCCTCGCAGGGAATGGCTCTCGCGCTGCGCACTATGCCTCGCTTGGCAACACCACAGGGACGCTGTATCCGTACTTGTCGAGTCGCAATAACAGCATACCGGTATCGTCTATAACTTTTCCCGGATACGTGCGGCCTTGCCGGTACGACCACGCAGGTAGTAAAGCTTGGCGCGACGTACTTTACCGCGCCGCTTGACCTTGATTTCCGCAATCAGCGGGCTGTGGGTCTGGAAGACACGTTCGACGCCTTCCCCATGGGAAATCTTGCGCACGGTAAAGGCTGAATTGATACCCCGGTTGCGCTTGCCGATAACGACGCCTTCATAAGCTTGCAGGCGTTCGCGTGTCCCTTCCTTAACTCTCACCTGCACCACCACGGTGTCGCCTGGAGAGAAGGCCGGCACATCGGGTTTCATGCCTTCCGCATCAAGTTGTGCAATTATGTTGCTCATATCAATTCCTCTACTAACTCAATTTCAACACGGTGATCGTCACCGTTTCCGAGGTTTCTCAACCGCGGAGATATATTCATCCAGCAAGGCCTGTTGTCTGGCATCCAGCTCGATATTCTCAAGCAAATCCGGCCGTCTTTGCCAGGTCCTTCCCAGCGCCTGCTGGGTGCGCCAAGTTTCGATGTCGCGGTGATTCCCCTGCATCAAAACCTCCGGTACGCGATCACCCCGGTATTCCTCGGGCCGCGTATAGTGCGGGCAATCCAGCAAGCCCGCGCTAAACGAATCCTGTTGCGCCGATTCATTATGCCCCAGGGCACCCGGAATCAGGCGGGTCATCGCGTCGATACAAACCATGGCCGCGAGCTCTCCGCCGCTAATGACATAGTCACCCAGCGACCATTCTTCGTCCACTTCCCGCCGGATCAGGCGCTCGTCGATACCTTCGTAGCGACCGCATAACAGGATCACCGATTCCAGCGCCGCCTGCTGCGCCAGCATCTGCTGGCCGAGCAAGCGCCCCTGCGGACTCAGATAAACCAGACGCGCCGCGGGATTTTGTTGCCGTACGGCAGCTATGGTATCCGCTAGCGGCTGCACCTTCATCAACATCCCCGGGCCGCCGCCATAGGGTCTGTCATCGACCGTTCGATGCCGATCCCGGGTGAAGTCACGCGGGTTCCAGCAGTGCAGCTCGAGCAGTTTTTGCTCGGCGGCCCGGCCGACAACCCCGTATCCAATCACCTGTTCTACCAGTTCGGGAAACAGCGTGATTACGTCAATCCGCATTTCAGTACTCGGGCGACCAGTCAACCACCAGCCGACGGTTGGCGAGATCGACTTCCCTTACTATTTCATCCATTACAAAAGGTATTAAGCGTTCGCGTTCGCCTTGCAATACCATGACATCGTCGGCGCCGGTTTCCAGCATCGCAGTTACCACTCCGAGCGGCTCGGCGCGCTGCGTCTCCACCGTCAGTCCGATCAAGTCGGACCAGTAATACTCTCCGGCTTCGAGTCCGGGTAAAAGCCGCCGCTCGATAAACAGCTGGCACCCGCTTAACGCTTCGGCCTGACTTCGATCGTCGATTCCCTGTAATTTGGCAACGACATGCTTGCCCTGCAATCGGCCCTTTACTTTAACTTTTCTGAGTTCGCCCGAGCACTCTATCAGCCAGGGGCTGTAACTCACTATATTCTCGCGCGGACTGGTTTCGGAAAATACCCGAACCCAACCTTTGATACCCTGTGCGCCCAGAACATGCCCAACACAGATTAAATCATCATCGTGTTGGTTCATTATTCCTAAGCCGCGGCCCTGGCCCCCTTAATCAGGTGGGCCACACGCTCACTGGGTTTGGCGCCTTTCGACACCCAGTAATCGATGCGTGCATCATCGAGGCGCAATTCCTCTTCCTGGCCACGGGCCTTGGGATTGAAGAAACCGACACGTTCGATATAGCGACCATCTCTCGGGCTACGGCTATCGCTTACCACGACGTGATAAAACGGGCGTTTTTTCGAACCACCGCGTGCCAATCGAATAGAAACCATACAAAAAACTCCAAAAATAAAAACGGCTAAACTGCACCCAAACTTCGCCTATCTACGGCAGGCAACAGTCTGCCGCTGACCTGGAGGTCAGAAGACCGCGTATTGTACCTAAATAAACCCGCCTGTGAAGCCCGAACGCCCTGTTTTTTCTTGTTTTTTGGGCTTCGAGGAGGACAGATCTGGAGATCTGTCCCCGAGGGTTCAAAGGTTGGGAATCAATGCTTGGGGACGGATCTTCAGATCTGTCCCCATCGAAGCGACCTGGGAAGCCAGATCTACATCGGAAATCCGGGCGGCATTCTTCCTTTCATGAGGCAATACGTGATCGTCCGAGCACATTGCCAGATCTGAAGATCTGTCCCCCAGCCTCGACACCCGAAGTTGGATGCACTGGGACAGACAAAAATGCCAGTCTCAGGCTAGTGGGCATCGAGTCACCGAAACTGATTGTGAATTGACGCGAATGGGTTTTTAAAGCCGCGCTTTTTTGACAAGAGCAAGGCGGCAATGCGCGCAGGACGTGAGCGTATACACAATACGTGATCGTCCGAGCACATTGCCAACGCCGCTATTGTTAAAAAAGCGCGGCTTTAAAAACCCATTCCGGGGGGCAATCTGCCTTTCATGCCCCGCATCATATTGGCCATACCGCCCTTGCTGCCCATTTTTTTCATCATGCGCTGCATTTGCTTGTGCTGCTTGAGTAGCCGGTTGACATCCTGGATCTGGGTGCCGGAACCCGAGGCGACGCGGCGCTTGCGCGAACCGTTGATTACTTCGGGCTTGCGCCGTTCCAGCGGGGTCATCGAATCGATGATGGCGACCATGCGTTTCATTTGTTTGGTATGGGCCGGGTTCTGCATCGCCTGCGCGACGCCGGCGCCCATACCCGGCAGCTTGTCGACCAGGTTTCCGAGTCCGCCCATCTTATCCATCTGGGTAAATTGATCGCGCAAATCTTCCAGATCAAAACCTTTTCCTCGCTTGACCTTACGCGCGAGTTTTTCCGCCTTTTCGTGATCGACCTTTTCCTGCGCCTGCTCCACCAGCGACAGGATGTCGCCCATGCCGAGAATGCGCGACGCAATCCGGTCGGGATGGAAGGCTTCAAGCGCATCGGTTTTTTCTCCGGAACCGATGAACTTGATCGGTTTGCCGGTGATATGTCGCACCGACAAGGCCGCGCCGCCACGCGCATCGCCATCGATCTTGGTCAATACCACACCGGTAAGCGGTAGCGCATCATCGAAAGCCTTGGCGGTATTAGCGGCATCCTGTCCGGTCATGCTGTCGACCACGAACAGGGTTTCCGCCGGCTCCACCGCGTCATGAATCGCACGAATCTCGTCCATCATCTGCTGATCGATCGCGAGCCGACCCGCGGTATCGAGTATCAGGACATCGGCGCTCGCTTTGCGCGCAGCCGTAACCGCATCGCGGGCGATCGATACCGGCTTTTGATCTTTGTTGCTGGAATGGAAATCGACGCCGACTTCCGTCGCCAGGGTCTGGAGTTGATCGATCGCGGCCGGTCGGTAGACGTCGGCGCTCGCAACCATGACCGACTTTTTCTCGGATTCGCGCAGTCGACGCGCCAGCTTGGCCACCGTGGTGGTTTTACCGGCTCCCTGCAATCCTGCCATCAATACGACCACCGGCGGTTGGTGATTGAGATCGATCGTCGCCTGCGATTCGCCCATGATCGCAACCAGTTCGTCGTTTACCACCTTGATCAGCGCCTGCCCCGGAGACAGGCTGCTGATGACTTCTTGCCCTAGTGCTTTGGCGCGCACTGCCGCGATGAATTCCTTGACCACCGGTAAGGCCACATCGGCCTCGAGCAGTGCCAAGCGAACTTCGCGCAAGCTATCGCTGATATTAGTTTCGCTGAGACGTCCCTGGCCGCGCAGGTTCTTCAGCGTTGCGGATAGTCGATCGGTCAGGTTTTCAAACATCGGTGGATCTCGTCAATTCTTAGGCAGGGACAGTATACTTAATTCCCGCGGGAATGAAGATACTGTCCCCGGGAAAATGAAGGGAATCCAAAAACCATTTTTTCTCTGCAATTCGTCAATTCAGGATGAATTTTTCAGAGTTCCCCTAAAACTTGAATACTTCACCGCCCTTCAGCTGGTGGATGTTGAAATCGGGCATGGCTTCGACACATTCCTGATAAATCAATTCCTCGTCACCCGGTTTGAAGTGGGTCAGCCAGACTTCGGGGCGATGCTTCATCTTCAGGATGTCGGCACCCAGTAGCTGCGGGCAATAGTGTTTGGAAATCTTGCTGATTTCTAGATCGTTGTTGGAAAACGCGGATTCGACGAACAGTAAATCGATATTTTCATAGCCGTTGAGCACATCCCATAAATTGTCGTTGGTCGTGGTATCGCCGCTAAAGGCAATGTTGGCGCGTCGCGATGACAGACAATAGCCCACACCGGGGACGGTATGATTGACCTGAATCATTTCGATGTCGCGCGACCGGATCGATACCTTGTCGCCCGGATGCATAATTTCGAACTGGATCGATGGCGCTTCCCGGCTCGGTAGTTCGGAAAAATCCGGCCAGATTACCCAATTGAAGATATGCGCCTTGAGCGCCTTGATGGTTTTTTCTTGGGCATGCACGACAATCGGCTCGTCATGCACGCCGAACATGCTGTCGGCCAATAGCGGCAGACCGACGATATGGTCCATATGATGTCATCGGACATAGGAAAATGACCCATTCCGGACAAAATTATTGACCCACCTTTGTTTAAATCGGGTCGTCTTATTTGGAGGGCGACCCATGCTAACAGAGGAAGCAAAGATGGAGATC
>Ga0126334_10000512_pt1 | contig 11406 bp, 6 predicted proteins | sample InaspJWI49metaG_FD_94491 | JGI IMG/M metagenome (GOLD analysis project Ga0126334, IMG submission 94491) | Marine gutless worms symbiont microbial communities from Oahu, Hawaii - Inanidrilus sp. 2 OAHU.JWI-49 metaG | ecosystem: Host-associated > Annelida > Digestive system > Unclassified | place...
ACTAGTTTTTTGACAATAACTCCTTTCCTGTTGATTTTGAACCCATAGTTCTATTGTAAATCTTAATCAGCATGTCAAGAGCTTTCAAATGGTATGCAACTCAGCTATGTTTCGGCGGAAAAATTTTTTCGTTTATGACGTCACTGTTCGGGTCTGTAAAATATACATGTGGTCAGAAAAAAATTGGCAACATATTTTTCTAAAATCCTTAGGTGTTGCTTGTTCCGAAAAAGTCATAACATTGCTTGTAATAAGAGTTGCACACGCCCTCTACATTTACCACCACACTATTATTATCAGTGCATTTAGTCGTAATGTTTTTAGATGACCTTATGTAAGAATATGTCCTGCAATACTGTTTATGTTGTGATACAGGAGCGATGAATGTGATGTGAGAGTTCAGTTACCTGAAGTATCCAGAGAGCATTGCAAATTAGTCTTGACAGAAAAAGGACAGGTGTGTGTCTACTCAGTACATGCATGCTGGTTGATATTTTTGTTAAGTGTAGTAATTTTTAACATCTGTGCTCTGCATTGGTGCATAGACGCGTTAGCGCTTTTTATGGTTGCATCGAGTCAAGGAGCATTAAAAGGTTAACATGTTCTACAGTCTACATGTAGGTTTTGATGTGTAAACAGATGATGTTTTCTTACTGTTTAATTATCAGTAGCTAGCATTTGGTTTCAGTTTCTATCTGCATACTCTAGCAAAAGCGGCTGTATAAATACCTGTGGTGTTCTTGTTTGTCTTGTTGCTGGGGATTCTGGTCGACATCGGTTCCATCTAGAGTCTAGACCTTAGGTCACTATAGAACACATAGGAAGTTATACCTTGCCAGTCAAACACAGCCATTATTGGTGTGTCGCTCTGATGATCAGCAGTGCCCAAAATCATCTTTGGCACTTAGTGACTGTAACAGTATATGGTGATGCAGCTGTTATTGTTGCATTTGGTCCTTGTTCTTTAAAATGTAGTATTTTCCTCCAGTTGTGGAATCTGAAGCATATGAGACGTTATAACTGCACCCGTTAAATGGCCTCTTTTCTAGGACAACTTGCATAAGCTTGTACCAGAAAGGTAAAACCGGTCTGGATTTAAATGAAGTAAGAGATTGTGGGGTTTTGGGATGCAGTGGCATCAGTTGGACCATATGCATTGCACCTGCACCTTGCTCCGGACAGATAACCACACCCAACACCATCATCACTCAATTTTTACAGGCCGGATGCTCTTCCTGATGCCCAACCAACAGTGTCAAAGCACTGAAGGCAAACATATTAAACTGTAAGTGTGCAGGAAATTTTAATGTAGGTGGTTTTGAATTTTAATGTAGATGTCTGGATTGCACAAGAAATTTCTGCGATGGTTTATTAGGTTGTGCTTGTGAACCTGAGTAAAGTAAACCCGACGTCATTGAACAATGTGCCTGTCCAAGAGTCTATGGTCATTACACACAATGACATTTTTATGGTTTCTGATCGATCATTTCGGGTTGAGTTTCCTTATGGATCACCATCCCGTGTTCTTCAGCCGGTGAGTAATGCAATTTAATGATCACTTGTTTTTTAAAATATGGAAGCAAATGATTTTAATGTGATTGTAATATTGCTGCTGTCATGCCGATTGTGACACTGATGCTGATGTAATATTTGATGTTGTCGACTAATCCAAGAGAGGACAAAATGTAGACCAATACTGTACTGTACAGTGCGGGCATTATTAATGCCAGTTATTAAATTAGTTGTATTATATTTTATAGTTTTCATTTGCTTTGCCCAGTTTTAATGTTATTTCAGCTCTTAACTTTTGATACTGTTTAGTTTTTAAAATGCAGATTTTATTTTAGTCTTTTAAATTTTTACTTAATTAATTTGCCAGTCTTATTTCTGGTTTTGATATTTAGTTAGCAATGTTAAGGCACTGTTAGCATTAAAAACTTGTGATGGAACTGTTTGAACAATAGAAATGATTTACTTCACACAGGTTATTTTTTTACCCACATTGCTCCATCCTGGAGTCATGTGCTGTGGTCTTTGCCCATCCATCACCAGTTGGAGATAGATCTATAGTAACAGGTGAATAGTCTGAGCTCGGACTATTTAGCTGTTACGGTAGATCTATCTCCAATTGTCACACAGGCTTCTGCTAACTTATCCTATATTGTGTTACATGCAAATTTGGGTGTCTGTAGAAACAATTGCACTTTTAGAACTGTCACAACTGGACTTAGAAAAATTCCACAGTGGCACGTTGACCCCGAGGTGTTTTCAACTTAGTTTGATTAATCACCATTGCTATTTTATCACAGATGCCTTCAGTGCTTTGATGCTGTTGGTTGGGCGGCAGGAAGGGCAGCCGGCCTGTAAAAAACTTGAGTGGTGGGGTGTTGGCATGGTTATCTGTCTGGAGCAAGGTGCAGACTTGCATATGGCCCAGCTGATGTCACTGCCACTCATTGTCTCTTGCTTCAGTAAAATCCAGATTTGTTTTATTTTTCTGGTACCGGCTCACCCGGATAGTCCCGGAAAAAGGGCCGTTAAACGGGAGTTTGTGTGTGTGTGTTATTTTGTCACACTGAGCATCCACCTTTTTTGTACAAGTGATGGGCATGACTCAGTATATCATGCAGGTTCATCTGCAGTGCCAGCATAGCAAGACTTTTTATGCTGTATCTGCTGCATTGTGCGACTGCACGCAACACAGCACTGGCTGCTGCATTGCTGAGATGGTTGCAGGCAGTCCTCTTTACTTGCTGTCACTGCAAACCTTCAGCCGAGCGGGAGCTCTTTACTATTCGTATTGAGCCTGCTTTTAAAAGGTTTGACGTAACAGTCAGCCAAATATGAATACATTATTCAGTCCAGTAGTCGGTCCAAATAGAACACGAGTAGAATATTTGGTACGGCCCTACTGCATATTATAACCAGAACTGCAGAATGTATGCCATGTATCCATTCACTTTAGTTTACTGAGTGATCCAGGCTGGTTTTTTCACTATTTTTGTGCAGTGTATTTTCAAGAATCTTTTGGTTGGAAATGGAAGAGTTTTGAGGCTTACCCATATTTGCAAAGTTGGTACAGTATGTGAGAAAGTCTACAGTTTTAGATAATTTTTAAGCAGTAAAAGTAATGGATTGTAGATGGTGGAACTGAACAATTATTGATGTCTTTGAATTGAGCAGATGCAACAGTCTTCATCAGCAAACCAGGAGAACTTGGTGAATCATGAATCGCCAGGCCGGTCGAAGTCGATGCCGTCACGGAAACGAACTGGTACGCCATCCAGCGAGAATCGTTCCCGGAGTTCATCGCCATTGTTGCACAAAGTTGCAAATGGTACTGCCATTTGATTTATGTCATTTGCTTTTATTTACAAATCTTTGTGATTATTAATTAATAGTTTTACCTTTCAGCTACCAATCATTGTTAATTAAACGGGTGCAGTAGTAGTAGTTTAGTACTAATTAATAATTATAACCGATTACATATGAATGCTTCAGTCTTTTTTAGAAAAGTAATAGATGTTGACTTATCTACTTCCATTGACGCATTTTTTGACATTTGGCCATTTCCATGCAGCCATTAACCATTAGGTGTGACTCTTCTGTGCTGTTATCTTATGCACCCACCATCACTGCGTGGTATTGCTCAGCCTGACAGCTGATTATAGTTAATTTACTGTCCCAGTGAGAGTCGAAGGCTAAAGTGACTTGCATTCTGTGATAACACACAACTGTAAACGATAACAAAGAGAGTGCTACGCTATTGAGATAGCTGCTGCCCACAGGGCAGTGGGCAGGCTGACTGGGGTGTGCCCTGCTTAATATCTCCACTGCCTATGAATGAGAGATGGTTATAATGCCTGTACAGTATACACTATATTCAGTCAGGCACATTACCTCTAGGTAGTAGTAAGGTGTGAAATTGTGAATATTTTGATTTTAATACAGTATACACCGTGAGGCAGAAAAAAGGAACCAATTTTCTTTCGTGTGAATCTTTTTCAATGCTTGACAGAAACTGGTGATTTTTTTCACATATTTAAGCAAAGTATAAGCTACAATTCCGTGTATTTATTTTTGGCATGTGTTAAGAATTTTGTGTAATAATGAAATTGAAACTGTAATCATCAATTTTGTTACACCATGGTTAACGACATGATATCCTACATCACGCATCTTGCACAGTGACCTTTGGAAATTAGTGTAAATACCAGAAATTAAATAAGTAACATCGATTATAATATTCGTTAACAATATGAGTACTAAATTTTGTCAAATTATAGTGCGCATTAAAAGATGTCTTCGTAAAAGAAATGTGGTTCCTTTTTTCTGCCTCACGATGTATATTGTCGCATGACCAACTACAAACTGCTTCGCTGATTGGTCAGAACGCTCTCACGTGACATTCATCGTTATCGAATGATGAACGCGTCAGTCATGTGACCATGCATCATTACAAGTAACTATAACTGATTGTGCATTAGCGTGTGGTGCGTTTTAGCAGTACTTGTAATCAAAAAAGGCCACTAGTAGAAATCACAGAATATGATATGCAGATAACGTGAACATAAAAATACTAAGAAAATTAAAGTAAGTGTCTGAAATAAAGTACAAATTTACATTTTAACTTTTTTGAATGCTGACATTGCATATGACATCGCCAAATTGTTAATGGAAATGGAAATATTTTTAACATATAAATCACAATATTGGTTGTTCACACGACAAAACAGATGAAGCACGGTCATTCATGTGACATTCAAATATGATGAACCTCGCCCACATGACACATTTTCAACCTCAGCTTTATCATATTTGAATATCGCACTCACTACTATGCATCGCCTGTATATTGAAGTTACAAATTCACTATTGCTAATTACGTTTTTATCTTCAGTGTGTTTCATTGTTATTATTCAGTATGATTTGTGAAACTACAGTAATCTGTTGTGCACAAAGCAGTGAAGATCTGTTAGACTCACTGTCAGACTTACTGCATCGTATGGCAGTTCACATTTATTTGTTGCTTTGTGCATTTCTATTTTTCCGTATTGGCAAGGGCTGCTGTATTTTTTGTCAGGGAAAAAGACGACACCTGCTTCAGGAAAACGACAGAAAATATCCACTCCGCGCACATCGATGCTTACTGCCACAGAATCGGAAGATGCTTCCTCAGTTGCACAGAGCAAGAAAACTCCTTTGTCACAGATAACGTATAATTCTGTGGACTCACAATCGCCGGTGACACCCTTTAGTGCCGGCCACACTCTGATGACGAAGTCAGGTACATTAAGCTCGGGCCGTGTGCCAGGTAGTTCGGCTACAAAGCGTCCTCCTCCAGCCAGTTCTGGACGTGTTCCCACAGCAAGTCACAAAAGTACAGATATACTGTCTAGAACTCCAGCAACAAAGGCAGGTACATCAGCAAGCCCAAGTCGTGTGAACACCTCTGCTGCCAAACGTCGTCCATCAGCCAGTCCTGGGCGTGTTCGTGGTACTCCGGTAAGTCAGAAAAGCACTGTGGGAGCTGTAGGAACTCCAGCGACAAAAGCCGCTGCAGCAGTAAGCCCAGGTCGTGTGATGAGTGGTTCCGCCACCAAACGTGTTCAGTCAGCCAGTCTTGGACGCAGTCAGGGGGCTGTGACAACCGAGAAAGGTAATGATGGAACTCCAACAACCAAACCAAGTGTATCAGCAAGCCCGGCCCGTCCTGTGACTGGTTCTGGCATCAAACGACGCCAGTCAGCCAGTCCTGGGCGTTTTCCAAACAGTCATGGCAGTGGGAAGAGTTCTGCAGCGCCCTCAAGAACTCCAGCAATAAAAGCCGGTTTGTCGTCAAGCCCAGGTGGTGTAGTGAGTAGCCCAGCAGTTAAGCGTGTTCAATCAGCCAGTCCTGGACGAGTGTCGGCTTCTCCTGCAACCCAGAAAACCATAGGAGGACCCCAAAGAACTCCATCAGAGAAAGCAGGTACATTGTCCAGCCCAGGTCGTGTTGTGACTGGCTCAGCAGCGAAACGTGTTCCATCAGCTAGCCCTGGACGTACTCCGATGAGTCGGAAAAACACAGGAGGAGTGTCCAGAACTGCAACAATGAGAGCAGGAGTGTCAGCAAGCCCTGGTCATGTAGGAAGCAGTTCATCTGCCACAAGTGTTCAGTCCACTAGTCCAAGTACTTCAGCGGCTCAGGTGTCTAGTGTTCGTCGCGCTTCACGTACTCCTACAACTAAACCAAGTCCATCCCGATCTGCACTTGGTGGCTCAGTGGCCAACCGTCGTCATGCAGATAGTCCAGCACATGTTGCTGGTACTCGCATGACTCACACAGCTGGCATCCATGCTTCAACAGCTCCAGCAGTCCAGCGAAGTGCATCAGCAAGCCCAGGCCGTGTGCAGGTCACAATGAATACTAAACAGAATGTCGCCAGTCCGCGTAATCTGCTGGCTCAAAAAACTACACGTACTCCAGCAAGCAAGCCAAGTTCGTCTGTGAGTCCAAGCCGTGTTGCAACTAGTTCAGCCGTCAAGCGTCGAAAGTCTGCCAGTCCCGCACGTGTTCCTAAGACTCCTGTAACTCAGGTTACTGCTGGTGATGCTTTGCCAACACCGTCAAGCAAGCCAGTTATGTCTGCAAGTCCAGGATGGGTTGCAGCTGGTTCAGCCGTCAAGCGTCGAAAGTCTGTCAGTCCCGCACGTGTTCCTAAGACTCCTGTAATTAAGACAACTTTGGGTGATACTTTGTCAACTCCATCAAGCAAGCTGAGTAAGTCTGCAAGTCCAGGCAAGGTTGCAACTGGTTCATCTGTCAAACGCCAAAAGTCTGCCAGTGCTGGATGTGTTCCTGAGACTCCTGTGTCTCAAGTAGCTGCTGGCGATGATACGTCGACTTCATCAAGCAAGCCGAGTACAGCAGCAAGTCCAGGCGGGGTTGCACCTGGTTCAGCTTTGAAGCGTCGAAAGTCTGCCAGTCCAGCACGTGTTGCCAAGGCTCCTGTAACTCAGGTCAGCAATGTTCTTGTGACACCAGCAAGCAAGCCATCAGCAAGTCCGGCACAGCTCCCGGCTGGTTCATCTGTCAAGCGAAGAAAATCCACAAGTTCAGGACGTGCTGCTAAGACGCCTGTAACTCAGGCTGCTGCCAGCGAAGCTTCATCAACTCCAGCAAGCAAGACAGCAGCTAGTCCTGCACAGGTTGTAACTGGTTCATCTGTCAAACGTCGAAAGTCTGCAAGTGCTGGACGACGTGTTCCTAAAACTCCTGTAAGTGAGACAACCACTGATGATGTTTCATCGACTCCGGCAAGCAAACGAAGTTCATCAGCAAGTGCAGGCAGGGCTGCAGCTCGTTCATCTGCTAAGCGTCAAAAGTCTGCCACTCCGAGATATACTGATACGGATGATTTTTCGCTAACTCCAGCTAGCAGATCAAGTTCTTCAGCAAGTCCAGTACAGGTGGCAACTGGTTCGGCCACCAAGTATCAGAAGTCTGCCAGTTCACGACGTGTTTCTAGTTCCACAACTTACACTGGTGATGCTTCACAGACTCCAGCAACCAAGTTGCTTGCTTCAAGTCCAGGCCAAGTCATGACTAGTCCAGTGTCCAAACGTCGGCAATCTACCAGTCCTGGGCAAGCCACTGGTACTCCAGCAACCAAAGCTAGTACATCAGCCAGTCCTGATCGAGTTGTGAGCAGTTCTGCCCGCGAACGTCAGAATTCTCCTAGTCTGGGGCGTGTTACTGGTACTCCTCCAGCTTGGAAGTCAGGTACTAAACGTCCTTCTAGTACGCCAGTAATTCAGGAAAGTACATCAGCGGCTGCTGTAACACGTCGTGATTCGCCCGGTGCTGGTCAGGTTGCTGGTACTCCATCAACCCCGAAGTCCAGTGCACATCATGCATCCAAAACACCCTCGGCCAAAACGAGTACACCAGCAAAGCCAAGTCCTCGGCTGATTGGTTTAGCATCCAAACCCAGTGATTCAGAGAGTCCTTCACGTGCCGATAATGCTCCATCGGCTGGCAGATCACGTGCACGCCGTGCTTCGCGGACTCCAGTAAGCAAGCGAGCTGCATCAGCAAGTCCAAGCCAGCAGCCCAGTCCTGCACTGACAGGAACTAGTTCTGTGTCAACAAGCCCAGTTCAGAGAACCAAAGGTTCAGTGACTGTCATGCGTCATAAATCGACTAGTGCTGGACGTGGTGTTACTACTCCTACTGTAGTGTCTGCAACAGACACTGTTGATGATACTACAAGCCCACTCCAGCCACGCAGTGGTTCTATTGCCAAACATCGTCACTCAGACAGTCCTGCACTTGTCTCTGGTACTCCAGTCGTGCAGAAATCAGCAGGTACTCCAAAGTCTGGTGCACCCAGAAATGCTAAACGAAAAGATGCATCACCGTCTTCTTACAGCCTGCCTGTTAAACGAGGCATTAAACGGTCTGGTGATCCTCTTGAAGAGCCACCAAGTAAGCATCTTGGTGTGTCATTTGGACCAGACATGAGCCCAGAGCTATTTGATCGCAGATTGCCACCTATGACGCCAATAAAACGTGGGGCTACTCCACAGCGAATGTCTGCAGCTTCTATTGCACAGAAGTCCGCTTTGAAAGGCAGGCATTCTGCTATTGGAACTTCAATAGCCAAAGAGACCGAAAACAAGTCTCCAGTGAAGGTGATAGCTGCAGTTGCTGCTTCACCGATCACAGTGAGAAGAACTCCAGAAAAGCCATTCCGTTATCGGTCTCCAACATTGGAAGCTGGCAGTGTCAAGGTTAGAGGCAGTAAGAAGATTGCTATCCCATCTACTAAACGAGCTCAATCACTTTCTCCAGTGAAGATTGTAACTGAACAGCCAGTTACTGCATCTCCGGACAGAATTAAAAGAACTCCACAAAAGCCATTCCGTTATCGATCTCCAACATTGGAGACTGGCAGCGTCAAAGTTAGTGGTGGTAGGAAAACTGCCTCACCTCCTGCTAAACGTGTGCGATCACAGTCTCTGGAAAGCATGAAAGTTAGCGTGACTGATAGTAACTCAGCAGCACAAATGCTTCAGACTCCATCCAGCATTGATTTACCAGTTAGCAAGAAAGGAAAACCAGCAGCAGTGCAGGTTAACAAATCACCAGCAAGCTCCAACTCTGGCACGTCATGTCAGATGTTGCATTCCACACCTGCCGTTGTGCTCGAATCTATACCTGCAACACTGTCAGCCAGTAAACAAAGGTCACCTGCGTTAGTGAAATCAAAAGATGTGACAACGACACCACTGTCTGCAAAGAAAAGAAAGTCTCTTACTGGACAGAAGTCCCCCATTGTGTACTCTCCGTTGTCATCTCCCAGCAGGAAGTCACCTCATTCAGCTGTCTCTTTGTCTCCAGCACGTGGCAAGAAACCAAAGTCTGGTAGTGCCCAGAAGACAGCTACGGAGACCACTACTGCAGATGTCATGATGACACCTAGCAGGATGGTGGCAATGCGAGCAGTGTTCGGTCGAGAGATGACTGCCAAGCTGAAAATGCCCAGTGCTGAGAGCTCTTCCAGTCAGCTGAAGACAGCAGCTAGTACTGGTGCAAAGCCATCAGCAAAACGAATCGCAAGTCGGAAGAGTGTCGGAAAACAGAGTGTGGGGAAGGTGGCATCGTTGAAGAAGTCCGTCAGAAAGTCGACAGCGAAGAAGACGTTGTGGTCCGAGGTTGTGAAGCGGGCAGCTGCATCTCAGAAGTCGGGACCAAAGATCATTAAACCAGTTATTGTGAAGGCGCAGAAGATGAAAAATCTTGCAACAGCTGTGGTGAGTATTCTTTCCTAATGCTGTATTTGTGTTGCGTGTTATTGTGAGATACTGTCGTTTCTGTTAAGTTTGTCAGTAAGGCAGTAAGGTGATATGCCCGTTGCTAATGACCAGTTCAGTCTTTGCCTGTGATTAGGTGATAACAATGACTACAGCAAACATTAGGCAGCCTGTGACTTCTTATTCACATTTAATAGAAACTGTGGCTGTATCTCACTTTATTTTTATGCCTCCACCACCCATATTATGGGCTACCAGAGTTATTATGTTTTTGAAACGTTTAAGTCGTTTAAATTTGTCCTGGAAAAGAGGCCGTTAAATGGTAGTAGTAAATGGTAGTAAGTAACTGAGCTTGGCCTTCAGTGTTTTGTTTGGCCTTCAGTGCTTTGACGCTGTTGGTTGGGCGGCAGGAAGGGCATCCGGCCTGTAAAACGTGAGTGGTGGGGTGCTGGCATGGTTATCTATCTGCAGCGAGGTGCAGACTTGCATATGGCCCAGCTGATGCCACTGCCACTCACTGTATCTTGCTTCAATAAAATCCAGATTGGTTTTACCTTTCTGGTACCGGCTCACCCGGGTAGTCCTGGACAAAGGGCCGTTAAACGAATGTATGTGTGTAAGTAACTGAGCTGTTGTGCTATTTATTGTAATAATTTTTGTCAATGTCCCCATTAACAGTAGGAACTTTTTAGTGTCATTTCACATTGGATGGATTAGGTCTATTAAATCTTATGGATGAATCAGATTGGTCAGATGACTTGACTGAACTAATATCGTCTGCAGGTACTGATGAAAACATTGTCCTTTACCAGGCACACACACACCAAAATTTATTCAACCATTTCTCTGGTTTATAGTCTACCTGTTCCTCACAAAACCACTTAACAGCACACACACACCCGTTTAACGGCTTTTTTCCGGGACTACCCAGGTTAGCGGATAACAGAAAGGTAAAACCAATCTGGATTTTACTGAAGCAAGAGACAGTGAGTGGCAGTGGCATTAGCTGGGCCATATGCAAGTCTGCACCTTGCTCCAGACAGATAACCACGCTAGCACCCCACTGCTCAGTTTTTTACAGGCCGGATGCCCTTCCTGCCGCCCATCCAACAGCGTCAAAGCACTGAAGGCAAATTAAAGCACTGAAGGCAGTAATATGAAATATTGCCCCAGTAGCATTTGATTGCACTTAAGGGGGCACCTGTTCAACTGCGTCATGTGCAGTTGTGCATTATTTCAGCTGCGAGTGGTTATTCTGTGCCAGTGAAATCTGTATGTTGTCATGCTGTCATGCATCGTGGTGTCTGCAGAACAAGAACAAGTCTTCAGCAAAGAAGATACAGAAACCGTTGCCTCTTGGAGGAGTGGAGTCTACTGGACATGCTGCCTCTCCAGCCACTATTGTTATTGGACACAAGAAACGAAGAAGCCGCCCCGAATCCAGTGGTTCCATGTTTCTGCAGGTTTTTTATTGTCATTTTACCACAAATGAAATGGTGGTATTTGCTGGGGATATGAATGGGCATGTCGGAAGTAGTAATGCTGGATATGAAGGGACACATGGTGGTTTTGGGTACGGCTCTAGGAACGCTGATGGTTCCAGGATAT